>CAJIAL010000318.1_pt1 | contig 11222 bp, 7 predicted proteins | sample 9199091 | NCBI WGS metagenome assembly CAJIAL01 (sample SAMEA7708270, study PRJEB35096) | sediment metagenome | biome: marine neritic benthic zone biome [ENVO:01000025]; feature: sediment [ENVO:00002007]; material: shallow marine sediment [ENVO:03000034] sea grass bed [ENVO_01000059] ... | reverse complement strand
GGCGTTGACGAGAATCTGGTCCGGGAAGTATCGGATGTTCGAGTAGGCCCGCGTCTTGGCGGAGTTCGTGACCCCGCGCACCCGCTCCGAGAAGCCCTTCATGCCTGAGTAGACCACGGCACACATGTTGGTGGCGTGCATCCCGGCCCGGAACATGTTACCCGCGAGTTCCGTCTCTTCCGCGAGGAGACGGTCGCGCACCTTATTCACGCAGAAAAAATAGACCGGGATGGCCGCCTTCTCCTTACCCGCCTTGTCGAGCGCCTCGAGGATCATTTCACCCCAGTGCTTGACCTCGTGGTAGGTGTTGTGGGGGCAGCCGATGAAAGCAGCCGTCGGGGCGCCGTCCTTGTCGTCCCAGAGGTTCTCGAAGGTATCGATGATGGCCTGCTGCTCTTTGTCGTCATAAACGTAGGTCTGATAGTCTTTGGCGAGCAGATCGCGCCCCTTCTCCTTGGGCTCCGGCGTGACGCCCTCGACGTGGTAGAGCCCGACCGCGCCGGATGACGCGGTGGCACTGCCCATCGCCTTCAGCTTGTGCAGGTTGTCGGGCGTGACCTTGCCACCCTCGAAGTACTTGTCGATGCCGGCAACGTAGGGAACGTCCTCCACGCACTTGCGGCCGATCGCCGTGCCGAGCGCGCCCCAGTCCGGCACCTTCGAGGTTTTCACTTCGATCAGCCACTTGGCCTGGCGGCCCTCGTCGGTCATCAGGCCAAACTTGGGCGCCTTGCCCAGCATGGCCTGAATCAGGTCCATGCCGGCCCCGTTGCGGTTGGTGCGGATACCGAGGACCGAATTCCCGTAGTTGACGGCCGAGGACTCCGCCCACGCAACATAGGTGCCCGGATCCGGTGCGTTACCGACCTCGTCGATGTAGCAGGCGCAGGAGCGGTAGTTGAGGTCTGGCGCGCCGAGTTGCGAGTGGATGTAGTCCAGCCTCGCCTGCAGCGGATAACCTTGATAGATCAGCTTCATCTCCTGCGGATTGTTCTGGACATTGTAGACATCATAGGGCCGCGGGTTCACCGTGTAGGTCGCGTAGGACTTGAGACCGGCATCGGCGCACTGCTCCAGCATGTCGATCATGGATTTCATGTAGGCCGCGCCGATGAACATGTTGCTGTGCGGCGCACCGCCGAGATCCACGAGCTTCTCGGCGCCGAAGGCGTTGCCGAATTCGACCAGGATCTTCATGAGCTTGGCCTTCTCCTTGCCTTCCTTGCCGTCCAGGATGACCTGCTCTTCCCTGGTGAGCTTCATTTTGTGCCGCATAGCCTGCTCGGCCTTGGAATCCGCCTTGGATGCACCGGTGAAGGTCGCTTTCATACCGGTCGGCTTGCCGTCCGGCCCCAGGCCCTCCATGTCGCTGGTGAGCATCTTGTCCGCAAAATCAGGGACGGCTTTCGAGCCGGCCTTCCCCGCCTGGCTACTGCCGGCCTGTGCTGCCTTGTCGGCAGTCGCCGCGTCGGCAAAACGGGGAATGGAAAGCAATGCCCCAGATGCGGGCACCAGTGCGACACTTTTACAGAATTCTCTACGTTTCATGTCCTTGCCTCACGATAAGACAGCGAATAAAAGCTCCACGTTTATCGAAATACTATTAGCGTATCGGGCGGACAAAGAAGCCATTTCGCGCCAAACTGATGGCCACTCATTTTAGAGACCCATCCTTGTATCCTGTTGCTGACACCCTTGACTAAGCCATTGGTTTCGCCAGGCGCGCGGCGCAGTACCTGTCCAGCGCCGGAAGGCGCGACTGAAGCTGCACACATCGCGGTAACCTAGCGAAGCGGCGATGTCCCGGATTGGGTCTTGGGTATACCTGAGGAATTCGCAGGCAGCCTGTCGACGGCGGCGGTCAACCAGGTCCGAATAACTGACGCCGGCCTCTTTGAGCCGCCGCTGGAGGGTGCGCGGACTGATATCCAGCCATTGCGCCACATCTTCGATAAGCGGATAGCCGCCGGCTAACAGGGCATCGACCAAACGGCCGATGGCGTCGACAGATATCTGACGGCCCATATGCAGCATCTCCGTTCACAGCCGGTCCCATTCATCAGGGTCGACAAATAAAAAATGGTCATGATTTTGTAACAAAAACAGGACTGAACTGCCTGCCATCTTGCGCCATTGTGGGTCAGCAGGTGCGAGGCCGGGTATCGGTGGCAGAGATGCTTGCTTCTGGTATTTGTCGCGCGCCGTACTATGCTGATTTTACAGCCCTACTTTGCCAGGCAGGCCTTCAGGAAAAATACAACAGAATTGTTAGATGCGCTTAACTGCTGACCTGAATATTTATTGATCTGGCGCAAGATGTCATATTGCCGCTCTAGTATCGTAATTTATAGAGAAGCTGTGACTTAGAAAATAGGGTCGTTCCTCAAGCAAATCTATCTGGCCGTTTGAAGCGTAGGGGGAGCATGGACGTCAAAAGCAACAATAAATCGGAACCGATCCCGCTACACAGGGTGGCCGTAGTGCGCCCTTTCGCGCAGTTCCTGACAGATGTCGGCGCTTCCGTTGAACGCGGGTTTCGTCATGCCGGCCTGCCATATTGTGCGCTCGAGAATATCGATAACTACATTCCCTCGCATCGGTTCTGGGCGTTTCTTGTCGACATGGCATATTCGGAAGGCATCCAGGATCTTGGCTTTCGCGTGGGTAAGCAATTTGGCGCCAACAGTCCCGATCCGCACATCACAGATCTGTTACAACAGGCGCCGACCATCTATAGCGGTCTTATGAAAGCGAGCGAGCTGTCCAACCGCACCATCTCCCATTGTCAGGTGGGGATTCTGCAGCCGCCAAACAGCGAGTATGCCTATTTTTGTCACAAGCCGAGCTGTAGTGCCGACAATCCAGCGATTGAGCAGATCGGCTGGTTCGGCGTGATGGCTTTACTCGACATGGTACGCGCTTGTGTCGGCCCGCATTGGCTACCGGCCGAGATCGGTGTGATGACGCGTCACAGCCCCTGTGACTACGTCCGCGCACATTTTCCCCATACACGCTTGCGGTTATCACAGGCGTATACTTACATGACGCTGGAAAAGGCGCTGCTCTGCCTGCCACCATTGCACGATAAAATGACAATGCCAGCGTCTTCATTGAGTCACTATAAGTCCCTGCCTGATGATCTTGTCGGCTCGCTCGAACAGGTTTTACTGTCTTATATCCAGGAAAACGATCTCAACCTGGAACTCGCTGCGGGACTGTGCGATTTAAGCAAACGCACGCTGCAGCGCAAACTCAAGGAAATGGGTACCCACTATGGCGAGGTGCTGGATCATGCGCGCTTCCGCGCCGCCAGTCGACTGTTACAGAATCCCGGCACGACTGTGACCGAGATTGCACTAAAACTGGGATACAGCGACGTGGCGCACTTCGCGCGTACCTTCCGGCGGATCGCTGGCGTCACGCCGTTGACGTATCGCCGACAATTCGTTCACTGAAACAGGCCGCTGGCAAACACATGTATGACCTCATCGGTAACCGGCAGAAATTGCCTGTTCTGGCATTGGGCACACTTAACACGGGGTTTGCCACAGAGCACCCGGTCCCACTCATTGGCGCAGGCGGGTGAATAGCCTGATTGCCCTTTCCGGTTCTCCCACCACACCGGATACACATCTTCACGGCCACGGAACAGTTGTTGGAACAGCTCAATCTTTTCCTTGGCAGGAGACGTTTGTTCAGGGAAGAGGCGGCATTTGCGGACACAAGCTGAGCAGGTGCGTCCGAGGGAAGACCGAACCGTTCCCTCAGGCGCACATTTTCTTTTCGTAACCTGATGCATTCCGCTTCAAGCTGGGCGACTTTTTACTCCAGTTCCTTCTGCGAAGTCATGGCTCTTAATTACTCTGCCATCCGCCAGATGGCACTGACCGGCAGTGCCTGGTAGTTCTCGGCAAATGACACCGGCTGATCCCCGGTGTACAGGACGATGCCCCGCACGAACCGCTTGCCGGTATCCTCTGACAGCGCATCGAATCCGGCGAAATCTTTACGTACCACAGTCGCGGAACTTTTTATCTCCAGGCCAACCAGGCGACCCGCTGCATCTTCGAGCAGAATATCCACCTCCCGGCCTGCCGTCGTCCGGTAGTGGTACAGGTGCAACCGGTTCTCCGACCATCCCATCTGTTTGCGCAGCTCATTGACAACGAAGTTTTCCAACAAATTACCGAAAAACACCGGATCTCGATCGACACTCTGGCGATTGATACCCGCCAAGTAAGCAGTCAGCCCTGAATCGACCAAGTGAGTCTTAGGTGACTTAATCAGCCGCTTGCCGCGATTCGACGACCAGGCCGGCAGTGGCTGAAACAGAAACGTAGCGTGCAAGAGACTCAGGTAACGCTTGAGCGTACTGTTGGGAATGCCCGAACTGCGTGACAGTTCCGACATATTTAACAGACTACCAACACGGGCAGCCAGCAGGGATAACAGGCGCGGCATGTCCGTTAGCCCCTCGATGTTCGCCAGATCACGCACATCGCGTTGCAGTAACGCCGTAATATAGGCAGCAAACCAGGCATCCCGACGTTTCCCCGACGTGCGTTGCAGAACCTCAGGATACGCGCCCGCGAGAACGGTACCTTTCAGGTCCTTGTCATCACTGGTTTGCAATGCAGGCAAGTTTTCCTGAAAAATCGCATCGAGAAATCTTTCCTGCCGGCCAATCAATTCACCCTGTGAAAGTGGCAGCAGAGTAATCAATTCCATACGACCGGCGAGCGACTCGGAAATCTGCGGGAGCAGCAGCACATTGGCTGATCCTGTCAGCAGATAACGACCAGGACGGCGATCCAAATCCACCGACATCTTGATCGCGGGAAACAAGCCGGGCGCTTTCTGCGCCTCATCAATGACCGCCTGATCGCCGAGCCCGGCGAGAAAGCCCTGGGCGTCAGAACTGGCCGCTGCCAACTGGGTTGCGTCATCGAGTGTGACATAAGGAATGGAAAGCGTACGCGCAAAGTCCTGGGCCAACGTACTTTTGCCGGTTTGACGGGCACCGTTTAGCAACACGACCGGTGTATCCGCGAGAGCGGATTGCAGTTCTGATTCGATATTTCGCTGATACATAGTGGATAATTCACCATTGACTGGTCATTTATACACCATAAAGGTTAACCCATCCCAGACTTCTCGTGCAACGCAAGTGATGACTCACCGAAGAGAATCCAGCGGCCAAAATATCAATTCCTGACCGACACGGGGACCTAAAGTCCCCTGCCCTATAAATACGGAAGATTATTTTAAGCTATTAAATTTACGGATGAATTCTCGAACACATGCGGGCCGACACCCGTGTCGCTGTCGCGCAGCTCAATGCATTGATGTCACGATTGGTCACGCCCAAGAGAGCTACAGAGGTGTGTCAAACCAACAGGCGGCTTATAATAGCTTGATTCAAGGGTAGTTTATGGTGGCCAGGCACAGAATCGAACTGCCGACACGGGGATTTTCAGGGCCAGTAAAATCAATAACTTATTGATTGTCTTGGAGCAGGGGTTCTTCGGTACAGTTGGAGATTCTGATGTTGATTCAGCAGGTTAACTCAGGTTGGCCCAAATAGTGAAAACTGGGTGGTGTACCGCAAGTGTACCGGGAATTTGCCATAAGATTTGTTTATGGCCCTTCAGAAAATGATTCCACGGTTACCTTTCTTCCGTCTGATACAGGGCCTGCAATGCCTCGATCGGAAACACGTATTTGAGAGCACCCATCGGCATACGATTGAGCCGGCGGATGATCTCCGGCACGGCAGGACTGTGCACACCACCTGCTTCCTGGATGCTGTACTTGTAATGAAACGCCAGATCGTTCATCGAACCGAGCACGCTTTTGCTGTTCGTATTGGTGAATCCCACCTCGTCGTACTCTGAAAGTATCCTGGCCCGCTCTGCCTCTGAAATGCCGGCATCGACAAGCACACAGCTCAGGTAACCCTTGAACAGTTTATCCAGTTCTCTGATCTGCGCCCTCGAAACATCGGGCACAATGAAATTGAACAGGGTCTTGTCATTGACGAACAGGACACACTTGCGTCGGTCAATGTGAATCAGGTTGGCATGCCAGGGGCCGAGATACGAAAAGCGCGGCTCCTCAGTGCACAAATCGGATTGCTTCAGCCCCATTTCCTTCTGGAGCTTTTTTGTGCATCGGATTAGTTGCATTCTTTCTGCGGCCACAGGTGCTTTTCAATCGCTTCAAAACAATCAAACTGCAGTATTATTTACAGTCTTGTATTTCATGAATGTCGAATCATTCCATACGTATCATCCCTGCCCGCTTACGTACACCAGTCAGTATCGGGCCGGCTGTTGATTCCGGCATGCCGGCTTCTGCGGCCAATGCGGCTGCCTCGGCGAGGGCATCCTCCATCCGCGAGGTCAGGTCCGAGAAGATACTGCCCATGTCCTGCTCATGCAGCCCGGCTTTTTGCCCGGTCTGGTAAAAATGCCGGAGCTGGATCTGGTTGAGGCGATAATACCCCTTGTCCCCCAGCGCCATCGCCAGCTTGACCTTCTGCACCGGAAACTGCGGGTAGGGTGCCGCGGACATCACATCATAGAGCGGCGTCAGCCGGTAGCCACCCGGGGTGAGGAATATCGAGAAGTTCTTGGCATGGCCGTCGATGGCGGCCAGCAGCCAGAACGCGATCTGCGCCTTCATGAAGGTCAGGCGGTCTTCATGCGGGGCGACCGCGCCGTTCAGGAACTCCATCACCTCCACGATGCCCGGCCCGCCATCGCTTTGATATTTTCGCAGCGGCGGGACGCCCAGCGCCTGGCAGATATCCTCCTGAGGCAGCCGGTACAGCACACCCTCCTGCCAGGTCCGGTCGAAACGCTCTACGACAATCACGGGCTTGCCGTCGTACCTCTGCACCTCGGCATTGGCCGTCTCCAGACCGAGGGCTCGGCACACTACCAGACACAGCCATTCATTCCAGGGAGTGTCGGAAAAATCCGCCCCGTTCGGGCCTTCCTTCATGGCGGGCTTGAAGATATGGGAGGTCGGTGTCGGCCCGAGTGGCAGCTGCCACCGATTGTCTATTTGGAGAAAGGCGGTCTTTTCCTGTACCCCCGCAATCGAGATCCGAAACTCAACCTCCTCGGCATACAGGCCGAGAGGATTGGTACCCAGGGCAGCCAAGCGGGCGGCAATCTCCTCGTCGGTGACCGGCCGGTATTCCATTTTGGTCGGGTCGCCGGGATCCGAGCCCTCCGGGACGAAGCGCAGCGCACCCACGCAATCGCGCCCGATGACAGCCAGCAGATCAAAGATACCGGCGCTCTCGGCATGCTCGCGGGCCGCAATTTTTTCCCTGACGGTGCGATCATCGGGCAGCAGCCCGTCGAAGTAGCTGGTCGCAGCCTCACCGGACCAGATCCGGTCGGACAGCGGCATGGACAGCGAAATGGGAAACGCGCGTTCCGATGCTAGCCAATCGGGGTCATAGCGAAACGCAGTCGCACCGCCCGGCGCGCGGGAATACTGACCGACCTTGCTGGTGCCGACATACACATCCAGCACGCGCCCCCGACGCTTGCGTCCCATGCTCAGTACTCCGTGGGATCGAACCCGGTTGTCCGCCGGGGGACGACGGACAGGTCCAGGTCCAGCGCCGCCAGCACCCGGATCACGGTGTCGAGCCTCGCGATGGTTGCACCGTTCTCGATGTCAGAGACCAGGGCCTGCCGGACGGAGGCTTTCCGGGCGACATCGACCTGCCGCAAGTTGCGGGCCTTGCGTGCCAGGCGGATGGCCGCACCGAGATCGTTGTTGCTGCGGATGACCTTCCCCATCGATTTACCCTGTTTATACGATTTGACGCATAAAGTTTTTATATACGCTATCGCAGATAATGTCAATATATACGTTTAAAGGGATATCATTGGGGCATTCCCTCATCCCGCTTTGACCCTGGCCGTACCGATACCAACTCATACCTCCATGAGCAGATCCGGCCTGAAATCCGGGTTCAGGGCATCTGACGCATAACCGCGCGGGTTGCACACCACCCGGGTGCCGTAGATCTGATAATCATAGGAGTCATGCATATGACCGTGCACCCACACAGCAGATTTGCTGAAGGTTGTGGTTCAGGCATCTCTGGTGCTGATAACGCTGGGGTCGCGGTAGGAATGCCGGTTGCCCGGCACCCCCCGCACAGATCCGTACGTGCGCTACTAACGCATACGGCTCCTACCTCGAGTGTTTGGCGCGAAGCCGCTGTTCAGGATAGGGATGAACAACACGTGCTTTCACAAGATGCCTGTCGACCCAGGGACTGAACTTTTCCCAGTTCAGCTTGGAACGCTGACTACGCCGCCGTAATAATTTCATCCAACGTCGAACGATCTCCATACGGAAGCGACCAATCGCTTTGCTGTTACCAGGGACCCCGTAGTAATTAACGTGCCCTCTGATAACCTGATTGAGCCACTCCAGGTTCTCGTTGACCGGGAAATGCATACGTTGACGCAGTACGCGTTTTACTTCCTGAATCTGTTTGATTAATCGTTTGCTTGACGTCTTGCGTCCCAGCTTGAAGTTGCCCCGCCTGCATGTCGTGCAGTAGTGCGTAAAACCCAGAAAGTCGAATGTTTCTGGCCTTCCTTCTCCACGCGCCGCACGTCGCGACACGGCAAAGCGACCAAAGCAGATAAGCCGGGTTTTCTCCGGGTGTGTTGCCAAACCAAAGGCTTGTAGCCTCTGATTCAGCAGACCCAGATACTCTTTGGCCTCCCACTCGTACTGAAAACCGAGAACGACATCGTCGGCATAGCGCACAACGGTGACCGTCCCCTTGGCTTTCTTTCGTCGCCACTGGTGACTCCAGATATCGAACACATAGTGGAGGTAGATACTGGCCAATAAAGGTGAGATCACCGACCCTTGGGGGATGCCCCGTTGGGCCGGGTACCGCTTTCCCGTATCATCCGTTATACCTACCTTGATCCACCGAATGATCAACTTGATCAAGCGCTTGTCTTGCACGCGGTGCTGAATCATGCGGATGAGCCATTCGTGTTCCACGGTGTCGAAGAACTTACGAATGTCCACATCCAGCACCCAATTCACCCGCGTCCGCGTAATACTCCACGCGAGCGCATCTAATGCATCATGCTGACTTCGCTGGGGCCGAAATCCGTAGGAAAACCCCATAAAATCGGTCTCGTAGATTTGGTTGAGTATCGTCACAATCGCCTGTTGGGCGATTTTGTCTTCAACACTCAGGATACTGAGCGGTCGCTTGGACCCATCCGCCTTGGGGATGTATACCCGTCGGGCCGGTTTGGGCCTGTACCTTCCGTCTTGTATCCGTTTACACAAATCACCGAGTCGATCATCGAGGCCTTCCTCGTATTGACTCCAGCTAATGCCATCTATGCCCTCTGCTGCCTTTCGCTTGAGCTGATAAAAGCTCTGTTCTAGCAGTGTCGGGGTAAGGTGGTGCATTAATGCGGTGAACGTTTGCTTCCTATGCCTGACGGCAGTTTCACGCACACGAGCGAGACGTGACATCGTGTTTTCCCAGCACTGTGTCTGGTCACGGGCGCACTCTCTCGTGTTCCTCTTGGTCAAGGCCCTTCCCTCCACAGACTCCGCCACACCCGAGGATGCTTTGTTCGTCCGCTTCTGCGGTACTATGGCCTCGTCCGACTTCCTGGATGGACGATACAGTGCCATGTCTGATGGTTCATTCATGTCTGTATTCTCTCGCTAGCTCATTTTCGTGAGAGACCCATTCCAGGACCTCCCAGGTTCCGTACATTGAACGTCTCCGCATGCATAAGGCCTTCCGACCCCGCCGGGTAGGGAATCGACCTCACCAATTCGGTCGGTCCCTTATTGCTTTCCGCTTCACTAAACAGCGTCAGCACCCAGAATTAAACAGAAATTTCGTGGCTCAAATACTTAGCCTGCGGTCTCCTCTACTAACACTTCACTCTTGACGTTACCGACAACAGCGCATAGCTCGAGGCCAGGGCGACTGGTTAAGCCTTACCCCGCACGGGACTCTCACCCGCCATTCAATGCCAGCTTTCCTGGCGTACTAAGTGTTTCTGGCAACCGTATGGCAGTGACCATAACGGTCCGCTTGCGCGGTAATTGCCCTGGGACACCAATCCCTACAGCCTGAATGTGCCTGATCTCAGGCAACGCGGGTTATCCCTGTAGGGAACCTGCCCGCCTTATCCAACCTGCCCTTAACGGGGCTGCATTAAAGTATGTCAATAAGACCTCCTTTGAGTGATGCGGACAATTTCCGCGGGTTTGAGAAATGTGAATGGCAACGGCCGGGAACAAGTGCCCGTACGTCTCCAGTTCACGAAATTTGAAACCCCGCCCTGGTTGAGGCGCTGGCGCGTTCACGCAATGCGTGAGATGTGGAAGATGGACCGCGGCTTGCGCCGATGCACCTGTTACACGGTCCGAGAGGTGCCTTGCTTGCCACTTTACCGTAGTGGCCACGGATGAAACCGATGTTCTGGGCCAAGTATACAAATGCACTTTCGATCTGTCACTACAAGAACATTTAGCATGTAATAACGACGCATTCTCCAGCGTTACTGCGCCGGGGCTTTCAATGTCTTGCATAATCCGTGATCTCCTTGTGCATGATTCGGAGACACGAGATTGCACAATGTGTCACGCACTGGCCAGAACAAAATGTTTAGCAACGCGCTAAGGAAAACCCTGTACTGATACAGTATCTCGACGCTGAGACTTTCACTGTCTTGCCCCACTCGTGATCTCCAATGGTTGAACGTGGAGTCACAAGATTGCCAACAGTGGACCGCGTTAACCAGCTTGAAAGAGCTTTCGCAGCGTCGAGGTTTCCAGCTTGATTGTCGACGCTAGTTATGGGAAGGGAACTCAGCGCATCAGCTGATCGACAGGTGGATTATCGTTTTCAAATCCACCACTGCCAACTGACGTATATCGAACCCAATCGGGACCTTTATTCATTTCTAATATTCGAGACCACTAAAAGACCTAGTCCGACGACCCAAAGTTGCAGTTAGTCGATAAACACTGAACGGCTACAATGTACTGTAATCAGACCTTAGAAATGGACCCCGGATTTTGGACAGCTGCTTAAGTGTATTCTGCCCACACATCATGTGGCCTGATCATGCGGCAATCGGCCACGTCACATTACCTTCATAGACCTGATCCGGCGTGCGCCGATCCAGGCT
>CAJIAL010000687.1_pt1 | contig 11255 bp, 9 predicted proteins | sample 9199091 | NCBI WGS metagenome assembly CAJIAL01 (sample SAMEA7708270, study PRJEB35096) | sediment metagenome | biome: marine neritic benthic zone biome [ENVO:01000025]; feature: sediment [ENVO:00002007]; material: shallow marine sediment [ENVO:03000034] sea grass bed [ENVO_01000059] ... | reverse complement strand
TCATTAATAATAAAAAAATCTTTCCGTCCTGAGAGCATCATTCTCAGGCAGCCTGCGAGGTCGACGGGGGTTGCTTCTGCGTTAAACAGTCCTTTTTTGAGCATCGTATTAAACCGCTGCGACACCCCATACCCCAAGGGCACACAGATACGCCGGCCGGTCAAATCCTGAAGCGCACGAATCGGTGAGTCCTTGACCACGAACACCCGCGTGTAAACCGTGGTAATGGGCTGTGAATAGTGGAAATCTTTCAACCGCTCCTCAGTTTTGATATAGGGAAAGGTCGCGACAAAGCTCCCCTTTTTCGTCTCTTCATAGCCGCGTTTCCATGGACGAAACGAGGTATGCGCCTGGTAGCCGACCTTTTTGAAGGCCAACTCGACGATTTCGGTAATCATGCCACCGCCGGGAAGGTTCTCATCTGTAAAGGGAGGATAGTTATTCCCCGTGACCACGTGAATCGTACCTGCTGATGCCACCGCGGTCATACAGCATAAGATAAGATAGACCACACCCGTTTTCATCATGTCGTTCCATCACCAATTTCATGCTCATATCACCACCCATAAAGCGCACAGATCGATGTGTACGCTACGTCCCGAGTGGAGGTGTTTTAACTCTCTTGAGTACTTACGCAAAAAAAATTACGACACACATCCCTACGTGTTGATTTGCTGATGTTACGAGTATTCGGGAAGCACAGGTGAAATGAGGACATTTTAGCGGGTTTTGGTGCCGATCGAATTATCCGCAGCGACCGGGCGAACTGCTGATGACAAAGCATGGTCGAATATTTTGATCATAAGGGACGGGAAGGGTAGCCTGGAGCGTATATAAATGTCTATAAAACCTACACTTACAAAAAATCTATCTCTGAAAGGAGGGGAGGTGAGCAGTGTCGTTCAAGGAGACGGCATGCCAGCGGTCGGCGGCAATGCCGATGGTGTGGATGGCGCAGTTGGTATTGCCGAAGGTGCGCTTGCCGGCGTAACCGACTCCTAAAGCCTCCAGGCCCAACACGGTGCATATGCCGCTGTGGGTGGCGATGATGATTTTCTCGGCGTCCGTGGTGCGGAGAATATCGTGCAGGGCATTGACGCCGCGTTGATAGAATTGCAGCCACGTTTCTCCGCCGGGTGGGGGGACGTCGTGGGGGTTGGCGCGGCGGGCGGCGTACCGCTCCGGGTCGCGTTCTTTAATTTGCGCCGAAGACAGGCCTTGCCAATCCCCGAAGTGCATTTCACGCAGCCCGGTTTTCTGAATGATCGGCAAACCCGTTGCCTGCCCGATAATGTGTGCCGTTTCGTACGTGCGCAGGAGATCGCTACTATACAGCACGGTGGCGCCGATGTCGGCGAGACGTTGGGCGACGTGACGCGCTTGCGTCCGCCCGTCCTCGTTGAGCGGGGTATCGAGGTGGCCTTGAATGTAGCCGCCGTGATTCCAGTCCGTGGCGCCGTGCCGGATGAGATACACGAATCGTTCCATGGTCATTACAACCGTTTCAGTCGTGAGCCTTGGGGGGTGTCTTCGACCGTATAGCCGAGTTCCTGGAGTTGGTCGCGAATCGCATCCGCCCGAGCGAAGTCGCGTTGTGTGCGGGCTTCCTGTCGCTCCAGCACCAGGGCTTCGGCCTGCGCATCGTCCGTGTCCGCCTCCGGTTCGAGCACGCCCAGAACTGTATCGAAGCGTTGCATCGCGGCCGTCACCTTTGCGGCGTCTGCGGCGCTGAGCTGCTGCTGGGCTATGGCGCGGTTGACGTCGCGGACCATTTCGAAAATCGCGCCAAGCGCACCGGAGATATTGAGATCGTCGTCGAGACAGGCCTCGAAGCGCTCTTGCGTGCGTTGCAACACCGGTGCGACATCGAAACCGCTGCCGTCGGCGCCGGACAGCGTGTGCAGAAAATCCAGCAGCCGTTGCACGGCATTTTCCGCCGCGTGTAAGCCTTCCAGGGTGAAATTCATCGGCTGCCGGTAGTGGGTTGCCAGCAGGGCGTATCGCAGTCCCTTAGGCTTAAATCCCTTGTCGAGCAAGTCGCGCAGCGTATAAAAGTTGCCCATCGATTTCGACATCTTTTGGTTGTCGACGAGCAAGTGCCTGCAGTGGAGCCAGTAATTGACGAAGGTCGTGCCCGTTGCCGCTTCGGATTGGGCAATTTCGTTCTCGTGGTGCGGGAAAATGTTATCCTCACCGCCGGTATGGATGTCGAAGTGGGTCCCGAGATATTTCATCGACATCGCCGAGCACTCGATGTGCCAACCGGGGCGTCCGCGGCCGAGATCGGTATCCCAGAACACCTCGCCGTCTTCCGGGCTCCACCCCTTCCACAAGGCAAAATCGTGCACCGCATCTTTGGTGTATTCGTCGTCGTCGACACGTCCACTGGCGCCGCTTTGCAGCTCCTCCGTATCGAGGTGCGCCAGTTTGCCGTAGTCGGGAAAGCGGTCAATGCGGTAATAGATCGAGCCGTCGACTTCGTACGCATAGTCGCGTTCGAGGAGTTGTTTGATGAGTGCCACCATCTCCGGGATATGTGTCGTAGCTTCCGGGTACTCCTCCGCCGGTTCAATGTTCAGCGCGCGTAGGTCGTCAAAAAACGCGTGTTTGTAGGTGGCGGTGAAGTCGTCTAACGACATGCCGGCTTGTTGCGAGTCGCGGATGATTTTGTCCTCGATGTCGGTCAGGTTCATGATCTGGGTGACGTCGAAGCCGCGATATTTGAGATAGCGGCGCAACAGGTCTTCGAACATGTAGGCGCGGAAATTGCCGATGTGGGCGTAGTGGTACACGGTCGGGCCGCAGGTGTACATGCCGACTTTCCCCGGCTCGCGTGGGTGAAAGTCTTCTTTTTGTCGCGTCATCGTGTTGTAAAAGCGTAGCATGTGTGTGCTGAACCCTCTGCGCCGAGAACCTGTGCCGATTGCCGTATTGATAATGCAGCGATTGTAGCGATGGCCCAGGGGGATGTCAACTGGTGTGGACGTGAGCCGCTGGCTGTCCAAACCGCGAGTGGTATGGTACAAAGACGCACAAGTGCAACCCAAACACTATCTGACGGAGGAGAGGGACTATGGCCATGCAACTCGGCGTGATTTTCCCGCAAACTGAAATCGGAGCCGATCCCCGTGGCGTGCGTGACTTCGCCCAGGCGGCGGAAGAGTTGGGCTTCAAGCACTTGATTGTGTTTGACCACGTCCTGGGCGCCGACACGGCGCATTATCGCGATTGGCAGGGGCCGTATACCAAGGATGATATGTTTCACGAGCCTTTCGTACTGTTTGGCTACCTGGCTGCGGCAACCCAGCATTTGGAACTGGTGACGGCGGTCATTATTCTGGGGCAGCGCAATACCGCACTGGTGGCGAAGCAGGCGGCGGAAGTGGATGTGCTCAGTGGCGGCCGGTTGCGTCTGGGTATCGGCACGGGGTGGAATGCGGTCGAGTATGAAGCGCTGAACGAGAATTTTCACGATCGCGGCAAGCGGAGTGAAGAGCAAATTGCCGTCATGCGGGAGCTGTGGACGAAGGGCACCGTAAATTTTGAAGGGCGGTGGCACACCATTCGGCATGCCGGGCTGAATCCGCTGCCGGTGCAGCAGCCGATTCCGTTGTGGCTCGGCGGCCGGGCGGAGCCGGTGATCGAACGTGTCGGGCGTATCGCGGATGGGTGGTTTCCACAGTTTGCGCCGGATGAGGCCGGGAGGCAGACGCTGGCACGGATGCATGACTATGCCCGCGCCGCAGGACGCGATCCGGCGATGATCGGTATTGAGGGCCGGGTCAGCCTACAAGGCACCCCGCCGGAGATTCGGCGCAAGGAGGCCGAGGCGTGGCAGGATCTGGGCGCGACGCATTTGTCAATCAACACCATGCGCGCCGGACTCAAGACACCCGCAGACCACATCGCGGCGATCAAAGATTTTCACGAAGCCGTCCAGGACCTCGGAGATTAACGTTGGTCGGTATGAGATCGGCACGCAGACCCCAGGGCGCCCGCGCCCGTCTCGGCATGTTCCGGGAGTTGGGTGTACGTATCTCAGGCACTTTGATTGAAAAACGTGTGTGGGAGTGGGGAGGGCATGCCTGATCGTCGTCGGCATCGAGGGCCACACCCTGAGGATGCGGTGTTGTTTCGCCAGCCGGACCATCTGCGCAAGCTGAAGAGTGCGGCGGGGGATTTCTCCTGGCTTTTGGGGCGGCACTATGCCCCGCACGCGGCGTTGACGTTGGTGGGGAATCGCTATCAGTTGCACTTACGGCAGCGGCAAGCACTGGCTCGAGTGGTGTCGGCCCCCGGTGTGGCGCAGGCACGTCGGCGGCGACAGGTGCCGCTGACGGCATTGGCCGGCGAAAGGTTGTATGTCGATACGCTGAATCAAATTATTACCGTCGAGGTCGCGCTTGCCGGTGGGGTGGTGCTGCGGGGGCACGATGGCGCCTGGCGCGATATGGCGAGTGTGCACGGCACGTACCGCACCATGCAGGAAACTGCGACGGCGTTGGAGGCCATCGGTGTTGTATTGGCGCCGACGCAGGTGTGCGCAGTGACGTTCCTGATTGATGCCGCCGTGTCGAATTCGGGACGCTTGGCGAGTCGGATACGTGCGATGGCTGTGGCACACGGTTGGCCGTGGCAGGCGGAGCTGGTGCCGGACGCCGATCCGGTGTTGCAAGCAGCCGCGGGTATTGTGGCGACATCGGATAGCGTCGTGCTGGATCGCGTGTCACAGTGGTGCGATGTGGCCGGAGCCGTGGTGCAGCATGCGGTGCCGGATGCCTGGTGTCTCGATCTGGGCACACCTCCGCCTCGTGTGGAGGCTGAGTAGGTTCCTCCCTGGCCTCTCACTCCCTTGACTCCCTGCGGAGGCAATGCTACAACCCTGCGCACCCAAGCAATGTTCCGTCACATGGAGGAAAAACGTTGAAAGAAACGATGCGGGCGTATGTTGTGCGTCAAGACGATAGCGGTGTCCACGGACAGGTGGAAGACCTGGCGACTACCGAGTTACCGGAGGGCGAGGTCACGGTCGAAGTGGAATATTCGTCACTGAATTACAAAGACGGCCTGGCCTGTATCGAACGGGGCGGCATCGTGCGGAATTACCCTCATATCCCCGGTATCGATGTGGCGGGCACGGTGGTGGAGAGTCAGAGTGCCGGGTGTGCTGTGGGTGATCGCGTGTTGATTACCGGGTATGACCTCGGTGTCGGTCATTACGGCGGCTATGCCGAGTATGTGCGTGTCCCGGCGGCGTGGGTGGTGAAAGCGCCGGAGGGGTTGAGTAATTTTGAGGCGATGGCGTTAGGCACCGCCGGATTTACGGCGGCCATGTGTCTGTTGGCGATGGAGCGCAACGGTTCGCAGCCGGATCAAGGGCCCGTGTTGGTGACTGGTGCGACCGGTGGAGTGGGCAGTGTGGCAGTCAATATCCTGGCCCAGCAGGGATATACGGTAGCCGCCAGCACCGGGAAAGCTGATCAGCACGACTACCTCCGGCAGCTTGGGGCGAGCCAGATTCTCAGCCGGGAAGAGGTGAGTCTCACGGACGAACGGCCCCGGCCGATACTCAAAGGCACATGGGCCGGCGCGGTGGATACGGTCGGCGGTTCGACGCTGAGCTATCTCATTCGTACCACCGATTATTGTGGCAACATCGCCCTCTGCGGCCTCGTCGGCGGCATGAATTTTGCCGGGACGGTGATTCCCTTCCTGCTCCGGGGCGTGAATGTATTGGGCATTGATTCGGTGATGTGCCCGATGGCCTACCGCCAGGAGATCTGGCAGCGCTTGGCGACGGATTTAAAACCACAGCAGCTGACGCAGATGGCCCGGGTGATCACCCTCGACGACGTGTCCGGTGCGGTTGCCGATATTTTGCAAGGCAAAGTCAAAGGACGTCTACTCGTCGCTCCAAAATAAAATAAATACCGAGAGTTTTTCCCTCTCCCCGCATGGCGGGGGGAGGGACCCATTCCCCGTTCCTTACTTCCCAATCCCCTTCAGCCACGTATCAACCGTCGCGCCGTTGGCCGCGACCCACTTCTTTGCCACCTCGGACGGTTCTTGCTTCTCCTGGCCAATTTGCAGAATCCACTGGTTCACCGTGGCTGGATCAAACGCGACTTGTTGCAGCAACTGCGCGACTTTTGGCGCGCGTTGTTGCAACGACTTGGAAAACGCTACGTAGACCTTGGCATCAGGCCAGGAGCAGGTGACACTGCTTTTTTCCAGCCAGTCCTCGTTTTCCTTCGGCTGCAGCATATTCCAGCAGGCGCCCTCTTTGTAAAGCGGATCTCCCTTTTTGCTGGCCATGGCGTAGCCATCGAACCCTGGCTCTTCCAGACGCCGCAAGTCGTAGGCGGCATGGATCCATTCCGGCGTCCAGTAATAGAAAAGAATGCCCCGTTTCCGACGGTAATCGGTTTTGAGTTTCGCCTTCAAGGCGGCGTCGGAGACGATGTACGGCTTAAAATATTTGGCATAGCCGTAGCTCTTCGCTTTCACCTGTTCGACATTGGTTGAGCCCCACCCGGCAGCGCCCGGCCAGTAGTCGCCCTTGCCGTCGCCGTCGCCATCGAACAATTTGGCGATTTTGGGGTTGGCTAGGTCCTTCACCGATTTGACGTTGTACTTGTCCTGGATGTAACCGGGGATAAACAGTCCCTGCAGGCCGGTGTACGGGGCCTTGTTCGCCAAGACGGTTTTGCGTCCATTGATGTACTTGGCCCATTTTTCCGCTTGATTCGGCATCCACAGGTCCGTGAAGACATCGATACTGCCGTCCCCTTTGTCCATCGCGGCGAAAATGACCGCGGCTTCGGCTTGGACAATTTTGGTGGAGTAGTTCAGGCGTTGTTCGATGACCGTTTTGAGAACTTGTGTGATGGCGCGGGAGCCGTCCCAACTGAGCTCTCCCAGCGCGATGGAGTCTTTGGCGGCCACATGGGTGACGCCAGCAAGGGTGCACATGACCAGCGCGAGTACGATACGTGTGAGTCGCATACGAAAGACCTCCGTCTTATGAGTTTTCCTCATGATACTGTGCGCCTTGGATTATACGGTCCATAATCATGGCGCACAACGCGATCGCGATACCGGCGAGAATGCCTTTTCCGGCTTCGACTTGTTGCAGGGCGAAGAGGACGTCATAGCCGAGACCGCCCGCGCCGATCAGGGCGGCGATGACCACCATCGACAGGCTCATCATAATCGTTTGATTAATGCCCGTCATGATGGCGGGGATGGCAAGGGGCAACTCGACTTTGAGCAAGAGTTGCCGTGAACTGGCGCCGAAGGCAAGCGCCGCTTCCTTGACATCGTTGGGGACTTGCTGAATCCCGAGGGTGGTGAGGCGAATCATCGGCGGCATGGCAAAAATCACCGTAGCCAAAACTCCCGGCGGCTTCCCGATCGAGAAGAACGCGATGGCCGGCACCAGATACACAAAACTCGGCATGGTTTGCATGAAGTCGAGTAGCGGCTTGGTCAGGGCTTGGGCGCGGGCACTTTTGGCGGACCAAATGCCCAACGGTGTGCCGATGATGAAACAGATGAAGACGGAGGCGCCGACGAGTGCGATGGTGCTCATACTCTTGTCCCAAAAGCCGAAGATGCCAAGATAGGCCAGGGCACACGCAGTGAACATGGCGACTTTGCGCCCGGCAACACGCCAGGCGATAAGTAAGAGCACGAGGGCCATAACCGGCCATGGGATACCAATAAAGACAAGCTCCAGAAAGTTCAAAATAAAACGGACACCTGCAGTGATGGCATCGAACAGGGCCTCGAGGTTGAGCGTGAGCCAATCGACTGCGTTGTCGATACTATTGGCCGTGCGGTGCGCAATTTTACGCGAGGTGGGGAAAGAGAGGAGAAATCCGGTAGTGTGTTGCGCGCTGGCACGATAGAGCATGAGTGGATAAATCACCAACATCACGGCGCTGCATGCAAGCGCGGCTTGTGTGCTGCACCCTGTACGCAAGCTCTGGTTGATGCGCCAGCGGATAAACCGGCGATTATAGGCCCAGTTGGCGAGCAATCCTATAGCAGATTTGGTGGCGAGAAATATGAGCAGTCCGGCAACGACAGACCCGCCGCGAACACCGACGGCTTCTTCGTCACCGCGCGCTCCCCACAATCCATAGACGAGCAGGAGCAAGCCCACGGTTTCACCGGCAATGCCATACCACGCCAGGCTCCACAAGCCGCGAGCCGCTGCCCATAAGGGACCGAGAGCCAATGCCGCCCAGTTGACGCGATGCGCGGCGATACCCCCGTCTGTCAGCCGGGCGAAATGGGGCGCGTAGTATGCCGCGTTCGGGCCGACAAACTGCGCCAGGAGCGTCTGGTCCTCGTCGTCGGGCGCTGGCGGTGCCAATGGTGCCGTGCGTGTGTCAGTCGCCATGCTGTTCACCTCCCTGGATACCACGCAAGAGCGCTTGCCGTGTGACGACTCCGATGGCTTGGCCGTGCTCGTCAAGGATAGCAATGGGTTTGTCGGTCTCCACAGCCAGGTCGATCAGCGCATTGAGATCGGCATTTTCCGGTGCGGTCGGGCATGTGGACAACTCCGTTGCTCCGGCGGCTGAGAGTGGTTGCATCACCGTATGCGCGTAGACGAGCTTGAGCCGCGAAATCCCTTGCACGAAATCCGCCACGTAGTCGTCGGCCGGTTGCGTGATGATGTGTTCCGGCGTGCCGATTTGCACCAGCATGCCGTCTTTCATGATGGCAATACGATCCCCCAAACGGATGGCTTCGTCCAGGTCATGCGTGATGAACAATGTCGTTTTGTGCATCACCGCCGACAGTTCCAAAAATTGGTCCTGCAGTTGGCGGCGGATGAGCGGGTCAAGGGCGCTGAACGGTTCATCCATCAGCAAAATCGCCGGGTCGGCGGCCAAAGCCCGTGCCAAGCCGACCCGCTGTTGCATACCGCCCGAGAGTTCCTGCGGATAGCGATCCTCCCAGCCATCGAGCTGCACCAGCGCCAGTTTCTCCTCGGCTACGGCGCGTCGCTTCTCTTTGGGAACGTTGCGCACTTCCAGGCCGAAGGCGACATTATCGCGCACGGTGCGGTGGGGAAACAACGCCATGTTTTGGAAGACCATGCCGATTTTTTCGGCGCGAAGGCGCCGGAGGTCCTCGTCGTTTTTCAGGCTAATGTCCTCGCCATCAATGAGAATTGTGCCCGTTGTCGGTTCAATGAGACGGTTTATGTGCCGCACCAGCGTTGATTTGCCGCTGCCCGAGAGCCCCATGATACAAAAAATTTCGCCCTTGCTGACCGAGAACGTGGCGTCGGCAACGCCAACGACGCAGTCGTACTGCTCGAACACTTCGGCTTTCCCGATGCCTTCACGGCGTATGGCTTCCATCGCCTCGTCGGCGCGCTCACCAAAGATTTTCCATACGTGTTGGCATTCGATCTCCGCAGTACTCATGACGGCCTCACATTACGCCAGGGCTCCTCGCCGTTCGGCGTGGAGTTCGCGTCCGAATTGTTGCAGCAGGGTGAATGCTTCTTCCACACTAGCCTGGTTCGCCGGATGACTTGCAATACACGCCCGCAGGACCCTCGTGCCGTTGAGGTCGGTACCCGAGACCAGAGCACGGCCGTCGCTGGCCAGCGCCATTTCGATAGCATGATTAAGGTCGTTGAGATACGCTGCTGCCTCTGCAGTGCGGTCCTTGAGTTCCGGTGGCACAAAGCGAAAACAACAGATGCTTAGTACCGGTGCGCTGACCATGGCAAAATCGTCCGCGTCATCGACCAACGCCGCCAGGTGACGCGCTAGCGTCAGGTGCTGCGCCACCAGTTCCGCATAGCGGTCGACCCCGTATTGCTGCAGTACCAACCAGACTTTCAAGGCGCGGTCGGTCCGGCTGAGTTCGAAGCCATACTCATACTGGTTATGTTCCTCCCCCATAGCGCCACGCAGATAGGGGGGAATCAGGCTAAACGTATCGCCCAGATCTTCCCAGCGTTTGGTCAGAATGCACCCCCCCTCAAAAGGCGTATTTAGCCATTTATGCGGATCCATGGTGAGCGAATCGGCCCGTTCGATCCCGGCAAACAACGGGCGCGCTTCCGGCGCCAGCGTCGCGAACGCGCCATAAGCCCCGTCCACATGAAACCAGAGATCGTATTGCGCAGCGAGATCAGCCAGAGCCGGTAGGGGATCGATAGCGCCGGTGTTGACGGTACCGGCATTGCCGATGACACAGAACGGCATGTGTCCGGCGGCGAGATCGTCTTGCAGCGTGGCTTCGAGGACATCGAGGCGTATACGGAAATCCGCGTCGACGGGGATTTTACGCAAATACTGGCCTCCCATGCCCAGTAGTTCGGCGCTGCGGTCGATACACGAATGCGCTTCCGCCGAGACATACGCCACGAGCGGCGGGCGGTTCGCCACGCCTTCGGCGCGGATGTCCCAGTCGGCTTGGCGCACACGGGCGGCGGCGAGTCCGACGAGATTGGCCCAGGACCCGCCTGTCGTGATGTAGCCGGCGGCGTCCTCGGCAAAGCCGACCATCTGTCCGAGCCAGCGGACCACGGTGGCTTCGATGTGACAACTCGCAGGCTGATTTTTCCAGGTGGTCGGACGTAGCTTGATGGCGGCGACTAACGCTTCCATCAAGGCTGCGAACGGCGTGGACGCGGTGAGTACATAGGCCATAAGCCCGGGATGATTCGGGTTGCCTGCGGCCGGCAGTAAGTGGTCCCGTACTGTCTCTAGGAGAGCATCAGGCTCCATCCCTTCGCGCGGCAGTGGGCCGCCAAAGCGGTCTTCCATCGCGTCGTAGCTTTGCTCCGGCGGAAACACCGGACGGTTCGTCGGCTCGGCGAATTCCTCGGTAATCATATCGACGATACGATAGCCAAGCTCGCGAATGGCATCCGGCTCCATTGCCAGGGTGAGATCCTCGATTGCAGCAGGTGTTTCTGATCGTGAATGCGGCCTCATATCATGTCCCTCTGGATTGTGTGGACTCCGATGACGGAGAACACCAGGTCGTTGAGCGCGCCACGGCATGGCCGTGACGTGCCGGTGTCACGTATGCTGTCGTGTCAGAGGGACGGTGGTTTATCCGCAGTAATAATTGCGAGCTGGGTCGGTAGAGGAATCTGCGTGGTATTGGTAAAGCCGGTATCCGAGAGCCAGGCGGCATAGGCATCGCCATAACGATCACCCGCCCCCGGATCGAAGCCGACGACGACATACATGTCCATCATCGTATCCAGGAAG
>CAJIAL010000338.1_pt1 | contig 11266 bp, 10 predicted proteins | sample 9199091 | NCBI WGS metagenome assembly CAJIAL01 (sample SAMEA7708270, study PRJEB35096) | sediment metagenome | biome: marine neritic benthic zone biome [ENVO:01000025]; feature: sediment [ENVO:00002007]; material: shallow marine sediment [ENVO:03000034] sea grass bed [ENVO_01000059] ... | reverse complement strand
TTGCAGGCGTGAGTGCGACTGACTTATTGCACTTCGTTCACCAAGCGGATGAAATGCCGCGCAAAGCCCTCTTCTTCCATATCATGAGATGGGTAGAGGGAGTCTGAACACGACGTCACACAACGCACGTTCAGACCTCGTTAAGCTGCTGTTGCTATGAGTTTTTGGGAACCACAGGCCTTGCTGCCCACCTCAAAACCTCTGGCCGCGGACAGAACTTCCGCATGCAGGATCTGTGGCTTGCCAGTCAGGCCATCCAACACGGTCTCAAGCTTCTCACGCACAACCGCAAGGATTTCGAGGATCTCCCAGGACTTGATCTGGTCATTTTGTCAAAGCCACACATGGAATAAAGAGCGATTCAGCTTAGCAGCTATTGCTGAGCCGTTTGACCAACTGCGCCCAGAGTTTCCCCCAGTTACGACATTCCTCATCTATGGACTCATCTGAGGTGTCACGTGCGAACACCGGGCCATAGTGGGCACCATGTGCATTGCCCTGAATCACCATGCCATGATTGAGCAACACGTGTAGGGTCGACATCAGCGCCAACTCGCCGCCCCCACCGGGCCGTCCACCGGCGCCAAAGGCCCCGCCAACCTTGCCGACCAATGGTCCCGGATAATCCTGAAAAGCGGTGACATCAAAGAGCCGTTTGATCTGCCAGTCCACGCCACCGAATCGCGTCGGATTGCCCACGATAATGCCATCTGCAGCGAGCATCTCGTCCCAGGTCACCTCTTCGACCAGGCGCGTCACGACATCGACGCCTTCGGCACGAATGCCCTCGCAAATCGGTGCCACCATCTGCCCGGTACGGCCGCGCTGCGTGGTATGAATAATTAAGATATGCACCCTGCACTCCCCGTCGCCTCACCTAGGGCGACAGTATCTTCTGAAGCTTGGTTAACAGCGCATCGTTATTGGGCCGAGCCCGAATGCCCTTGAGCAGACTTTCAACCACCTGGGCTGCAGGTTTCTCCTCGTATCCCGTCTCCTTGAGGTCGCCCAACACCGAGTCGTTCGGCATTGCCGCACACAACATCGGTATCGTCTACCAAAAGGCGGACAGGTCGTCCTACCCAGAAAAAGGGAACCGATTTATTCTGCCCAGGTTCGCCATCCGAGCGCCACTTCCTGGTGATAGCGAGCAAAAAGGCTTTGGGCGCTCCTATCCCCATGTTACACTGCATCAGACTCAAACATGGAGAGGTGGCAATGTCCCAAGTACCGGTGGCCTATCGATGGAAAACCGCTGATCTCGACCGTCTGCCGGACGAACCCTTACTACGCTATGAGATCATTGACGGAGAACTGATTGTGTCCCGTCGGCCCCATCTTCAGCATTCCGAAATACTCGTCAGGCTTGTCAGTTGGCTTCACCCTGTGGTGCAAGCCGATGGCGGAAAGGTTTTGGCCGAGCCAGGCATTGTGTGGGGAGCAGAGGCTGAAGATAACGTCATACCGGACATTGCCGTTCTGCTTTCTGACCGTTCGCATCTGGCGACGGGCCCAGCACTCTCCGGCACGCCGAATATCGCCATTGAGATTGTCTCCGAAAGCAGTAGGAACACCGATTACATCCAGAAGCGGTATCTCTACGAGCGGACAGGGGCTCAGGAGTACTGGATTGTCGATCGTTTCGAGCGACAAGTCCAGGTCTGGCAATTTACGGGTGAACACCCCACCTCGATATCATACGGAGATCACGACACGCTAGCCACCGCGTTACTCCCTGACCTGTCCATACCCGTGCGAGACATCTGGCCTTGAGCGATCCCCTTCCTTTTGTCCCCTTTCCCTTAATGATGGCTCAACTGGTTTACGCCCTTAGCCTGGTTGCATCTTCGTGGTCAGGAGGTGTGCAACACCTCCCGGGCTTCGACGAGAGCCGGTGCCTGGTCTGATACTGGCAGCTCCGCCGCTCTCTCGATGATCTCCTGGCACATTTGCTGTTGACGAGATGCCTCGCCGCTCTGCGCATAGGCCCAGGCGAGGGCTGCCAGGGACTGGAAATGGTTCGGATTACGCTGCAAGCGCCGCTGCGCCAGTTCGCTCACCGCGTCCACATCCCCACGGCGGCGCTGCAACTCCAGGAAGACGTCGAGAAAAATGTCTTTTTGCTCACGACTCCCGCCGCCCATCTCATGGATACGCTGCACGGTAGGCGCCATGAGTGCGACCGCCGTGTAAATGTCACCACCGATCAGGGCGATCTCCCCTTCGAGGACATTGGCTCCCAAGGTCGACCAGTGGCCACTGGCTTTGCCTTCGGGCAATCCTCGCAGGCGGGACAGTTGCTGCTGCGCCTTCGCCGCTTCTCCGGCGCGGGCAAAAGCCAGGCCGATCCAATGATGCATCCAGATCGTGAGATCATCGGCGATAGCCAGGAGCCGTTCGCCTTCGGCCGCCAGCTCCTGCCAGACGGAGACAGGCTCGGACTCGTGACGGATCACCTCCCGCCGCCACAGGATTTCAATGCGTTCAAACAGAGGCAAGATGGGACTGGTTGAACTCCAATAATCCTGCGTTATCCTTGTGTCGCCCAGAATGGCTTGCGCTTCGGCCAGATGCCAAACGTTATGGGGCACGCGTTCGAGGGAATTGGCGCGTTCGAATGTCGCCACAGCCTGGGCGTACTCACCCCGCCCCTGGTAATTATGGCCCACAGCGTGGTAGGTGTAGAGATTCCCCGGATCTGCCTCTAAGGCGCGCAAACCAAGTGTGAGGCCTTCATCAGGGTCAGTGTTCGATTGTTCCAGGAAAAAGGCAGCCATAGTGAGAAATTGTGGGTCATCTGGACAAGCGCTGATGCTGCGTCGCGCCTGCTCCAAGCCGCGCTGGTAATCGCCGCGGGCAATATAATTGAAGCTCAGCACGCGCATGCCCATGCGGTCGTTTGGGTAGCGCTCCCCCATCTGCTCCAGGCCCTGGAGGGCGGCAGCCCGGTCGTGGCGCTTCATGGCATCGACAATATCCACATGCAACCGCTCGCGCTCGTCGTGCACGTCATCCGCCAGCGCCATGGCGTGTTGATGCGCCTCCAAAGCCATATCGACCTTGCCCATACGCCAAGCAATGTAGGCGCGGGTGCAATGCGCCAGGGCAAACTGGGGATCAATCGCGATCGCATCATCCAGGGCCTCAACTGCTCCACCCCGCCAGCGCAACCACAGCTTCACGCCTTGCTCATAGGCGGCCAAAGCCTCGGACGAGGATGTCGAAACGGTGTACCCGATGGAATCCGTACAAGTCATGGTTCTGCTCCTCTCCCCAAAATAACGTACATCTTCAGGTGTTCGGCGTATCCTGCCCAGTGCAGGCGGGACCACGCAATTGAGGCCATTCTACCAGTCAAGCCACCACGCCGTCCATGCCAAGCCGGATTCAGACGCGGGAGTCTTTGGCTCTGTGTCATGTTATGCTATGCTGCACCCACCATTCGGACCAATCTGTTGGCTGTCCACTTGAGGGAAACAATGCACTCGTCCTTACGTCTTGGCTTTTTGACGCACCTGCGGGGTTCGGATGATCCCCAGCGTATCTATCAAGAAACGCTGGAGCTTTTCGTGGCTGCAGAGGAGTTAGGATTCGATGCCGGCTGGGTCGCCCAGCACCACTTCAAAAAGGGGTCCGGCTTTCTCCCCTCGCCTTTTCCCTTTCTGGCCGCAGTGGCCGAGCGAACCCGGCACATTCGTCTCGGCACCTCCATTGTGGTGCTTCCCCTGGAGAACCCATTACGCGTTGCCGAGGATGCGGCGGTTGTCGATTTGCTAAGCGGAGGCCGGTTGGAACTCGGTGTCGGTAGCGGCAGTGATCCCCAGGAGTTTGTCCCGTTTGACGTCGACCTCGCGACGCGCCACGAGCGTACCACTGAAGGACTGGTATTGATGAAACGCGCCTTGCGAGGCGAAGTGTGGGGTGATAGCGGACAGCAACTCCAACCTCCGGCACCAACGTTAGTCGAACGCATCTGGCTCAGCGGCCTCAGTCCTATGGGGGCCACCTACGCCGCCGGGAGCGAAGCCGGCCTGCTGCTCAGTCGGGCCGCCTGGGGACGTGAGGAACCAACCGACCAGATCCAGTGTCCTGTGGCCCAGACGTATGTGGACGCCTGGCAGCACCCCACGGCAAAGCCCCGCATCGGGCTCTCACGGGGTATCTACGTGGCGGCCGATAAAAGCACAGCCCTGCGTGAGATGCGCGCCGATATGACGCGGGCCATTGACGCCATGGTCAAACAAGGGCGCATGGCGCCAGGTCTCTCGTTCGAAACCTACTGTCAGCGGTTTCACCTTGCCTATGGGCATCCGGAAGAGGTGGCAGCCTGCCTGCAGGCGGATCAGGTCATGCCCCATACCACGGATCTGATTCTCCAACTCGATCCCGTTTTTCCCAGCCTGGACACAACCATTCGGATGTTCGAACAGATCACAAGCCAAGTGGCGCCCACCTTAGGCTGGCAACCTCACACCCCTGTATAGTTTTCGGAGGTCTCTTGACCGTGCGATTGCACGATTTCCTCGAGTACTGGGCTCGCGAGCGTCCTGATGAAACTTTCGCCGTCTTCCAGGGACGACACATAACGTATGCCCAGGCTTCGGCCCAGACCAACCGTTTAGCCAACGGCTTGATGCAGTTGGGCATAGAGCCTGGCGATCGTCTTGCCATCCTGGCCACAAACCGCGTGGACTATGTCCTGCTCTATTTCGCCGCCTCGAAAGCGGGAGTCGTTCCCGTACCGCTGAACTATCGCCTTCTTCCGACTGCATGGCAGACAATCATCGCAGACGCCAAAACACGTCTGGTCATTGCCGCAGGAGAATATGGAGAAACGCTCGAGGCGATGCGGAGTGACCTGTCGTGTGTAGCGCACTGGATGAGTCTCGATCCGACGGACATCGCCGGTTGGCACAATTATGAGCCATGGGTTGCGGCTCAATCCGATCAGCCCTGTGAGCGTGTGGTGACGACAGATGATGCGCTCTACCAGATGTATACCAGTGGCACAACAGGCCAGCCGAAGGGCGCTATCCTGACACAGGGAGCCGTGACGGCCAATGTGACGCAAATTGCGCTCGTGCACCAGGGAGCGCCGGGGGAGCGCAGTTTAGTGGTCCTACCGCTGTTTCACGCCGCTGCAGTGCCCATGGCGTTCGCACCCGTTGCCTGGGGAGCGACGTTGTACATCATGGAGACGTTTGAGCCGACCGAAGTGCTGCGGGTCCTGCGCGAGGATGCAATTGGTTTTGCTACGCTGGTGCCGACGATGATCCAGGCGTGTGTGCATGCCGCAATGCAGACAGAGCAGTATACCTACCAGCACTTGCGCACCCTCTACTACGGCGCCTCGCCCATTGCCGAGTCCACGCTGCGGCAGGCTATGCAGGTTTTTCCCTGCGGCTTTGTGCAATCCTACGGTATGACGGAAGCCACACAGGCCGTGACGTTCTTGGCTCCCAATGACCATCGGCGGGCCTTGCAAGACCGCCCTGCCCTCTTGCTCTCGGCCGGCCGGCCGGTCATGGGCACCGAGATCCGTATCGTTGATACCCAGGGCCGCACGGTGCCAACCGGTACGACCGGGGAAATCGTCGTGCGCGGCCCTCAACTCATGCAAGGCTATTGGCAGCGCCCGGAGGACACGGCTGCCGCGTTACGCCATGGCTGGCTCCATACCGGTGATATAGGCTGCCTCGATTCTGAGGGCTATCTCTACGTGCAAGACCGTCTCAAGGACATGATTGTGTCCGGCGGTGAAAATGTCTATCCCCATGCCGTGGAGCACGTGCTCATGCAGCATCCCCACGTTGCAGAGGCTGCGGTGATTGGCGTACCGGACCCACGTTGGGGCGAGACGGTGAAAGCTCTGGTCGTCCCGAAGCCTAACCTCCAAGTGTCCGCAACCGAGCTCATTGAGTTTTGCCGCAGTCGTCTAGCCGGCTTTACCTGCCCCCGGTCCGTCGACGTGTGTGAGACCTTACCACACAATGCCAGTGGGAAAGTCCTCAAGCGGGTACTACGGGAGCCCTACTGGGCCGACCATCACCGGCGTGTGGCAGGGGCATAAGGCGCCAAGGAGTTGACCGCTTTTCAGCGGAACGTTGGATTGAGACACGTCAACGGTATCGTGACCAGCTAATCGAGATGGAGGGGGCAGAGCGCTTCGATACCATGCAGGCATTCTATACCGTGGTGCATCGACTGAACTCACGACAAACGATTGTCCAAGACGGCGTATTTGGCACAGAAACCAGCAGCGTAGATATACAGACAGAACTTCCCAAGTTTTGTTCCGTTGCTGCACAACACCCTGCACTTACCACTCTGAGCCGATAGCGGGGGGGGGGGCCGCTGATCAAGGCTGCTTCGCACACGACCTGACCGAATGGATAGGACCTTATGTGGCGTGCGTGGCCATGCTCCATAACGACCGAGGCGAACAAGTCAAACAACATAACACGTCGTCATTCCGGAGAAACGCAACTTCACGCCGATGGCCTCAAAACGTGCCAAGGGCGGCTTCGGCTTCTGCCATGATATCTGACACGATCTGGGCAGCCGGTTTCGTCTCTGTGATGGCGCCCGACGACTGTCCAGCTCCCGGTAAGACCTCGTGACTTTGACCAGCACTCACTTTGGAGATCATATAGCTCTGTAAGTCGCTGCGTTGCTCTTCTATCTCACTGCGTCTGGCTTCCCACTCATCTATAAACGGTGTGCGAATAGCCCGCACCACCACGTCGTAGCCGCCAGCGACCCACTGCGGGAAAATGTCATTGAGCGCGGTAAAGTGCACGGCATCGTGCGCAGCAGCACCGGTGATGGCCTGCTTGTGGCCGGCGGTAATGGGCGATTCATCGGACGCGAGAAACCGCGTGCCCATGTTGACTCCGACGGCCCCGAGCATCAGGGCCGCCACTAGGAAAAAGCACAGCCTTTTGTGCCCCGCCGCCCCCTGGCTGCTTCGCCTGCACCTAACCCAGGGCGAGCTCCTGGTAGCCATCCGCCGCAACCGCATCGCAGTGCTCGCGATAGGAGGGGTAGCCGCCGCCGTAGCGCATGATCTTGCGGGTCTGCTTGCCTTCGACATTGCTGTTGACGCCGGTCATCCACGAGTTCACCTCGTTGGACAGCAGCCCCTCACCAAGAGCCTTGACGTGGTCTGTCCACCTTGCCGTGCCCGCCTGGGTGGCCTCGATCCGGGTCAGGCCGTGGTCGCGCGCATGGCGGATCAGGCCAGTCACCCACTCGACGCTGTATTCCGCGGCGCGCGGAAAGTTGCCGAGCCCGGCATGCGGCCCCATCACCATCAGCAGGTTGGGAAAGCCTTCGACCAGGACGCCGAGATAGGTCTGGGGTCCAGACTTCCAAGCGTCCTTCAGCCGGCGTCCATCGACGCCTCTGATATCGATACGGTCGAAACTGCCAGTGATCGCGTCGAAGCCGGTCGCGTAGATGATGAGGTCGAATTCGTACTCGGCATCGCTGGTCTTGATGCCGGCTGGCGTGATGCGCTCGATCGGCGTCTCGTTGATATCGACCAGCCTGACGTTGGGCTGGTTGTAGACCTCGTAATAGTGCGTCTCGAGCGGCAGACGGCGGGTGCCGAAGCCATGGTTTTTCGGGATCAATTTCTCCGCCACCGCGGGGTCCTTCACCCGCTGGCGGATCTTGCGCGCGACGAAATCCGAGATCAACGCGTTGGCTTCGCGATCCACCAGGATGTCGCGGAAGTTGGCTTGCCAGATGCCGAAGCCGGGCTCGGCATAGAGCTTCTCGAAGAACGCCTCCCGTTCCTCCGGCGTCACCTCAAGGGCGGAGCGCGGATCGGGGCTATGGATGAAGCAGCCTGGGGTCTCGTGGCAACGCGCGAAGATCTCGGGATAGCGGGCCCGTATCTGGCGCATCTCTTCCTCGGAGATCCTGGAGTTATGCAAGGGCGCGCACCAGTTGGGGGTGCGCTGGAACACGGTCAGGTGGCCGACGTCCTTGGCGATGGTCTGGATGGTCTGCACGGCGGTCGCGCCCGTGCCGATCACCGCGACACGCTTGCTCTCGAAGTTTACCGGTTCCTTGGGCCAATGCGCGGTGTGGCAGGACTGGCCCTTGAACGTCTCGACGCCCGCGATGCGCGGCATGGTCGGTGCCGAGAGAACGCCAATGGCGGTAATCAGGAGGCGTGTGTGGTAGCGCCTGCCATCCTCCAGCGTGACGTCCCAGCCGCGCGTCTCCTCCCCGTAGTGCGCGGCGCTGACGCGGCTGTGGAACTGGATGTCGCGACGCAGGTCGAACTTGTTGGCGACGTAGTTGAGATAGCGCTCGGTTTCGGGCTGCGACGCGAAGTGTTCGGTCCAGTTCCATTCCTGTAACAACTCCTCGGAAAACGAGTAGCCGTAGGTCCAGCTTTCGGAATCGAAGCGCGCGCCGGGGTAGCGGTTCCAGTACCAGGTGCCGCCGACATTGGTGCCGGACTCGAGCACCAGGACCTTCAGACCGAGTTCGCGCAGCTTGTAGAGCTGGTAGAGACCGGACACGCCGGCGCCGATGACGATGGCGTCGTACTCCCGGACCTGCGCCGCGTGGGTGGACGACTGGGTTTCGTAAGTGGCGTTCATCTGCTGTCGCTCCTGCATACGATGTCGAAGATTGGGGGCTATCCCGGTCCGGCCAACATTCCACCAGTCGGAAGGTAGGGGCAACCCTTGTGCGTGCCCACGGTTGGGCACGCACGAGGCCTGCCACTACGTTGCCCCTGGAACGACCTTAGCACAGCAGGAGTGTTCCCCTGAGCCGAGAGCGTTCCGCGGGTGCGCTGATCACCCTTGACCGATTTCGTCGCGGATACGCTGAGCGGACTCCCGCAGAGCCTTCAACACAATCGTCGGTGGGGGTGGAGCCACCGAGGTATAGTTCACACCCAGTTGCAAAAGCTCCTTAGGCGTGAGATAAAACGCGGCATGATAGACGGGCACGTAGACCCTTGCCTTGCCAATACGTTGGACCTTCCGTATCAACTCCTCGATGGTTTGGCGCAAGCGCGGGTCGCTGGGATCGGTGATACCTAGCGCCATGGACAGGTCCGTCGGGGCCAGGGAAATCAGATCGATCCCGTCCAGTGCCGCAATGGCTTCAATTTCACCGATGCCATGGAGATCTTCCGTCATCGCGATTAATAAGATCTCTGCGTTCGAGGTCCGCACATGCTCATTCCAAGGAACGGAGCCATACCCTGCGGCCCGCGTACTCCCGGCCGCCCCCCGCTCTCCAAGAGGAGGGTAGCGTACCGCCGCCACGGCGCGTTTGGCGTCCTCGAGACCCGAAATATGCGGCACCTGGATGCCCTGAGCCCCCATATCCAGAAGGCGCAGGATGAGTTTGGCGTTATTTTCCGGCACCCGTACAATCGGCGTGATCCCCGTGAGGTCGGCGACGCGGATCATCTCCCCGACCGTCTGCAAGTCAAACCCGGTATGTTCCATATCGATAAACGCGCCATCAAATCCTGACATCGCAATGAGTTCCACCACGGACGCATCGGCAAAGCCGACATGGCTCACCAAGGCCAATCCCCCGTCTCTCATCACCCGTTTGACACGATTTTCACGCATACTCTCTCCTCGTTGACCGTTGATTGTTGGTCGAGACGTCGTGCGTATCATACCATATCCGTACTTCCGCATCGCCCAGGGCACCAACGTCTGGTTGCAATGCCTCAGCACCGGATATATCACCGAGGGATACTACCGCCACAGCCCAGGCGCTGGAAATTGCAGCACGCCCGTTGGAGGAGTATCATACGTGCCGAATGCCGGAGGAATCACTGCAGGCGCTCACAGCAGAAACGATGATGGCGGAAGCAGGGGAGCACGAACCATGAGCCTCGGTGCGTCCAAGTCCAAGTATCTCGAAACCCTCCAGGGTCTCGTGCAAGCCCTCACGCAGGAGTCTGACCTCACGGTCCTGCTCACCCAGATTATGCAACACGCGGTGGAGAGTATTGAGGCGGCTGGAGCAGGGGATATCTTTTTGTGGGATGCGTCGAGTCAACAGCTCCGACCCCGCGCCTGGTACAATCTTGGCGACTGGGTCCATACCGTGCGTTTACGACTTGGAGAAGGCGTGGCAGGCACGGCGGCGCAGCGGCGTGAAGCCGTACTCGTTAACGATTACGAACACTCACCCTATGCCTCGGCCCACTTTACACGGCGCCTAACCCACACAGCGGTCATGGCTGCCCCGATGCTCTACCACGACACGTTACTCGGTGCCATTACCGTCGGCAATGAGGGAACCGCTCAACCTTTTACTCCTGAACATGTCGAGCGGTTAGAGGCCTTTGCCTCTCTGGCCACACTGGCCACGGTCCTCACGGGGTCGGCCCCAGGAGGGTAGAGGCAGCGCAGCAGGTTATGATTCAGGCTGCATGGAGCGCTACAGCCATTCTACGGGGCTCCTTCCGGACTTGCACGATTCTCCACTGATCCTGGAACTCAGGTTCGAGCGATAGGGGCGCAGCATGCTGCGCCCCTGCTTCATTCTTCATTGAGCCATTGGGGTGGGGATTCCATACTTGTTTAGACCACCCCCTGCTCTTTCATGACTTGCAACTGCTCGGCATCAAGACCGAGAAGGGTCTGGAACACCTCCTGATTATGCATACCCAGCGTAGGTGCCCCGGATAACGGCGGTAACGTGCCACCGGAAAACACGACGGGGAATCCGACCGCAACTCCCTCCACCGGTTTCTCCATGGCCCCATGGGACATGGGACCCAGTGTGCCGCGTTGGTAAAAATGTTCGTCCGCCAAGACGTCTGCTGCAGAGCGCACCGGCGCGCAGGGAACATCATCGTGCTCAAGCTTTTCAACCGCTTGAGCAGCGGTGTATTGACCGAGTTCCTCCTGGATGGCTTGCCGTAACGCAACCAGATTCTCTCGCCGCGCTGGAGCAGTGGCAAAGCGCGCATCGTCATGCCAATGGGGGGTATCCAGGGCTCGACACAGGCGTTGCCATTGTTCCTCGCTGGCACAGGTGACGATGATATCGGTGTCCTTGGTGTGATACAGGCCCGTCGGACCACCCCGCGTCTCATTGCCGCTGCGCAGCGGCTCCCCCTGCTGAATCGTCTCTTCGATATTCTCCATAAACATCAGCGTTGCCAGGGTATCCATCATCGACGCGTCCAGGTACTGGCCCCGACCGGTCTGGTCTCTGTGGCGTAGGGCAGCCAAAATCGAATATGCGGCATACAACGGCGTGACCA
>CAJIAL010000059.1_pt1 | contig 11266 bp, 12 predicted proteins | sample 9199091 | NCBI WGS metagenome assembly CAJIAL01 (sample SAMEA7708270, study PRJEB35096) | sediment metagenome | biome: marine neritic benthic zone biome [ENVO:01000025]; feature: sediment [ENVO:00002007]; material: shallow marine sediment [ENVO:03000034] sea grass bed [ENVO_01000059] ... | reverse complement strand
CCCTCCGTATCGGTCGCGCCGGGGCAGATGCAGACGACATCAATGTTGAAGGGCTTCACCTCCGCCGCGACGCTCTCGGTGAGACTAATCAGCCCAGCCTTGGTGATGCGATAGGCGCTGCGCCCTTTGCCACCTTTCCGCCCGCCAATGGAGGACATATTGATGATTGTCCCGGACCGGTTGGCCAGCATGCTCGGTAACACCGCCTTGGTGAGCAGGGCTGCGGCCACCAGATTGACGTCGATCACCTGCCGCCACACGGCCATGTCAAAATCGACCAAATCCACGCGTGGATGCACGATGCCGGCATTGTTCACCACAATATCAATGCGCCCAAAGCACTCCAGGGTTTGCTCCGCGATGGGCGCTATTTCGGCTTCCTGCCCCAGGTCGGCCGGAATCGCCAACGCCCCCACACCGGTTGTTTCAAGCCGCGCCACCACAGCGTCCAGCGCCGGCTGGGTCCGCGCAGTCACCGCTACCGATGCCCCCGCCTCGCCAAAGGCCAATGCGATCGCGCGGCCAAGGCCGCGGCTGGCCCCGGTGACCAGCGCCACTTTACCGCTGAGTTGTCCCATCGTCTACTCCTTGGGTCACAATATTGCAATGCGCCGTATTCTTGGGCCTGATCGCGTAATACAAGTGTGTCTCGCTTGTCGAGGGCACGAACATCGTCCGCCGCGAGCTGGGTCTGCCGGAGGCACGGGTACGTGCAGCCGATCCGACCCTCTCTTGCGCCAGTGTCGAGGCGTAGGAAGCGGGAATCTTCGCAGCGGTGGAAGCGTGCGCACCCTAACCGGCAAGGCGCCTCATCTCTTCGCGTAGAGCCTCGCCTGCCTGTGATGTGGAGAGGCTGCCTCCCAGGTCACGCGTCACGTTGCCGGTCTTGATCACCTTGGAGGTGGCCGTCTCGATGGCGTCGGCAGCCTCAATAAGGCCTGAACATCCCGCTTTGCCCATCCTTTTATACCTCTTTGAAGCGGTGCATCGTCAACCGAAAATTGCTGTATCCCAGGATGGCATAGGTTTACATCACGCGATCAAACACGTCCGACTTTGCGGTTGTGTATATCAGAAGACCGCTACCTTAGGCAATATCGCGCTAGAGCGCGACCAGCGAAAAGCCGCGTAGAGGAAGTACGCGCAATGCCTAGCCACGATGCTCTTTGAAACAGGCAATCGTATGTTCCCAGGCCAGCTTCGCTGCCGCCTCGCGGTAGACGCGTGGAAACAGGTCCTTTACAATGCGTATGCGTGACCCGCACGCCATATCCCATGGATTGGCCCTGAACGTCATTCAGCTCGTCTTCCCAGCTACCTGCCTACTTCATGTGACATGATAGGAGTACCCATGACGACACTACGATGGATTGGTAAACCGATCAGCGAAGGCGGCGTCACAGAGCACAAATTTACTATGGAACGCGAGGCCGGCCTCGTTCCTGGCATCCTGTGGACGCCGACACAGCACGACCGTCCCGTTCCGCTCATTTTGCTGGGTCACGGGGGAAGCGGCCACAAACGAGCGGACCGACAGTTGATGCTCGGCCGGCGATTTGCCGGTGTGTCGCAGATGGCGGCCGCCGCTATTGATGGCCCCTTTCACGGTGACCGCGTGGCCGAACCGCTCGATCGTCGCCAGTACCAAGCGATGATGGCCGCAGCCGGGGTCGACAAAGTCACAGACGGCATGGTGGAGGACTGGTGCGGCACCCTCGATACCCTTAGCCAACTCGACACGATCGCGGACGATCGCATCGCGTACATTGGTTTCTCCATGGGGACGCGCTTCGGGCTGCCGTTTGTGGCCGCAGCGGGCGACCGCTTGCGCTGCGCCGTACTGGGCAAGAATGGGTTGCGTCAGGCCTCCTCCACATCGCCGGAGGTCAATATGGCCCCACGGTTCGCCCGGGATGCGCCGACCATCAACATCCCGGTCCTCTTCCACGTACAATGGGACGACGAGCTCTTTCCACGCGATGGGCAGTTCGACTTATTCGAGGCAATCGGCGCGGCTGATAAGCAGCTGATCGCCTTTCCAGGGCCGCATAGCACATCCCCTCCAGCGGCTGTGCAGGCATGGTGTGCGTTTGTGACACGCCATGTGGGAGCCTGAACAACGACGCCGAGACGCTGAGCTATCCAACCAGACACCACAGCGATCGTCTCACCATCGCCTTGCGATGCTTGTACAATCGACACTGGGAGAGCGACACCATGCCCAAATTAGACGCGAACCTGCAGTGGATGTTTACCGAATACGCGGTGCTCGACCGCTACGACGCAGCAGCGGCGGCCGGATTTACGGGGGTGGAGCTGCAAGCGCCATACGCGCTGCCGCTCAACGCCATTGTTGCACGCCTGGAGAAAAACGACCTCACGCACGTTATCATCAACCTCCCGAATGCCGACCCGGACAGCGGCGAAGGGAACATTGGCCTCAACCCTGCCCGCACAGACCTCTTCCGAGAACGATTACAGATGGCAGCCGACTACGCCGCCGGGTTGGGCTGCATCGGCGTGAACACCGGCGTCGGAGCGCTCCCCGCTGGCGTCGATCCGGACGTAGCATGGCGTACGCTTGTCGACAACCTCCGCCTTGCGGCGGATGTGCTTGGCGCGGTGGGCGTCAAGGCGTTGGTCGAGGCGATCAACACCTTCGACCGGCCCGGTTTCTTGGTGCATACGACCGTGCAGGCGAAACGCGTGATCACAGAGGTGGGCCACCCGAATATCGGCATACAGTACGACTTCTATCACATGCAGATGATGGAGGGGAATCTGGCGCGAACCGTGCGGGACAACCTCGACCACATCTGGCACATGCAATTGGCGGATACTCCCGGACGTCACGAGCCCGGCACCGGGGAGATTAATTACCACTACCTGTTGCCCTATTTGGATGACATTGGGTACGAAGGTTGGGTCGGGTGCGAGTACGGCCCGTTGCACGGGACGGAGGCCGGACTCGGCTGGGCTACACCCTACTTGACGTAAGACAAAGGAGAAGCGCTATGCATGCTGGGATTCGGCGTATCGGGGCAGCGACGCTGCAAGCACAATTGCACGATGGGCAGGAAATCGCCCTTTTGGATGCGCGCGAAGAGGCCACGTTCGACACGCGTCATCTCTTCATGGCGTCATGCGTCCCGCTGAGTCGTATGGAAATGCTCGTCAACGACCTGGTTCCGCGCCGGAGCACGCGTGTCATCTGGTGCGACGATGGCGAAGGGTTGGCCGCCCTGGCCGCAGCGCGTATGTCGGCACTGGGTTATACCGATGTGTCGCTACTCGACGGTGGCATCGTTGCGTGGGAGCACGCTGGCTATCGCCTCTACAATGGCGTCCACGTGCCCAGCAAAGCCTTTGCCGAAGTGGTGGAGCATGAAGCCCACACGCCATGGATTACTGCCGAACAGTTGCAGGGCATGATCAACCGGGGCGAGGATATCGTCATCTTCGATAGCCGCTCTTATGAGGAGTATCATAGCAATAGCATTCCAGGGGCGATTAGTGTGCCGGGCGCAGAGCTGGTGTATCGCTTTACCGACCTCACGCCCTCACCGGAGACCACGGTCATCGTCAATTGTGGCGGTCGGACACGCAGTATTATCGGCGCCCAATCGCTCATTAACGCCGGATTCCCCAACACCATTGTCTCGTTGAAAAACGGTACCCAGGCGTGGCATTTAGCGGGCTACGACGTGATCGACGGCGCCACGCGGCAACCGCCCGCCGTCTCTACCGAAGGCCTGGAAGCCGCGCGGGCTGCGGCGGTGCGGGTAGCCGCACGATTTGCGGTAGCGACCATTGACCGCGCAACGCTTGACGCCTGGCGTGCAGATGCAGCCAACCGGACACTCTATATGTTCGACGTCCGCACCCCGGAAGAGTACGAAACGGGGCATGTACCCGGTTCACTGTCGGCGCCAGGTGGGCAGTTGGTGCAGGAGACGGACAGCTATATGGCGACCTGGGGAGCACGGGTCGTCCTGCTAGACGATAACGGGGTGCGAGCGACGATGACCGCCTCGTGGTTGATGCAGATGGGATGGACGGACGTGGCGGTCATAACCATCGAGGCAGCCGGTGGCGCAACCGCCAAGGGGCCCCATGTCCCCGACACGCTTGGTCTCGAGAAGAGCCCCATGTCCGCAATCGATGCCTCAGCCTTACACGACGCCTTAATGGCGGGGACGGCACAGGTCATTGACCTTGACTGGAGTCGCCAATACTTCGCGGGGCATATTCCGGGCGCCTGGTTTGCCATTCGGGCACGTTTACAGGACGCCTTGAGCAAGCTCCCCCCGGCCGAGACGATCGTGTTGACGTCGCCTGACGGAGTGTTGGCGCAGTTGGCTGCGGCGGACCTGGATGGCGTCGCTTCCGCTCCTGTCAAAGTGCTATCAGGGGGGACGCAGGACTGGCACCAAGCGGGCTTTCCCCTGGAACAAGGGGCAACCCGCCTGGCGAATGAGGCTGACGACATCCGGCTGAAAGCCCGCGAGGAGAGCGGGAATCGCGAAGAGGCCATGCGGGCGTATTTGGCCTGGGAAATCGAATTGGTCAACCAGATGGCGACGGAAGGCGATCATCGCTTTCGGGTCATGACCGACTGATGTCACCCGCTCCAGTTGGGCGTGCAAATAGACAAAGAACCCATGGCGGTCTGAGCCTATAGCCCCCTGCCCTTTTCCTGGCGTTCGGGAAGAGGTGGGGGTATGAAGCTTATACATTCTGGTGTAGAGAGGACACTGACATGGCAAAGGGACTGTTGCTCGCAGCAATCAACTTCCAAAACGTCGCCGAGGATGAATTTCAGGACTGGTATGACACCGAGCATCTGCCGGAACGTGAGCGCGTGGCCGGATTTCTCACCGCCCAGCGCTGGATTGGCATCGACGATGCGAAGATATCGGTGGCGACGTACGATCTCGAGACGGTTGGGGTGCTTGCATCGCCCGGCTATACAGCCATCGGCGGGCAGAATCTGTCGCCATGGTCGAAGCGCATCACGACCAAGAGCGAGCGCCTCCTGCGCTTTGAGGGCGAGCAAACGCTGCCGGGCGATCAGATGGCGCCTAGCAACGCGGGGGCGCTCCTGCTCAACGCCATGAACGTCACGCCCGAGGCCGAAGAGGACTTCAACAGGTGGTACGATGAAGAGCATATCCCGGAGCTTGCCGCCGTTCCCGGCACGTTGTGCGCACGGCGTTTCCGTGCCACGCAGGGGCCCGCGAGGTACGTCGCCCTGTACCATCTGGCCACGCCCGAGGTGGTAGTCTCCGCCGCGTGGAAAAAGGCTGTCGACACCCCATGGACGGCACGCATTCGGCCGCACATGCGTGATCGGCTGCGCATCGTGTGCAGCGCGTATCATCGTAGCGGGTGGTAATACCTTAAACAATCTTCCATAGTATGGTGCAATAAGAATTTCCCGATCAATTTGGGTCAAGATTTCAGGCGCTTGGGAAGAGTCTTGGGCAAGTCGGCGCCACGGCCTGGACAGAGCTCAACGAGCGGCTAGCCGGCCTCGTTGCGGCAACCCGGCGGTCGCGTTTATAGGCGGGCCGCAGTGGGCATCTGCAATCGCAACCGTAGCAGTGGTGTGCTGCGGCGGGGTTTTGATACCGAAACGAAGTGTCATGGGCACGCCTCCTGAAGTGTAAACGTCGCCATCGTGTTATCGGTCGCATAATACGCATTGCCAACCCGGGCCGCGCTCCCCGGCGCGACCGCGGTCATGAAGCCTTCGTCAATCCCAGCTGCAGCCAGGGCCGCTTTGAAATTGGCGATGTCAGGCTGGAAGGCATCATGCCCGATATAGGTCACGGATCCGGTACATACAGGCCAGTTCCGAGGGCGGGGTCCGGTGGTAATGCCGGATTCGGGAATCCGCTGCAGTCAGAAACGCGTACCCACTCGGCTTATCCCAACGATGGCCCCACTGGCATTTAGACAGACGACAATAATTTAAGTCAACCTTCACGATTCAAACCCTGCCAACAATGTGACAGCGTATTATGCAGAGGACAACGCTTACCCGACGACGGGCAAACCAGCGGCACTCCATGCCTCAAAGCCACCGGTCATAAAGGCCACATTCTCATAGCCCAATTGCTGTAAAGTCTGCCCCGCCAGGGCAGATCGGCCATCGAGACGTCAATGCAAAATAAGCGTTGTCGTTTTATCAGAGATGACATCATGAATACGAAATTCTAAGAGCCCTCGAGGGAGCAACTGGGCTTGAGCAATATGCCCTCCGTCGTATTCCTCTTTCTCGCGTACATCTAGGACGGTGATAGATTCTCCAGCCTGCAGTTTGCCCTGTACTTCCTCAATGCTGAGAGAAGGCACGACCGCTTGGGCGGCAGCCACCATTTCCGCAGTAGTTTGCATCGTAGACACCCCATGTGTTCATGGTTTGCACCGCACTTTCAGCTCCTGGCATCATCTTCGATGGTCCTGGCGCCTTCCCGCGCTAAGCACAGGCAACGCCTTTAACCACCCCTTCACTCCCACCCGTGATAGTGGCCACTTTGCCAGTGAGCCCAAGCTCCATGTTATCATTCCTTTGGATGTTAACAAAGGCATGGCCCAAGCCCTCCCAGTGCAGGGGCTTGTAGGCACTTACAAGGGTAGGTTTTTGTAACAGTCGGTATTATGCATACTTCCACGCTTCCCATGACGCTCCTGTTGCCCCTGCGACACGACCCCTCAGGCGGCCAGGGGCAGGTCCCTGACCTCCTCGATGGGGACCTCCTCGTCTCGTTTGGGCACCGCCGGCCAGGGTTCGGGCATCAACCGCCCCTCGGGCAGCGGCTCCTGGCGTAGCAACGCCACCAGGAGCGCAGTCCAACCCTCGCGAAAGACGCTGACGATCCGGAGGCGGGTCGCGCGGCGCGACCGCGGGCGCGGGAGACAGAGCGTCGTCACGTCCAGGAAGGTCCCCTCAGGGAGCGTGTCCTCAGCGCCTCCGCCCACGCTCAGGAGCCATAAAGTCGCGGTGGCGACCGCCAACCACAAGCGCGCTGCCCGCTCCGGATCGGTCATGCGGGTCCGGTGCCACTGCCAGCCGGCGTGTTGCGTGATCTTGAAGCCCTGCTCAATCCACGCCCGCAGCCCATACCAGCCGGCATCACTGGCCTCGGGGGGGCAGATCGGTCAGGATCAGCCACGGGTCCTTGTACCCCTCCTCCCAACAGGCCAACAAGGTGCAGTCCAGCCGGCTCCCTTTCGTCTTAAACGCGGTGCCCCGGCCCTGCCACCGCGTGCCGGGCTGGGGCACTAAGGTCGTCAGCGGCCGGAACAAGGCCGTCCCAGCAGGGCGAAAGGTGCCGCCGGTGTTGATGCGCACAAACGGATGCCAGCCCAGCCGCACGATGCGCCGGAAGAGCCAGGGCGCATAGAGCCCCCGATCCGCCAGCACGATCACGGTCCAGCCCGTGGGGACGGCGGGCCGCAGCTGGCGCAGCATGCGCAGCCATTCGCGGCGCCAGGCGTGTTTTTCTGGGGCGGACAGGACCACCCAGGCCACGGGAATCGCGCACCCGCGGTAGACCACACTGACAGCGAGCACGACGAAGCGAGCTCCCAGCGTGGTGGCATCGAGGGCAAGCGCCAGCTGGGTGCCGTGCCAGCTGCTCACAATCCACCCCACGAGCGGCGCGAAACAGGTGTCCACGCGGAGGGCTTGGCGGTGCCGACCCCGTTTGGCGGCGGCCTCGTAACACCACTCGCGTAGCTGTTGGCGGACGCTCGGGGCTTGGCGCTTTAGCCCCTTGGCGAGCAGGACGCTCACGGCCGTCAGCGCACACGAACGTGCGAGGACCATGCCCAAGCTCCACAAGGCCCACACCGTCGCTTGGGGCTTGCTCAGGTGTGGCAAATGGCGCATGATAGTCGTCAGCCATTGGTCGAAACCGGCCTGGCAAAACATCGCTTCTCTCCTTTGCTCTGTGGGTTCTAGCACTCCCCACAGTATGTCGCAAAGAGGGAAGCGATGGCACTCTTGCAAAAAAACCTACCCTTGTAAGGGGGGATGAGTGCCTATCGCCTCCCTCTAGCAGAGTGCTCGCAGCGTGCAAAAAAAAGGGGGAGGGGAGTGGGGAAGCATCAACCCGCTTTTCCCCTGATATTAGTATGCCCCATCGTTCGTCAGCGATGACGATGTAGAGTTGATATCGAAACATTGGCAACGATCTGCGTCCTTCTCAACAAGGAAACACGGGAAGGAAACACGGGAAGGAATCTACCGGCCACGGACTTTCGTTGAAGGAAAAGAGCAGATGGCAACCGATTACAGTATCTGTCTCGGGACTGCAGGGTGGGGCGTATGGCATAGCCCAGATGCGGGGACCTCGTGGCTCCGTCATCGCGCCCCCTTCCCACTCAACAGTCGGATCCAAGCGTTCGCAGTTCATCCCACAGCGCCACGCACCCTGTTCGCAGGTGGGGATACCGGGCTGTTTGTGAGCCAGGACAGCGGCGCCCACTGGGAGAGACTCACTGACGCGTTGCCGACGATCTGGTCACTCGCCATCGACCCGGTCGATCCGCGTGTACTCTTTGCCGGGACGAGACCGGCTGGGGTGTATCGCTCCAGTGATAGCGGGCGACAATGGGCAAAATGCGCCGTGGATATTGCCTCGGAATGCAGCATCGGAACACCGTTTGTCACCAGTGTCCTGGTCGACCCCGCCGATCACCACACCGTCTGGGTGGGGGTCGAAATCGATGGGGTCTTTCGCAGTCGGGATGGCGGCGAAACCTGGACGCATGTCGACAATGGCTTATACGACCCCGATATTCACGCCATGGCGCTGGCGGGAAGCAGTGCGAAGCGCGTGTGGGCCAGTACGGCCCGCGACCTCTTTACCAGTGTCGACATGGGTGAGACCTGGGAGTCTCTGGATATCAAGGCGAACTGGCCCCTCCCTTATGCGCGGGGAATCGCGGTCAAAGCTGATAATCCCGAGGTACTCTTTGCGGGTTGTGGCGAAACCACGACGGGCGAAAACGGCTATATCCTGCGCACGACAGATATTGGCAAGACATGGGACATCTTGACGCTGCCGGTTCAGCCCAACGCCACCATTTGGGGATTCGCCACCCATCCGGCTAACGCGGCCCGCGTCCTGGCGTTTAGCTTGTTTGGAGAGGTGTACGTCAGCGAGGATGCAGGTGAGTCCTGGCGCAAGATCGAACGCGAATTCGGTGAGATTCGATCCATCGCTTGGCTACCGAACTGAGCATGGAGAGGATGCGGAGATCGCCGAGCGGGATGTGATGCCGCATTGTCACTCAAGCGGTCCAAGCCTGCGAGGAGGCGCCGCAACCGGAGCAAAACGCGGTCGGCCTTGCGCACCTCGCCTTCTGTCTCGGTCGCGACTTCGAGGATCTGCGCGCTGCGAAAGCGCAGCTTGATACGCAGGGCATCGCGACGCGGCCGATCGAGTACGGTAAAACATACTCGCTTTATCTGGCCGATCCGGATGGCAATGGCATCGAGCTCTACGTTGACCGCTACGACGATTGGCGCGACTCGCCGGTGCAGAAACCGGTATCGGCACCCCTAGCGATCTAACGGTCACCCACGTGTCGCTATACTCTGGTATGGTGGCATATTGGGGCGGCAGGGGACCGCCCCATGGCGAAACGAATCATCAAGTGACACTGCGCACGCCATTCAACAGCTTCAGCCAACGGGTGCTTACCCAAAGGTCAGCGGCATCCCCTCCTCCCAGGCAAAGTACCCTTGGGGATCCGGGGCGTCACTCCGGCGCGGGTAGCCCGCCTGATCCGGCACATACTGGCGAAAATGGGGCATGACCTTGGTGGCAAATAGCTCCATGGAACGCATGACCTTGTGGTGCGGAATCTGACCAATATTGAAGGTGCAGTTCAAGTAGGTGACACCGGTATACTGGGTCATCCGGTGGATCTTCTCCGCCACGATCTCTGGCGTGCCAAAAAACCAATCCTTGTAGAGAAAGGCTGGGTCGTCTTCCTCAGCCACCTGGGCCGTCAGTTCCGTCATCGCCCGGCCAGCATCGACCGGTAGGGCGTTGGCCGACAGGCCTCGGGCCGTGCGCGTATGCCACACGGCATGGGGAAGCATGGATTTGGCGTCTTCCTCAGAATCGGAGACATACACGCCCCGCTGGATGATGAACTCCTGCGGCCAGGGCACCTTGGCGATCTCGACCGCGTCTTGGAAGAGATGCCAGTTGTTAATGATGCGATCCATGCTGCTGGCCGTTCCCCCCGTAATGACCTTAAGCCCACGCGCCAAGGACCAGGCCATTGTCGGCACACTGGACGTCGCGCGCCAAAACGGCGGATGCGGTTGCGTGATCGGTCGCGGTAATATCGTGGTCTCCGGAAAGTTCCAGTATCGGCCTTGATGCGTCACATTCTCCGTGCTCAGCAGCTTGGTGATGAGCTCGAGAGCTTCTTCGAACATGGCTCGATTCTCTTCGAGTTTCACCCCAAAGCGATCAAATTCGTATTGCTGATAACCGGTGCCAAAGCCCACTTCGACGCGTCCCTTGGTCAAGATATCCAACATCGCGATTTCTTCGGCTAACTGGATCGGGTTGCGCAAGGGCAGCACCACAACTGCAGTGCTAAACCGGATGTGTTGGGTGCGCTCGGCGAGAATGGGAATCAACAGCTGAGGACACGGAAGAAAGCCATAACTGGAAAAATGATGCTCGGCCGCCACGATGTAGTCAAAGCCGAGTTGGTCGGCCAATACGCCTTGTTCAAGCGCGTGGTCATACGTCTCCTGAGATGGGCGCATGTCGGGCGACTGAAGCAGGAGAAAAATCCCGAATTTCATGGTCAATTCCCTTCGATTCATGGCGGGCTAGTTTGGCCCATCCCACACGACGCTATTTCCAGGGTAGCTCTACGCCCACCTGTCACGCTCAGTTAACCTTATCTGGCTAATGCCTGACGCATCCGATCCAGCGCTGGACCATACACGTGGTCAGGCCGCAGTACCATGGCGACGCGCTTATCTTCCTCCGTTATCCGGTCATATTCATCCCAATCTGCACTGCGTCGCCTCGTCGTGGCGCTAAAGATGTGGCGGCGTGCCATCCGGAGCTCTTCCGGGCTGGAATTACCGGAGTGAGTGAGCTCTGCCCGCCCCTCAAACACCAGGAACCCAGACCACCAGTCCGCGTGTGAGATCAGCACTGAGCACCGAGGGTCCCTTAGAAGATTCTTGAACTTTGCCCGGTTCTCGGTAATGGAGATG
>CAJIAL010000352.1_pt1 | contig 11273 bp, 14 predicted proteins | sample 9199091 | NCBI WGS metagenome assembly CAJIAL01 (sample SAMEA7708270, study PRJEB35096) | sediment metagenome | biome: marine neritic benthic zone biome [ENVO:01000025]; feature: sediment [ENVO:00002007]; material: shallow marine sediment [ENVO:03000034] sea grass bed [ENVO_01000059] ... | reverse complement strand
TCAAGCTGGATGAATACCAGCTTGAAGGGACCGCCCCAGGCCCGGTTTTTGATGATCTTTTCAGCCTGTTTGAGGTCGCCTTCTTTCTCCAAGATATGCTTGGGGAGAATCTTGACGTAGTCCAGCGCCAGAAACTGAAGAAAAGCCCCCGAGGCGAAAGACAGGTTCATCTCCACGGTGTCGTCGTCGATCTTCTTCACGCCGCCCTGGTCCACAGGCAAGGTGTAATTGCGGAAGAGGCCAGAGCGGCCAATGGGAACCTTGGGGTTCATGTAGCGCGCCAGCGAGTAGACGACATCGTCAGCCGTGATCGGGGTTCCATCGCCCCACTTGGCGTTTTTGATCAGGTCGAAAGTAAACGTCCGGCCATCGTTGCTGACTTTCCACTTGGTGCACAAGTCGCAGACGACCCGGGAGGTGTTATCGCTCGTCACATCGTATTCGACCAGCTGGGGAAACAACTGGGAGTATGCCTGGACGCTGGAAAGGGAGCCGGAACCTACGGGTTCCCACACCTCAGCGTCGGCGTAGGCGGACATGTTCACGGTGCCGCCGCGCCGGGGCTGGCCGGCAGGCTCGGCTGCGGTGGACACCGGGGTAGCTGCCGCAACCAGCAACCATAGGGCTGACAGGACAAGTAGAGCAATCCTAAAAGTGGACCGCGGGGGGTGTAGCATACGCATCTCCATCTCCCTGAGATTGGGTGTATCTACCTCGTATCAAGTGATTACATGTGGCACGCCTAACCTCCTGGTAGACGAGAGCCCGTACCGCCTGCACGTCGCATGGCTTCGAGTCCTTCCTCAGGACTCATCAAGACCGTGGTCTTTCCCGTTTTTACTGCACCGCCAGCCACAACAGCCAATGCCAGGGCTGAGAGACTCACATGGTCTGGTGCCTCCATTAGAGGTTGTCCAACAAAAAAAGACGCACCAGACCCTTCCTCCTCCGGAAGCGTGTCCACATGCGCCTTCAGCAAGTCGTTCTACAAGTCAGTCTGTCAAGATCAGTGCAGCGTTGTGTATCAGGGTGAGCTCAGTCGCTGGTGTATATTCTGCTTGGCCATACCATACGCTCGTTGTCGCTCATGTCAAGCATAAACGCGGTAGGTGGGTTTACCTTCGCAGACAAGCCAGGCCTATCATGCCTGAGCGGATGGGACAAACACAAAAGACAAGGAGAACACAACCATGCCATATGCAAACAATCACGGTATCCGTATTCATTACCAGGTGGAAGGCGAAGGACCACCGCTGGTGCTCCAACATGGGAGTACATCGAGTCTGCAGGCAGGGTTGACTTCAGCCGAGAGGAAGCGCATCATATGGCCACTAAATGATTATCTGCCAGCGAATGGCGGTAACTCGCGCCCATGCCGAGGCAGTAACTGACCGATTGTTGTGCTGAGAGTTCACGCGCACATGGATAATCCTTCCCAGGGATCTGTGTGCGCTTTTTTTATGTCTCATATTGCCCGGCAACGCGTGGCATGAGACGCGGGTTCTACACGGGAAGACCTGAAGCGATCCCCTACGCGGAGGGAGAGAATCATGAGGCTCAAAGACTGGGTAGCGGCAATGGTGGTGGTGATCCTATGCGGGGTCATGCTGGTGGGAAGTGCGACGGCAGGCGAACAGCCCAAGCCTGGCGGCACGCTACGTATCGCGTTTGCTTCGGACATTCATTCCGGGCGCTTTACGTTGAACCGGCGGAGTCCAGCGGGGGCTGAAACCGGTTGGGTGATGCACAACACGCACAGCCGCCTCGTCACGTTGGACCCGAATTTCGGGCTTGCACCCGATCTGGCAAAATCCTGGGACGTCATCGACGGTGGCAAGGCGTACGTCTTCCATCCCACCGCGCCCACGCGTCTGGAAGAAGATTATCGTGCCGGACGGACGACCCAGGTCCCGGCCGGGCGTGTCGTCGCTGTCACCAAACGGGTGCGGCGACGTATTGGCTATAATGGCACCTATCTGCGTTTTGAGCGTGCTTGACCGCGCCGCCGATCGCGCGTCCGCTCCAGTCCTTAGATTGCGCGCGCCCAACGCCATGCGCCCGAGGTTCCGGCGTTTTCCTGCATTGATCCGGTCGAAACGGCGGCGGAAAAGCTCAGCGCTCACTTGGCGTGTTCTCAGGCGGCAGCGTGGTCGTGTCGGCGACGATGTCACGCTGATCCGGCATCTGTATGATCTCGCGGCGCTCGCACGGACGGTCAAGGCGGCTCCTTCCTTCGCAGCGCTGGCGCTCCAGGCCGCTGCGACTGACGTGGGCAGGGGCGGGGAGGCGACGGCGGCGTCAGACCCGGTCACGCTTTTCGCCACGATGATCGAGCGGCTGCGCAGCGACAGGCTGTGGGCCGTTGAATACGACAACTTCGTGCGCCAGGTGTCGTTTGCTCAGCCGCATGAGCGGATCAGTTTTGAGCAGGCGCTCGCGGCCGTGATCACACTGGTGGACAGTCTGGATGCTGGGTGACGCGCTCGTACACTGCAAGGATCAAGGCATTCGATCCAAGCTTAGCAGGCAGCTGCCCTAAAGAGGGCCGAGGCGACCTTCGACGCGTTGCTCAGTCGCACATTTTCAACCGCCAATGGTTGAGAGCAATTGGTTTCAGGGTAGTGCGCAGGGGGTGCGTGGTCGATAAGCCGTCTTTGAGCCGCTTGACATGCAGCACGCGGTTTTCACTATCCACCTGTGACAGGTGCACCCGCACGCCTCGGACACGCGCAAGCCATAACGGAACATGAGCAGCAATAAACAACGGTCACGGGTGGCGTGGCGGCTTGACGACCAGTGGGAGAAGTTCGGGCCTGGCTGCGAGTACCAATTGACGATGCTGCCGAGCGCATACTTCAAGCGTCAGTGCTACATCGCGCTTGATGTCGACGAAGAGCCGGTTGTCGATGTGGTCAACAAGATGGGTGCGGACTACTTCGTCGTGTCAAGCGACTACCCGCATTCCGACGGAGCATTCCCCGAAGCCATCCAGCAATTTCTCGGATTGCCGTTTACTGCCGAGCAGCGGCGCAAAATTCTGTGGGAGAATTGCGCACGACTGTATGGCATTGCGACTCCCGCACAGCCACTGACCGGCGATCAGAACACGGTCTCTGCCGCCGGGTAGTGCCCCGCTTCGCCGCGGGTAGCTGTGGCAGTTTCAGGGGTTGTGTCGCGATTTCCGTTGACGGCTGATTTGAGGTACGATGTCCTTCGATGATTCACCCGGGATCGCGAGGGAGAGACGACGCCCATCAGCTTCAAAGGCGCCCATGTTCCAACAGAAATCATGCTGAGCGATGTACACTGGTACGTGGCATATCCCTTGAGCACCCGACACCTCTCCTTCCCAGGCCTCTCAGGCACCACGGAGGTCTTTGTGATATCCTAAGGAACCAGACGAAAGTTTGTGCACAGAGCCTGAGTCCAATAGTCCACACAGCATCTTGCGCATAAGACTGGCCAACGATCTCAATACACGGCGAGGCCTACACCATAGCTCCTACGGAGAACTGCATGAAAATCGGGATTGTGTCGGACATTCACGCTCACGCCGCCTCACTGCGCCGCGCGCTCACGGATATGCCATCAGTTGACCGGATTCTCTGTGCCGGCGATGCCATCAGCGAATATCAGTTCTGTGCCGAAACCGTCACCTTGCTGCAACAGGCCGAGGCCCAGTGTATTCAGGGCAATCACGAGTGGGTATTGTTTGGGGGAGCGAACGCGCAGTATTTGCAGAAATGCCAGGCCGAATACTCCGCGGAGGTGCTTGACGTTTTGGCGCAGGCGCCGGCATCTTTCGAATTGGAAGCTGCAGGAGCCTCAGTGCTCATGGTGCATGCCAGCCCGTGGGATACGTATAGCGACTATATCGTCCCCACCAGCCCGCAACTGCCACGTTTTGCAGAACTGCCGTACGACTTTGTCATTCTTGGCCACACGCACATGCCGATGGTGCACGATGCAGGCGGCGTCACGGTGATCAACCCCGGCTCGTGTTCGCAATCGCGCGATCGTGATCCGCGTGGCTCGTACGCCGTGTTGGACTTGGAGCAGCGCACGGTCGATATCCACCGTTTCCGACTTGACTGAGTACTGCGCCCCGATCCAAATGCGCTAGAGCGAAATGAAACACCTGCCTTATATACAAACATGCGGTGCCGTCTTATAGTAATACATAAGCAAGAGGTGGAGGGGGAGCAGCGGGAAAGATGTAACGCTTCCCTTCTGCCGAAACGGGGATTTGTACTGTAGTATGTATGAAGCCCAGGCTTGTAAGGCGGGGAACGTAATGATGGTTTATCTTGTGACAAAGCAGATCAAATCGCCGCGACAAGGCTCCTCCCATGTGTATACCTCATGGTGGGGGGAGCGACACGCTCATGGGTAGGGACTCGTGCCTGGGACTCGGAGGACATCTCTCCTGGTGGGGTGTTCTCATCCACGGGTGGAAAGGGGTACTTCTCAAGATCGACTGAGAAGTATCCCTTCTTGCGTTCTGCCTTCCAGCACCTCTCTGCCGCGTTTAGACATCCTGCAGCACACAGATTTTTTCCGCGGCATCTCGGAACATATACCCAGACCCACCTTCACTCACACATTGCAACATGCGTGGTCCGTCTGTCACCCTGATCCCACCAAGCACTGAAACCCCACGGGCAAAAAACGGCGGCGCCCAAGGGGAAGCTGTGGGACCTGCCAGGACGACCCGGCGGGCCTGCGCTGCAGCGTCGAGTAGCATATCAATGCCGCCTTCGACAAGCGCCGACCCGGTGATAATCACGACGCTGGACGCCGCCAACACCTCCGACGCCTCCTTCGGGGGGCGCCAGAAGGGGAGTTCATCAGCCTTGAATGCCTCGCGATGTTTGTCAATCACCCATAAGGTTTCGACAGTGTGCTTGAGCGTTTTAATGAACGGCACGAACGCCCCCACCAGCGTGACACGATCCGTCGCCTGCACACCGGCGGCTTCCAAGGCATCAACGCCAACTTCGACATGCCCGCCGGGCACACCACAATGTTCCATCGCTAGGGCAGAGAGCGCATTGAGGACGGCGACGCCAACAGTCCGGCGCAGCGGTGCAGCATTCAATGCTTCATCGGCAAGTGACCACGCCGTGTGGCCTGCGAGGCGGCCGGCCTGCGGCGCGGCAGCGGCTGACTGCGGACAGCACACGGTATCGTGGACATCACGCGGGGTAAACGCGACTCCCACCTGGCCACTGTCCAGTTGCACCGCGGTGTAAAACACGCCGATTCGCACCTCGGAGACAACCGGGGCGGCGTTGTCCAGCGCTTCACGCATGGCCTGTATCCAGGATTCAACCGTGTTCACGCACACTCCCTCTAGCCCCTCGGGGCGTGATAGACCGCTGTCTGCTCGATATATTAGACCAAACGATGTTCCATGGCGACCTTCATCGCCTCACGCTGACTGTGTACGCCGAGCTTGCGAAGAATGGTCTGGACATGATTACGCACTGTGGCATAACTGATACATAGGGTACCCGCGATGTCACGTGTCGACTGCCCCTGCACGAGCAGATGCAGTACCTCTTTCTCCCGGGCCGATAAGGGGGCATAGACCGCGTACAGGTTCGAAGGACGTTGCGCCAGCGTGGTCTGTGGCGTCGGCAAACGGGCAGCCCCGCAGAGCAGCTGTTCGACATAGCTTTCATAGCGCAACTGGTGGGTGGCATCACGGAACATATGGATGGTGACATACTCACGATCACACGGCGACGGCACGACGACGCTGACATTCAGCAACACCGCTTCGCCAGCTTTTGTACGGGTAAGCAAGTTATACGTCGCGACCTGATCCCCAGCGCTGGCAGCGCCGAGGACCGGGCAGTCGGTACTACACTGCACGCAACCCGGACGAGGCACCCCATGAAAAATCTCGTGACACGGGCGGCCGATCACTTCATCTGCCTGATACCCAAAGATACGTTCAGCGGCAGCATTCCAGAACACGATCCGCTGGTCATGATCCACGGCATACACACCGTCACTCGTCTGCGCTAAGACTTTGAGTACCTCATCCATATGCGTCCCTCAGACTATAGCTTGCACATCAATCGTCCGTATAGCGTAACTCCCGCCACTCCCAGCTGTTTGTATGCATATCAAACCGGCGACACCGTGTAATATCCTTACCATAGATATGAATACCGATCGCAACCTGATCCCACGTGTTCTTAATCTTGTGAATTTCGTCATCAGGCGGCATGACGATGGGCAACACCGTGCCCGGTTCAGCCTCGATATATCCGCTCTCTTCAAGCTCGGCATAGCCCTCGCGTGAGCCATCGTCATGCCGCGTATACGTCCAAGCAGCAATGCTGTTATGCACCATACCGACGACGCCCCAGGTGCCGTGATCATGCACCGGGGTTTCGTGCCCTGGGCCCCATGTCATGGCTACCACGACAAAGCGGTCGTACGGATCGCGATGCAGCAGACGCCTGGCATACGTGTCTGCCGCAGGATGCATATAACGCTCCCCGAGCTCCGGCTTGCTCTTGACATAGTCGCCTAGCCGGCTTGCGATGCGGGTAATACAGTCACTTTCGCTACCCCCACCGGTCACTGCCGTTTCAAGTTCATGGATCAGCCGTTGCATAGAAAGCGGTCTCCTAGGTAGACCAAAATTTTCAATTTTCACGCACGCCTCCTTTTACGTAATTAACACCGCAACCCTTTCGAACGTAAATGATGCATTGGCATTATTTTGCGCTAGTACACTGAGACGATATTTCCCGGTGTCACCTATGCTCCCTGTATCAGGATGAAATAGTCCAAGTGCATCATTGCATCAGATCTTGGGAAAAACCCATACAAAGGCCAGACGCTCACCAGCACAGACGGACGTGTACAAGCGCACGTCTCAAGCCCGTAAGTACAGTGTATCAAAGTAACACACTGACACTGTTTGCCACCTGTGATGAACCCGAAAGGAGAGGGGTCCTATGTTCAGTTGGCTGCCGAAAAATGTCTCGACCTACGGCGGGGATATTGATGCGATTTTGTATCTTATCTACTACATCATCACCGTGTGGTTCGTCCTGGCCTATGGCGCCATTATCTACTGCCTGATCAAATACCGCCGCCGCCCCGGACAGCGTGCTCGGTACCTGCCGGGCGCTACCTTTCGGCAATATGGCTGGATTCTGGTACTCGGCGCCATCGTCCTCGTCATCGATGTCGGCATCGACATCCGCGGCGAGCAAGTGTGGCATAAAGTCAAGGGTGTGCTCCTACCCGCCGATGTGCAGGTTGAGGTCACCGGCAAGCAATTCATTTGGCAAGTGGGCTATCCCGGCCCCGATGGCACATTCAAGACCGCAGACGATCGCCAAATCGATGGCGAATTGCACGTGCCGGTCGGCAAAGTGGTGCATGTGACGCTGAGGGCGGAGGACGTCATCCATAGTTTCTTCGTCCCCAACTTGCGCCTCAAACAAGATGCCATGCCGGGACGCTCCATCACGCTCTGGTTTGAGGTCACGGAGCCCGGCGTGTACCTCATACCGTGTGCGGAATTATGCGGCAGCGGGCATACGGGCATGCTCGGACAACTCACCGCACATACCCCGGAAGCCTACGAGGCCTGGCGCAAACAACAGTGGCCAACGTCGTAACCTAGGAGGACACACGACACAATGAGTGAACACGCTGAGGTGCATCCCCCTCCGAGCAATTTCTTTCGGAAATACGTCTTCTCGACCGACCACAAAGTGATTGGCAAGCAATACATGTCCCTGGCGTTGTTTTGGATGATTATCGGCGCCCTCACAGTCGTCATCATCCGCTGGCAGGTGGCCTGGCCCGGTACACCGCTGCCGGGCAGCAATCTGATGTCGGAGGAGTTCTGGGAGGGGGAATCCTGGCTGGCCCAAAACTTGGGGTACGGCATTGTCGAGTCGCAATTCTTTAACAAGATGTTCACCATGCACGGCACCATTATGGTGTTCTTCGTCGCCATGCCACTCCTCCTCGGGGCTCTGGGTAACTTCCTGGTGCCGTTGATGATCGGTGCCCGCGACATGGCCTTTCCGCGCCTCAATATGCTCTCCGTCTGGACCCTGGCAGTCGCCTCGGTCGTCCTATTGACATCGTTCTTTGTGCCCGAGGGCGCCGCCGCAGCGGGGTGGACGGCCTACCCACCGCTCTCAGCCGTTCCGGCGTTTAGCGAAGTCGATTGGGGCCAGAATCTGTGGCTCCTGGCCGTAGCGCTGGAATTTGTCTCGTTCCTCATGGGCGGGCTGAACATCCTCACGACCACGATCAATATGCGCGCCCCTGGTTTATCGCTCTTTCGCCTTCCCTTGATGGTGTGGATGCAGTGTACTGCGGCGGTGCTGTTTATGCTGTCCGTGGGACCACTCATTGCCGGAGCGGTGATGCTCCTCCTCGATCGCCTTGCCGGCACGAGTTTTTTTATCCCCACAGGGGGAGGCGAGCCGTTGCTGTGGCAGCATCTGTTCTGGTTCTTCGGGCATCCGGAGGTTTACGTCGTGATGCTGCCGGGCATGGCGGTTATGCTGGAGATTTTGCCGGTCTTCTGCCGCAAACCGATCTTCGGCTACCGTCTCATCATCTGGTCCACGATCGCGGCAGGCGCCTTGAGCTTTATCGTCTGGGCGCATCACATGTACCTCAGCGGTATGGACCCGCGCTTGGCTATGCCGTTTAGTATCACAACGATCATCATCTCCGTGCCCTTTGCGCTGATGATGTTTGCCGTGATTGCGACACTGTGGGGCGGCTCGATCAGCTTTCCCAGTCCCATGCTCTTTGCCCTCGGCACTCTCGGCGTCTTCCTCGTCGGGGGCCTCAGCGGCATCTTCAACGGCTCGGCGCCGGCGGATATCTACATCCACGATACCTACTTCGTGGTGGCCCATTTTCACTACACGCTCATCTCGGCCACCTTCTTCGGGGGCTTTGCCGCCATCTACTACTGGTTTCCCAAGCTCTTCGGCCGCATGATGAACGAAATGCTGGGGAAAATACACTTCTGGATGACCTTCATCTTTTTCAACTTGGTCTTCGGCGTCATGCATCTCGTAGGCGTAGGAGGCATGATGCGGCGTATAGCCGACCCCACGGCCTATCCCTTCTTGCAGCCGTTACAACCGCTCAACGTGTTTATCAGTATCTGCGCCTTCCTGCTGATGCTCGGGCAGATACCGTTCGTGATCAATTTCTTCTATAGCCTCTTTGCCGGTACCAAAGCCGAGGCAAACCCCTGGCAAGCCAACACGCTGGAGTGGAGCACGGTTTCCCCACCGCCGCATCACAACTTCGACACCATCCCGGTGGTACATCGGGGTCCGTACGAATACAGCGCGCCGGACAGTACCGACGAGTGGCTGCCACAAGATCGCCCCCTGATCTCGGGCTCCTCAGCAACGTCGTAACGTGACAGGTGAAAGGAAACTCGTTGATGCATCAGATGCCTACGCCAAGCGGAACGGCAACCCACACAGCCGGCCTGATCCCCAGTGGGAAGCTGGCCTTGTGGTGGTTTCTCGCGTCGGAGATTATCACCTTCGGCGGACTCCTCTGCAGCTACCTGGTTTTTCGTCTTGCCCATCCGGAATGGGCCGAGGAAGCCCATCACCTGAGCACAACCATCGCCACGGTCAACACAATGGTGTTGCTGAGCAGCAGTCTGACCATTGTCCTCGCCTTTGCCGCCGTCGATGCGGGCGATCAGCGGGCAGCGCGCAAGTGGATGGGACTGACCGTCATCGGCGGGGTGGTGTTTTTGCTCATCAAGACGCTTGAATGGAGCCTGGAAATTGGTGCCGGGCGCGTCCCGGCAGCGAGCGGATTTTGGTCCTTCTACTTTGCCCTGACCGGGCTGCACGGCCTGCACGTCCTCGGTGGGGTGGTGGTCAACGCCGCATTATGGCTGGCGATGACGCCCACGCGCTGGCAAGCCGTGGCGCATCGGGTCGAGTATGCCGGGCTCTATTGGCACTTTGTCGATATCGTGTGGATCTTCTTGTTTCCGATGCTGTATCTGGGATGAGCTGAAAGGAAAATCTATGGCAAATGCCGCGCACACACACGAACATCCCAATTACGTGCTGATCTGGTATTGGCTCATCGGGCTCGCGCTGGTGTCAGTCCTCCTCAGCGCGCTCCCGATTTCTGACGCCGTGGCCCTCTTTCTGATTTTTGCCGCGGCGTGCGTCAAAGCCGTGCTAGTCGCGCTGTATTTCATGCACCTTCGGTTCGAGCGTGTGGTGATCATTGCCCTACTCCTGGCACCGATACTGCTCTTCATTGCTTTGCTGGTGGTGGTGTTCTTCGACATCACGCTCCAACAGCCCTGACACACGCCAAGCCGCAGAACGCCAAGGAGACTCTCATGTAATTTGGCATGCTACACCTGTTTGAAAACCCCATTGGTAAAACCGAACACACTATTGTCCACGAACAGCTCCGTTTAATGCGGGCGGCGGAAGGCGGTTTTGCGCCATCTGTCTAGATTGCTTGCTCTCACGTAGTCACGAGGACTGCGGCGGCCGCAGCAAGAGCCGAAAAATCATGAAGTGCGTCACCAACAACGCTGGCACCACAACCGCTGGAATGAACTACATTGCGCCAAACTGCCCACCCAAGACGTGATGGAACCCTTGCCATAACGCATTGAGTAAGTCCACAGTCCCGACGATATTGCATAGCCACACCAGTGGGATCGCCACAGCCCATTGCTGACGCAATGCCAAGATGGCGACAAACGCCAGCACGGCTGCCAGGAGATCGCCATAGGCCGCAGGAGTCGCAAACCGTGCATCTAACGCGGTTGCCGTCACGCCAGGAAGGAGAAACGCCATACCGATGGACGGAAACTGTGGAGCAGGAGGAGTGGCATCAGGGCATCAGCACGTGGCATCGAGACCAGCCGTGGCATCATGTACCATGTGCCGATGAGACTGAAACTCACGAGGCTCAAGACAATACTCAGAGGGAGGATAGGATTTGGTTCCATAAAAATTCTCCTTGGCGCCTCTCATTATTTGTCGCCTCTAATCTGCCGATACGTCCGCGTATGGCATCAATGATGCGGCCACGACAATTGACCAAGATACTCCCGCATTGCACACCACAGCAACTGCACATCGAAGGCTCGTGGCACGAAGAGGTCCAGAACGCGAAACACGGAATCGCCCCTTGTACGCCTTGAAACCCGATGCTGGTCGTACGGCGCGTGTACCCGCCATCCTATCATAGTGTGTGAGTATCCCCAG
>CAJIAL010000015.1_pt1 | contig 11301 bp, 10 predicted proteins | sample 9199091 | NCBI WGS metagenome assembly CAJIAL01 (sample SAMEA7708270, study PRJEB35096) | sediment metagenome | biome: marine neritic benthic zone biome [ENVO:01000025]; feature: sediment [ENVO:00002007]; material: shallow marine sediment [ENVO:03000034] sea grass bed [ENVO_01000059] ... | reverse complement strand
GCCGCAGCGAATTTATCCCAATCTTGCCAGATATCGGGCTTGGAGTCCGTTCTCCCTTCCGTAATTTGTTTCTTGAAGGCGCTTTCGATCACCATACTGGCGATCTGAATGCCGCGGGCATGCGCGGCAATATTTTTCTGATAGGGAAGCTTGTTTTTCAAAATGGCCCCAATCGCCCCCATGTTGCCACCGATAGATGCCATCACTTTTTGCCGGTAGGTCAGAAACGCCTGATCATCCTGGGCAGAAGCGCCCGTGGCGAGGAGGGTGAGGCAGAGGGCCGCGAGGACAAGGAACCGTAGGGAAGGGCGTAAGGTCGTCATAGACGTCTCCACATGCCAAAGGTTGTCGACATACACATCTGGGATACAGTCCGCTATCCCATGCCATATCAGCACACCAGAAACGGGCGCACATTAGCATTCACGTGTGCACGTGTCAAGTATATAGTCAGGAATTGCCTTGGATCGGTCGGCGTGTCCTTACGGTCATCGAGAGAGATGCCGGATATATGCCACCAGATCCGATATCTCCTGGGGTGTCAAGAGATGACCCCACCCGGGCATCGCAACGCCTCGACCGTGGCGAATAACGCTGTAGAGGTCAACATCCGTGCGGCGCGACATCACGCCGCGCGCGGTCATATCCTGTGGCCGGGGGGTGTAGAGAGCGGTAAACACCCCATCAGCTTTCCCCGTCGAACCGTGGCAGGTGCCGCAATAGCGTGTGTACAGCTTGGCGCCCTGGGACGGTATACCGCGCATGGCAGGAGGCCGATGGAGCGTGCGGACATAGGCTACCAGGTCTCGAATGTCCTGTGCGGTTAACGCCCTTTGCCAGTCCGGCATAGCCAGAGCCCCGTGGGGAGAGGCTTGCTGATGTATCGCGGCGACAAGCTGCGCGTCCGTGCGGGTGGACATGAAGTCGTCATCGGTTAAATCCCGTGGTTTGGGGCGCAGCACGGCCGCTGCAATGCCGTCGCCCTTGCCACTGATACCATGACAGGCCACACAATAGGTCTGGAAAAGTGTGTTGCCGCTGAGCACATCACTGCTGGCGGCCTGCCCGGAAGCAGGGCCAAGGAGCACAAAGCTCCATAGGGCCACAAAGGCAAAAATCGATAGTGAAGGACGACGCTGCATGTTCCCCTCTCGTACTGTGTACCGCAAATAATATCCTCCCTGGTTGCCTTGATTGCGTGAGCCCGCGGTTGGGCAGGCACGAGGCCTGCCCCTACTGGCACAGAACTTCCGAAACGGACATCTAGGCACGAGGCCGGATAACGTTCCCTACCGACAGGGCAGATACACCATGAACGTGGTCCCGACGCCAACGGTACTCTCCACGGTAATGGCCCCGTTATGGTTGGTGATAATCCCATGCACCACCGCGAGGCCTAATCCGGTGCCTTCGCCAACAGGCTTGGTGGTGAAAAACGGCTCAAAGATGCGCTCCAGTGTTTTGGCATCAATGCCGTGTCCGGTATCCTGCACCGTGAACCGGGCATGTAAGCCCGGATGCAATGACGGATGCTGGCGGGCGAAGGATGCATCAACATCACACGACTCAACCTGGACGGTGAGTATACCTTCCGCTGTGCGCATCGCGTGGGTGGCATTGGTACACAGATTCATCAGGACTTGGTGGATTTGCGATGGATCCGCCACGATGGAAAGCGTGTCGACGCTGCAATGCGACACGATCTCAATCGTGGATGGGAGCGAGGCGCGCATGAGCCGGAGGACTTCGTGGGCAATCTGCTGACACGACACCGCGCGGCGGGCCTGCTCACCGCGATGGGAAAACAGCAGAATTTGCTGGATTAAGTCCCGGGCGCGATGACTGGCCTCCAGCACCATGTGCAGCCGCGGCTGCACGGGATTGTCTGGCGTAAGTTCCAAGGTTGCCAGTTCGGTAAAGCCCATAATGGCGGCGAGAATGTTATTGAAGTCATGGGCGATGCCTCCGGCCAGGGTGCCTAAAGCTTCGAGCTTATGAGTTTGCCGGAGCTGGGCTTCCAGGCGCTGATGCACAGCCTCAGCCTGCTTACGGGCGGTGAGATCACGAATAGTGCTGGAGATCACCAGTCCATCAGCCGTCTGCAGAGGGCTGAGACTGATCTCGGCTGGAAACGTACTGCCATCCTTACGCTGGCCGTAGAGCTCACGCCCCGCATCTATAGGGCGGCTCCTGGGGTGGGCGAGATACTGTTGACGCAGAACGCGATGGTTGCTCCGGACATCCGGAGGGAGGAGGATCTCGATGGGGTGACCCAGGAGGTCTTTCCGGGTATAGCCGAACAACGTTTCTGCCAGCCCATTGACCAGGACGATGTGCCCTGAGGTATCGACAATCACGATAGCATCCGGGGCAGTTTCCACCAAGCCGCGAAACAGGGCTTCCTGCCGTGTATGCTCGGCGATTTCCTGCTCCAACGCAGCAGTTTTCAAGCGGTAAATTTCAGCCTCGTGTCGAGCCGTTTCGGTGTGATGAAGTATTTCCAGGTTTTTGATTTTATTGGTATTTTCTTCATTGAAGATCTGTTCTTTGATCGTATGAAAGCGCTCAAAATGGTGTAATGCGGTGGCAAAATCCCCCTGGGCCTTGTACGAGGCCGCGAGGGCTTCGTGGCACTCGAATTGAAAGCCATGTTGATCGCTGGCTTCGGCGAGTCGTAAGGCCTTGTGCAGATACCTTTGGCTGGCGGTAAACAGCTGTTGTGTGAGATAGGACTTGCCAATATTCAAGAGGACGGAGACTTGGACAAAGGCATCGTCGATACGATCGATAATGTTCAACGCTTGGTGGAAGTAGGTGCGGGCGTTGTCAAAGTGTTCCAAGGCGACATAGGTCATGCCGAGGTTATTCAGCGCCATAGATTCACGATGCAGATTGTGTGAGGCTTGACAGAGCTCTAAGCACTGCATGCCATATTCCAGGGACTTATCGTAGGCGTGGAGATCACGATAACTCATACAGAGGTTGGTGAGAGTCGTGCATTGGCCGTTCGTATCGCCGACGTGTTGATACATGTGTAACGCATCATAAAAATAGCCCAGGGCTTCCTGGTGATCACGCAGCCAGATGTGGACCAGTCCGATACAGTTGAGGGCTTTGGCTTCACTCGTCTGATCATCGACGTCTTTGGCAAGCTGTAATGCCTCATGCTGATGTTGTAAGGCCTCGGCATATTTGCCAAGACGGAGATAGGTGAGTCCGATAATCGTCAACGTCCGTGGGATACCACGCACGTGCTCGAGCTGTTCAAACAACGCCAAGGCATCAAGCGATTGCGACAACGCCAGGTTATAGTTGGCCTTGTAGTGATTCAAATAGCCTAAGTGCGCTAAGCTATAGGCCAGTCCTAGGGGGTACGATGGTGTGTCGCCCGGACCCTGACGTGACAAGGTACAGGCACTTTCACTGAGTGTGAATGCACGGTGCGGGTCGCGCTCGCGGAGCTCCCATGCGAGTGCATTCATCTTATCGATGTGTGCTTGCTCATCAACCGACGCGGTGAGTTGGACTTCCAAGGCTGGTCTTGTTGCACGCATTCGTGGTTTCCCAGTACTTCAGGGAGCATCCGCAACGTCCTGAGACGTTTCCCCCGACGGATGTCAGATTGCTCCTCTGAGTTGAAGCTCTCCCCGTGCTGCGGAATCGGGCCGGCTTTCCTCGTGATCTGCCTAGCCTGGATGCCCCCCACTGCAGACCATTCTACACGTGTCTTGCCAGCATGTCACCTCGGCGTGTAAACAGCTCCACATTTCTGCAAAGCCGCTTTGCAGTTCCTTTTCTGCGGCACGTGCACTACAATGCCAGCGCCTGGCAAGGTAACACGGACGCTGCCAGTACCAGCACTGACCTCCAACATGTTATTGCAGGAGAACGGCATGGCCTACGAATATATTTTGGTCGAAAAAGAGCAAGGCGTCGCGATTCTCACGATGAACCGTCCGGAGCAACTCAACCCTATGAGCCGGCAATTGTCGGCTGAGTTACATGATGCGGTGACCCAGATGTGTGCCGACGATAGCATCGGATGTCTGGTCATTACCGGGGCAGGAGAGCGGGCGTTTTCAGCCGGTGGTGATATTCATGAACAGCGTGAAGATGATCAACGCTACACGCAGCAGGAGTTAGATGCCATGGGGGCTGTGCGTAGTCGCGGCAGCTACGAAATCAGCGCCTGCTCGAAACCGACGATTGGTATGATGAATGGCTTGGCCTACGGCGGTGCGGCTGTACTCGCATCGTCTCTCGATATGCGCATTGGCTGTGAGCGCACCCGTTTTCGCTTTCTCGCCGCCGCCTATGGGCGCATCAACAGCACCTGGACGCTGCCCAACCAAGTCGGCTGGCCGATGGCGAAAGAATTGCTCTTTTCGGCACGTGTGGTCGAGGCGGAAGAGGCCTATCGTATCGGGCTGCTTAACCACTTGGTGCCGTCTGCCCAGCTACGCGAGAAAACCATGGAACTCGCAGCCATGATTGCGCAGAACAATCTCCAGTCGGTTATGGGGATCAAGCAGTTGCTTCTGCAGCAGATGAAGCAAGACCTCGAAGCCCAGTGGACTCTCGAGCGGGACTTCACCACCAACGTGATGCGTGGCGCCAAAGCCGAGGAGGCCTTCCCGGAGTTTATTGCCCGGAAAGGGCGGCCCTTACAGTCGGGTACGGCCTAGTGCTGCTGCGCTACAGAGAACACTCTACATGACGTCTCACCTACGCGGCGCTCCGGGAGGGAGAGGAAATTCATGCGACTGGGACTGACCATTGTCGGTGATACGCTGGCCAATTTTGTCCGGTATGTGCAACAGGCTGACGCGGCTGGCGTGGCTGCCGTCGGCACGGGGGATTCGCAAACGCTGTATGGCGAGGTGTGGGTGCGGTGTACCTTGGCAGGCAGCCATACCACACAGGCCATGGTCGGGCCGTGGGCGACGAATCCCGTGACGCGTCATCCGAGTGTCACTGCCGGAGCGGCGGCGACGCTGGCTGAACTGACCGACGGCCGGGCCTATCTCGGTATTGCCAGTGGAGATGCTGCGGTCTACAACATCGGGCGTAAACCCGCGAATTTGGCCCGGCTGGAAGCGTATATCCAGACGGTCCGAGCGCTCTTGGAGACAGGCACGGCGGAGTGGGAAGGGCGCACAGCGTATCTCGATTACGCGCATCCACGCGTGCCGATTGCCATGCCGGTCTCGGGGCCGCGGGCATTGCGTTTAGCCGGGCGTATTGCCGACATTGTTTGGGTATGCACGGGGTTCGACCCAGAGGCCATCGCCGCTGCAAAGGGCTTTCTGGCCGAGGGAGCAGCGGAAGCCGGACGACGTCTTGATGACCTGGATATTTGGTGGATCGGGTTGCTCAACGTCGGCCCGAGTCGTGACACGGCTATCGATCAGCTCACCTTCTCGCTCGCCAGCTATGCTCACATCATTTTCCGCTATACCTTGGAAGGCAAGGCCGTCCCACCGGATATCGCCGAGCCGCTGCGGCAACTCGTCGATGGCTATCAATCCCGTTTTCACATCCAACCCGGTGGCGTCAATCCCAATGCGCAAATGGTGCGGGCCTTGGGACTGACCGACTATCTTGCCGACCGCTTGGCGATTGCGGGCACCGTGGATGAGTGCGTGGAACGGCTCCAGGCGCTGAAACAACTCGGTGTAGAGCAGATTTGGAGTCCGGTGCGCTTTCCGGACAAAGCGCCTCTCATGCAGGCGATTTGTGACGAGCTCATGCCACGACTGGTGCAGATATAACTGGAGGCAGGGGAGGGGTGTTATGCGTCTCCACATTGGGATTAACGTCAACACCAGAGTACCGATTCTGTATCCACACGCCTATCCGGAACGTGACTTGTTGGCACTGGCGGAGACGGTCGAGGCGGAGGGCTATGATTCGGTGTGGGTGGGCGACAGCATGTTTCAGAAGAGTCGCCTCGAAGCCATGACCACCCTCTCGGCGCTGGCCATGCGCACCCAGCGGGTGCAGCTCGGCACAGCGGCCATTATCGCCCCGCTGCGGAATCCCACCTGGCTGGCAATGAGTTGGGCGACGCTCGATCGTCTGTCGGAGGGCCGTACAATTCTCGGTGTCTGTGTCGGGGCCGAACGTCCGCAGCCGGGCATTACAGGAGAGTTCGAAGCCGCTGGGGCAGACGTCAAAACCCGCGGGCAGGTGATGACTGAGCAGCTCGATATCATCCGCCGTCTCTGGTCCGGCGATCCCTTCGACTTTGACGGGACGCATCATACCCTGCATGGCGTGCGGAGTGAGCTCCGTCCCCTGCAAGAGCCGGCACCGCCTATCTGGATCGCCAGTAACCCGCATGTCGGCAATCTCTCACCGCGTTTGCGGGCACGCATGGCGCAGCGTGTCGTCGACCATGCCGATGGCTGGATGACGTGCACGGCATCGCCGGACGAATACCGCGCCTGCTGGGACGAAATCCAAGACTGCGCCGACCAGGCCGGCCGCAATCCCGCCACGCTGACTCCCGGCTACCAAATGCTGTGTCATATCGATAACGACCGCGCCAAAGCCAAGGCGACCGGAGTGCGTTTCGTCAACGATTACTACCATAGTACCTATCACTCCCTGGATGAAGCGCGCTGGGGTGAGGACCCCTATGGCACGGCGGACGATTGTATACAGGCGATTCACGCTTTGGCCGAGGCTGGTTGTCAGGCGTTTGTGGTACGTTTCGCGGCCGAAGATCAACAGGAGCAATTGCGGCGTTTCACGGCGGATGTCCTGCCGGCTTTCCGCTAGAGCGCCATAGCAACGAGCCCTTTGCAGAAGGAGAGGTATCGACATGGCATATGAACACATTCTGTATGAGAAAGATGGCCCGGTTGTCCTGGTGACCTTGAATCGCCCCGATGCGCTCAATGCCCTGAGTCCGGCGTTGGAACTGGAACTGCACACCGCACTCGACGAGGCTGATGCCGATTCCGAGGCGCGCGCGATTATTCTGACAGGTGCCGGGCGTGCTTTCTCCGCTGGCTATGACATGGCGCCTAGTCCGGAACGGCCGCAAAGCACCCTCGATCCCGAGGGCCAGACCGTAGGCGACTATCTGAAGTGGTGGTGGGATAACGATACCAAAACGGTCGACAAGCTGATGCACATATGGCACATCGGCACACCGGTCATCGCTGCGGTCAACGGCTGGACGATGGGCGGTGGGTTCTGGTACGCCATGGCTTGCGACATCACCATTGCTTCCGAGCAATCCGTCTTTGCTCAGCCTGAAGTACGGCATATTTCCAACACGACGTTTTTGTTCGCCGCCTTGGCGGGCTGGAAGGCCGCGCATCGGTATGCGCTGACAGGCGACCACATCGATGCGCAAGAAGCTTTGCGCCTGGGGATTGTCAACGAGGTCGTGCCGCACGAACAACTCCTGTCCACGGCGCGTGCCCTGGCTGAGCGTATTGCCAAAGTTCCCGAGCCATCGGTGCGGTTGAACAAAGCGATTACGTGCTACGGTCTCGAAGCGTCAGGCTTACGTAGTGGTATGCTCCTCAATGGCGCCTTGTCGACGCTTGCCCATACGTCGCATCAACCGATGCGGGATGATTTATTCGCGGCGATGCGTGAGGGCGGCATGCGGTCCTTCCTGGACAAACGCGACACCCCGTTTCGCCCTGAACCCTTTGGACCGAAGTCGAAAGCCGACTGATACTGCGCGCATGCTGCATACAAGCGCAAGGGGACTCTCGTGCCGATCCCCAAAACGACCGCCAAGAGATATACAGGAGAGGCTCGCAATGCCGGATTTACTCGTCGATCTTACAGGCAAAGGCGTGATTGTTACCGCCGCGGGGGGCAGTATCGGCTCGGCCTGCGCACTGGCGTTGGCGCGTTGTGGGGCCTCGCTTGCCATCAACGACATCAATCCCGAGGCGCTGGAGCGGACCGTGGAACGCGTCCGCGAGCTGGGCGTTACGGCCATCCCACTCGTCGGCGATGTCAGCGAGTATGCGACGGTTCGGCGTATGGCTCAGGAAGCGATCGAGGCGCTCGGTAACGTCTTTGGCCTGGTCAACATTGCCGGCGCCTCGATGCCCAAGCCCATTCTGGAAATGACACAAGACGAGTGGGCGCGCACGTTACACATCAACGTGACCTCGCTGTTCAACTGGGCCCAGGCGATCCTGCCGCATATGTTGGCTTCGGAGCAGGGTGGCCGCATTATCAATAATTCGTCGATTTCCGGTAAGCAAGGCGGTGATGAGAATTCTGTGAGCCGCGGCGCCTACGCCGCCGCCAAAGCCGGGGTGTTGGGTTTTACCCGTGGGCTGGCGCGTGAGGTGGCTCCTACCGTAACGGTGAACGCCATTTGCCCCGGTCTGATCCTCAACCCACGTACGACGGCGCTCTATGAGTCTCGGCCCGAGATGATGGACCGCTATCCCATGCAGCGGCCTGGTGAAGGGGCGGATATTGCCAAGGCGGTGGTCTACTTCATGGCGGCCGACTGGGTCACCGGGGAGGTGACGGATGTCAACGGCGGCTATTTTATTGATTGAGTCTTCTGGAACTGTAGAAGGGGTATAGGATGCCGCCGACCCTGGTTGATGGCGTGGAGATTTATTACGAAAGCCATGGAGACGGAGTACCGCTCGTACTGACGTATTGCGTCGGCGGCAATTCGGGTATGTGGTCAGAACAAATTCCGGCATTTGCAGCGCGCTATCGGTGTATTGTCTGGGACCCGCGCGGGCATGGTGGATCGCAGAGTCCTGCCGATCCCGAGGCATACAGTGTGGACCGTTCTGCAGACGATCTGTGCGGTGTGCTCGATCATCTGGGCATTGATCGGGCCTACATCGGTGGGTTGTCAATGGGGGGTGGTGTGGCGGCACGGTTTGCCGTCAGGTATCCGGAACGCGTCAAGGCACTGATGATTTTTGATTCGAACACCGCCTCGGGCTTGCCGACGCCCCCGGCTATGCGTACCTATCGCGAACAGGCTATTGCCTTGTGCGAAGCCGGCGATATGGACGCTTTGGCGGATTACGTGGTCGAAGCAAATCCCAACTATCACGTGGTTGGCGGGCCGTCGTCGGCGCAATATGCCCGCGTGCGTCAGATGATTCTGTCGCTCAACCCTATCGGCTTTGCCCACACTATGCGGGCATTATTGCGCAACGACTTTCCTCCAGAACGTCTCGCCGTGATTACGGCGCCCACCTTACTCATTGCCGGAGAGCACGATCCTGCCCTGGAGCCCATGCGGGTGATCCATCGACACATGCCGCACGCCCAATTCGTCCTCATTCCCGAGGCCGGACATTTGGCGAACCTTGATCAGCCCGAGTTGTTTCAACGGGCGGTGCTGGACTTTTTGCAGCGCGTGGAAGCTGGTGCAGCGGGGCGTTTGTAGCTTGTAGTGATCGTCCAGTACTCCACTATGTATGGGGTGTTGGGGTAGTACTCTCGATGGGGGACGATGATTTTCGGACAATGAACAAACATTCTGCCGGCTCTACACGCACCGCCACACGCACAGCATCCGATGTTGGACACCCCTCACGCCTGCGGTTTCTCGCGGCGCTGTATCATCGTGATTTTCGCTATCTCTGGCTCGTGCAGCTCTCCGCCGCCTTCGTGCAACGCATGGGTGATGTCGTCCTCGGATGGCTTGTGCTGGAGATGACGCGTTCGCCGCTGCTAGTGGGCGTGGTGATCGCCATGCGCCGGGTGGGGACCTTGTTGGGGCCGTGGGCTGGCGTGCTGGCCGATCGTGTCGACCGGCGGCGGCTTGCTCTGGTGTTATCCGTGTTGATGATTAGCGCTGTGTTCGGGCTTGCCGTCCTCGTCTATACCAGACAACTAGAAGTGTGGCACCTGTTTGCCGCCTCGGTTATCAGCAGCATGTTGTGGGCCTTTTACCAGCCGGTGCAGCAGAGTCTCCAAGCCGATATTCTCCCCCCGGGGGAGCTTACGAACGGCATTACCCTCACTAATATGGCGATGAACTTGACCACCATTGGTGGCCCTGCGGTTGCCGGCGTGCTGTTAGCCTGCTGTCGTCCGGCCCGGAAGGTATGGGAGTGGTCCGAGGCGGACATGGTGTTGTCGCTGAATTGGTTTACCTATAATCCGTCGCGGCAGTATATCACCACGAGCCAGGGTAGTGTGTTGGCGAGTAATGACTATGGTTTGAGTTGGGGAGCCGCGCTATTTCGGCTCCCCGATGGGGTGGTCGGTATGCTTGAACTTGACGGCGCGGCGACCGGCGTGCTGTGGGCCTTTGTGCTGATGGTCGTGCTCCATACGATCCAACTCGGATGCTACATCATGATGCGCCCTATTCAGCCTGGAAGGCCCAGGCGACACGACAACACCGCCATTTGGCAGAATTTGCGTGCGGGGTTGCACTATAGTCGCCGGGAAGCCGGACTCTGGACGGCTCTGGTCTTGGCGGGATTGGTGAATTTCGTCGGATTACCCCTGCAATCGACCTTGCTTCCGGTATTTGCGCGCGAGGTGTTTAGCGTCAACGCCACCGGGCTCGGCTGGCTTGGGGCGACAGCAGGGGCCGGGGCATTGCTGGGGTCCATGGCGATGATCAGGCTCGGCTCGATGCAGCGGGCCGGCCGGATGATGGTGTGGGGCACGTTCGGGTGGAGCTTACTCGTGCTGATTTTCGCCTTCTTGCCGAGGTATGAGTTGGCCTTACCGATATTAGCTGTCGTCGGTATCGTGCAAACACTCAGTCTAACGAATATGACGATCATGTTACTCAATACCAGTACCGCTGATATGCGTGGCCGTATTATGGGGTTGCGCTCCCTCGCTGTGGCGCCGCATTTTCTCGGGGGGCTTCTCTCTGGTGCCATTGCCGAACATTTCGGGGCGCCCCAGGCGGCCATGGTGTGCGGCGTCGTCGGGATGGTGGTTACCTTGACCGTGGCGCCATGGGTGCCGAAGGCGGACACACGATGAAGCATTCGTAGAGGGGTATTCGTGCTGTCATGAATGGGCGATCGTGTTATTATAGATAGGTATACACTCTCATCAAAACAGCTGGAAAGACCTGTCCAAGGAGACCCGCAATGCCGCAGCTGGAACTGACAGAACACGAAGCACAGTACCTTGCCGAGACACTGACGTCTGTACTGTCCGATCTGAGTTACGAAATTGCCGATACGGACAACTTTGATTTTCGTGAGACTTTAAAAGAAAAGCGGGATGCGTTGACACGCATTGCCGAGGAGTTAAAAGAGTTGTCCTGATCCTCGACTCATTGCTGCTCGTCCTCGTCGATCGAAGCTGGCT
>CAJIAL010000242.1_pt1 | contig 11347 bp, 9 predicted proteins | sample 9199091 | NCBI WGS metagenome assembly CAJIAL01 (sample SAMEA7708270, study PRJEB35096) | sediment metagenome | biome: marine neritic benthic zone biome [ENVO:01000025]; feature: sediment [ENVO:00002007]; material: shallow marine sediment [ENVO:03000034] sea grass bed [ENVO_01000059] ... | reverse complement strand
GATGGGCGCCATGAGCCTTGTGGGATCGGCGCTGATGAAAGCCTCCTCGGTCGGTGCTGCCAGCGTCGGGATGGATGCGCACCGGAGCGAGAGCAATAATCCGGAGCCACAACAGTATCTTACGTGTCGCTTGTCGACGCGCTTGACTGCCCCATGTCTGCTCCCTACAATCGGTTTTACGTTCTCTCATCCCAATATTTTCTTGCGTGTGTGAAAAAGTGCACCGTAACCGACTTCGCTTGGTATGGCTGATGGTGTTGCTGGCGGGGGCCACTGCAGTGGCGATAGGGTGTTCAGCGATGCTGGAGAAGCAATTCATTTATTTCCCGGTGTCGCAGCTTATCGCGACCCCGGAGGCAGTCGGATTAGCTTACGAGGATGTGTTGTTCTCCACCGAAGACGGTGTCCGCTTGCACGGCTGGTTTGTGCCGGCTGCCGGGGCACGCTGGACGATCCTCTGGTTCCATGGGAATGCCGGGAACATCAGTCATCGCCTCGACAATGTACGGCAGATGCACCAGCGCCTACACGTCAATGTCTTTCTGTTCGATTACCGCGAATACGGTCGGAGTCAGGGGACGGTGTCGGAAGAAGGCACGTATCGCGATGCGCGGGCGGCGTATCAGGTGCTCAGTCAGCGTACGGATATCGATCCCCGGGCCATTGTGCTCTTTGGCCGGTCATTAGGAGCTGGGGTCGCCGTCGAGTTGGCGCGGCGGGTGCCGTGTCGGGCGCTGATTCTCGAATCGCCTTTCACGTCTGTGGCGGATATGGCGGCACTGGTAGTGCCGTTTGTACCGATTGCTCGGCTGCTGCGCACGCGATACGATTCCCTGGCAAAAATACCTGAGCTGTCCGTGCCGCTGCTGCTTCTCCACGGCGATCGTGATGCGATCGTGCCGTATGCACAAGGCCAGCGGCTGTTTGAGGCTGCCAAGGAGCCGAAGACGTTGTACACCATCACCGGGGCGGGACATAACGATACGTACATGGTCGGAGGCGAGCCGTATTGGCAGGCGTGGAAACGTTTTCTCGCGACATTATAGTGCTACGGGAACTCTGCACGCGGGTGGTCGGCTTGCCGTATGCTTTTGCAGACAAGGAGACTTATTGTGCCTGGTCCACTGCATGGTATTCGCGTTATTGACATCACCACGGTGTTGCTCGGCCCCTACGCTACCCAGATCCTGGGTGATATGGGCGCCGACGTGATTAAGGTGGAGGCGCCGCCCACCGGCGACATCGCACGTAACATGGGGACGGTGCGTAATCCCGGCATGGGTGGGACCTATTTGAACGCTAATCGCAACAAGCGTTCCTTGGCGCTTGATCTCAAGCAGGAAGCGGCGAAAGAGGCTTTGCGGCGTTTGATCCCGACAGCGGATGTTTTCGTGCACAACATGCGTCCGCAGGCGATCGAGCGCCTGGGTTTCGACTACGCGACTGTCTCGGCGTTGAAGCCGGACATCGTGTACGTCGGGGCCTATGGCTTCGGCCAGGATGGACCGTATCGCGCCAAACCGGCATATGATGATGCCATTCAGGCCGCATCGGGTTTGGCCAGCTTGTTTCAACGCCAGGACGGCCAGGCGCGCTATGTACCTTCGACCATTGCCGACAAGTTGGTCGGCTTGACCGTGAGCCAGGCGGTAGCGATGGCATTGGTACACAAGGAGCGCACGGGCGAGGGGCAGTTCGTCGAGGTGCCGATGTTGGAGACGTTGGTGGCGTTTAATCTGGTCGAGCATTTGAATGGCTGTGCCTATCAGCCGCCGATCGGCACCATGGGGTATCAGCGCGTCGTGACGCCGGCACGGCGACCATTTCCTACCAAAGATGGCTATGTGTGCATTTTGCCCTATAGCGATAAGCAATGGCGCAATTTCTTTACCGCCGTCGGCCGGCCGGAGTTGATGCAGGAACCGCGTTTCGCCACGTATAGCGCCCGGGTCTACAGCGTCGATGATCTCTACGGCTTCATCGCCAGTGTCACGCCGGAAAAGACCACGGCGGCATGGGTGAAGATTTGTGAAGAGGCGCAGATTCCTGCCATGCCGGTCGTCGATATCGAAGACCTCATGGACGACGAGCACCTGCAAGCGGTAGGTATGTTCGAGAAACACCAGCATCCGACCGAGGGCGAGACGGTCCTCGTACGACCGCCCGTAAAGTTCGCCAAATCCCCGGCATCTATCCGCAGCCATGCGCCGCGCTTCGGTGAACACGGCGCTGAGATTTTGCGTGAGCTGGGCTATGACGAGGCGACGATCGCGACCATGACTGCAGCGGGGGCGCTGATCACGGACGACAACCGTGCTGAGGGGGTAGAGAAGGCTGGAGACTGATGGCTTCCATGGGCTACAGAGGGGGTGTGCAATGGCGTATTTTGACTATCCCGAATATGTGCCGGTACGGGTGCGGCGCGCCAAGGCGGAAAAAAAGCTGCGGCAGCTCCGGAAGAAAAATCCGCGAATTACGCCGGTGATCCTGGAGGGGCGGAGCCTGGCGAAAACATGGTGGGGCAAGTCGTGGAACAGGAACTTGGAGCGCTATGCCGATTACCACAATCGTATCGAACGCGGCCGTAGCTATGTGCGCCATGGGGCGGTATTGGATTTACAGCTCCGCTCCGGCAAGGTGACGGCGTTGGTACAAGGCAGTAGTTCGCAGCCGTACAAGATCGCTATCAAGGTCGATAAACTCAACGCCCGCAACTGGACCACCATCCGCCAGGCGTGCGAGGGGCAGTTCGACTCGCTCAGCGATTTGCTGGCCGGCAAGTTTCCGCAGGCGTTACAGGACCTGTTTTTTGCCCAAGGCTCCGGCCTCTTCCCGGAACCGCGTGACATTCATTTCGATTGCAGTTGTCCCGATTGGGCCTCGATGTGTAAGCACGTGGCCGCTGCTCTCTACGGGATTGGCGCACGGCTGGACGATGATCCGTCGCTCTTTTTCACCCTGCGTCAAATCGCTATTGACGACATCATTACCGAGACGATCACGGAAACGACGCAAGCGCTGTTGCATAAGTCCACGCGGCAAAGTGCAAACGTGCTGGACGATGCCGATTTAGGTGCAGTGTTCGGCATCGAACTCGGCGATGCTGACATCGCCCTGCCGGACTTACCGGCGGTGTCCGTGCAAGCATCCACCACACACAAAACACAAAAAACCGCCGGCAAATCCCGTCGTAAACGCCGTGTCGACACGCCGAAGGCACGTGTGGTTACGAAGGCCACGAGGCCGCGGTCCGTTGAGGTGCAACCGTCCGTCTCCACAGGCACCATGCTGGAGGCGGTGGTCAAGGCTGTCGGCAAAGCACGTCGCGGCAAAACCATCGACCAATTGCAGGACAAGCTGGGCTGGAGCAAAATCCAAGTGCGAAATGCCATCAGCCGGGCCGGGGCGAAAGGGTTGGTGGAAAGCCTAAAACCTGGTGTGTATCGGCGGAAAGTCTGACATGAGTGCGCAGGAACTACACGTCATTATCCGGCCTGATAGGCTGCAGGCGGAGTGGACGGATACCGCCGAGCGCTACAGCGAACAATCACGGCAATTGCAGCAGGAGCTGTATCGACGGTATCACGCCGAGGCCGATGCCTGGTTGTTGTGGCTGGGCTTTGCCGATGCGAGCGTGCACCTGCCCCCTTCGCTGGCCTTTTGGCGCGACATCGCCGGCACCTTCACTACCCGGCTGGCGCATCTGCCTGATGTCGAAGAGCGGCGCGACACCGCTACAGTGGCGTTGGACGACGACGACATCAGGCAGTGGATAGCCGTGGTGCCACTGTGTGTCGGGGCGGAGCACCTGAGTTATGAACTGCTGACAGACGTCTGGGCCACGCTGCACGCCGCCTTTCACCGCTTGATCCGCGCCTACGACGGGACGGTGGAGGATTTCATCCACACCTATAGTCCCGACCTGCAACTGGCCGGCAGAGTGTTTTTTCACCTGGTGGAAAATACGCAAGGCGATGCCCCATTTGCGTTTCTTGCTACCTACTCTACACACATGGGCGGCGACGGGGCGGCGCGTCACTTGCCGCTGAAGTATGCACTACAAGAGTATCAGGGTGATCGCGACAAGTTACTGGAGCTGCTGGGAACGGTGTATCGGGCGGCGCGCGCCAGTCAACTCCTGCCGCAATTGCTGGACAGCGGCGATATTTTTCACCCGTTGGGTTGGGAGCCGCACGACGCCTATACCTTTCTCCAGGAGGTTCCACTCTACGAGCAATCCGGCATTCTGTGCCGCATTCCGAACTGGTGGAGTACGAAGTCCGCCGGCGCTTCGCTGAGCGTCAGTATTGGGAATGCTCAACCAACGTTTGTGGGTATGGATGCCGTGTTGAACTGTGTGCCGAGCCTGGCCATCAACGGTGTGCCAATCACCGCTGACGAAGCGCGGCAACTGCTGCGTGAAAGTGAAGGGTTGGCGCTGATCAAAAACAAGTGGGTCGCGGTAGATAAGGAGAAACTCCAGCAGACTCTCGCTGCCTACGAGCAGGCGCGTGAGCTGCTGGAAGAGGGCGGTTTGACGCTGCGGGAAGCGCTGACCTTGCAACTCTCCCCGGACAAGCTGTTGGGAGGCGAGCAGCCGGGTGTAGATGTCGGGGTTTCCTACGGCGAATGGTTCGAAGATGTCACCCACAAGCTTTTGCATCCCAGCCTGGTGACAGCCGTGGCGCCTGCCGACAGCTTCCGGGCAACGTTGCGTCCCTACCAGCAGGCAGGGCTGAATTGGTTGGGATTCCTGGATGGACTGCGTTTCGGCGCGTGTCTTGCCGACGATATGGGGCTTGGCAAAACCATCGAGCTCCTGGCGTTTTTGAGCGTCAAAAAAGCGCAGGATATCACCAGCCTCCTGGTTGTTCCCGCCTCCCTCATCGCTAACTGGAGTAGCGAGATCGACACCGTCTATCCGGAACTCTCCTACCACATTGCGCATCCCGGTAGTAGCAACACCTCGCGCCCGGCGGCCTTAACCGCAGACGAGATAGCGCAGTACGATTTGGTGATAACAACGTATGCCATGGTGCAACGCTACGACGTGCTGCAGAATTTTCCGTGGGACTATGTCATCTTGGACGAAGCCCAAGCCATCAAAAATCCGGCGACGAAACAGACCCGCGCCGTTAAAAAGCTGCAAGCCGGGAACCGCATTGCTCTCACCGGTACGCCGGTGGAAAACCGTTTGTCCGACCTCTGGTCGCTGTTCGACTTCCTCAACCCCGGCCTCTTGGGCAATCTCAAGGAATTCAAAACGTTTGCCAAAACCCTGCAGCGTGATCCGGCCGGTTATGGCCGCTTGCGGCACGTCATCAGTCCGTACATTCTGCGTCGTTTGAAAACCGACAAGAGCATTATCAGTGATCTGCCGGAAAAAGTCGAAATGAAGACATTTGCCACGCTGAGCAAAAAGCAAACGGTGTTGTACCGAGACCTCCTTGCCGACATCGAAGATATGTTGGCCAATAGCGAAGGTATTCAGCGCAAAGGCCTGATTCTCTCCTCCCTGATGAAATTCAAGCAGCTGTGCAATCATCCAGACCAGTTTCTCGGCACCGGAGATTTCGACGCCAAGCACAGCGGCAAGTTCCAACGCCTGCAGGAGATTTGTGAGGTCGTGGTGGAAAAACGCGAAAAAATGCTGGTGTTCACGCAATTCCGCGAGCTGACTGCTGCCCTGCACGATTTTCTCGCCGAGATCTTCGGGCGCGATGGTGCTGTCCTGCACGGCAGCGTGCCGGTGAAACGGCGCAAAGCACTCGTCGATGCATTCCAGAATCGGAATGAGTACACCCCGTTTATGGTGTTGTCATTGAAAGCCGGTGGTGTCGGCTTGAACCTGACCGAAGCGAATCACGTCGTGCACTTCGACCGCTGGTGGAATCCGGCGGTAGAGAACCAGGCGACCGACAGAGCCTTCCGCATTGGCCAGCAGAAAAACGTCATGGTGCACAAGTTTATTACGCAGGGAACCATCGAAGAAAAAATCGACAATATGCTGGAGGAAAAGGCCCGGCTCTCTGACGAGGTCATTGCTGCAGCAGGAGAAGGATGGATCACCGAACTGGACAACGACCAACTGAAAGAGCTCTTCAGTCTTGGTTTGTCGTGAGAGTGTCGTGCGGCACTTCAACGGGATAGAGATGGGTGCCAGCCTGTACTAAGCAGGATGAGCTGTGACACTCCGAGCCACCCGCGAAAGCGGGTGGCCTTTGGCGTCAATCTGGAGGGTGTTAAACCAGCCGAACGGTGTCCGTGTACACTGGAGATCGGCGTTGCAGAGCTCTTGCTCGGTGCGGTGTAAGATATCGATGGCCACTTCCGGTGTGCTGAGCGAGGCGAACAAATGGGCGAAAGGGTGCAACACGATCGTGGTGACTTTTAATTGTGCGCTGAGTTTGCGTACTTCAGTTGCGGCGCGCTGCGCGACGAGCGCTGGGTCACGCTCATCGCCGCGTTCGACACTGGCGAGGACGACGAGCGCTTCGTCGACAGCGGTTCCCGGGTCCTCGTAGTCCTCGTAGACTTTGGATCGCCCTTTGGTCGTGATCTCGCAGCGGAAACTATTGACGTGTAAGACGAGAAATCGCATTGGGAGTGCCTTGCATTTAATCACCGGCTACCGTCATACTCGCAATTTTCAGTGTCGGGGCAGTGATTTTCCGGCTCATGTCGAGATCATTGCCGATCATCTCCACATCGGCGAACATCTGCCGCAAGTTGCCTGCGATGGTGATTTCCTCCACCGGATAGGTCAACTCCCCGTTTTCGATCCAGAGCCCTGAGGCACCGCGGGAGTAATCCCCGGTCACCTGATTGATACCGAATCCGATGAGCCCTGTCACATACAGCCCATTGGGGACTGTGGCGATAATCTCCTCTGGGGTATGCGGTCCTGGTGCCAAATAAAAATTTGTCGGGCTTACGCTCGGCGGATCGCCCGCGCCACGCGCGGCATTACCGGTGGAGTGGAGGCCCAGTTTCCGCGCCGAGTAGGTATCAAGCAAATAGCTACGCAAGATACCCTGGTCGACGATGATTGTGCGGCGGGTAGGGAGGCCTTCACCGTCGAACGGTTTCGAGCCCAGCGCTGCCGGTAAGGTGCCGTCGTCGTAGACGGTAAAGTGGTCGGGTGCGAGGCGCGTGTCGAGTTGATCGGCGAGAAACGACGTGCCGCGATAAATGGCCGAACCGGAGATGGCTGAGCAGAGATTCCCGAGTAAACTGGCCGCCATCGTCGGCGCGAATACGATCGGGACTTTTTGGGTCCGAACCTTCCGCGCCCCGAGGCGTCTCAGAGCGCGTCGGGCGGCTTCCTGACCGATGGCTTCCGGCGTATCTAGACGGGCGAATTGACGCGCCGCGGAATACCAGTAATCGCGCTGCATGCCGTGGCTATCAGAGGCGATCGGCACCACGGAGAGTTGCACCGAGCTGGCACGGTATTGCCCGAGAAAGCCTTGGCTGTTGGCATAGAGAATGTGCGCTTGAGAGCTGCCGTATTCCCCCCCTTCGGAATTAGTAATACGCTCATCGTAGTCGAGTGCAGCGCGTTCGGCGTGGCGCGCGAGCTCCATGCGCTCGTCGAGGGGCACGCCTTCCACTGCATCGTCCCACAGGTCAAGGTCCGCTATGGTCGTGGCGGTATCGGCAGGGTCGGGCAAGCCGGCGTAGTCATCTGCCGCCATAGCTTGCGCCAGCGCGCAGGTGTCGTCGAGTAGTTGTCGCAGAGACGCGGGGGAGACATCCGACGTCGACGTGGTGGCAGAGCGTTGCCCGAAAAACAGGCGTAATCCTAGACGTTTGCGATGCGCATTCTGGACTTTTTCCACCTCGCCCAGGCGCACTTCCACTTCAAATGAGGCATTGTCGACGGCTAAGACATCACCTGCGGTCGCGCCACGCTTGCGGGCTTGAGCGAGAAGGTCACGGACCATATCGGAATCGATCTGCATCAGGCTGCTTCCTTATTGCGTGCCACCGACGGTGACATCATTGATACGAATGGTTGGCAGGCCGACGCCGACCGGTACCGATTGGCCGTTTTTGCCGCAGGTGCCGACACCGGTATCGAGGGCCAGATCATTCCCGACCATGGTAATGCGGGTCAGGACATCGGGTCCGTTGCCAATGAGGCTGGCGCCTTTGACGGGTCGGGTGATCTTCCCCTTTTCGATCAGGTAGGCTTCGTTGGCCGAAAAGACAAATTTGCCGTTGGTGATGTCGACTTGACCGCCCCCGAACGACACGGCGAAGAGGCCGGAATCGACAGAGGCGAGAATTTCCTCAGGATCAGAGGGGCCGGCGAGCATAAAGGTGTTGGTCATCCGCGGCATAGGCATGTGGGCATAGCTTTGGCGACGGCCGTTGCCGGTAGGTGGGACGCCCATCAGACGCGCATTCAACGTATCCTGCATGTAGCCGCGTAGGATACCGTCTTCCACCAGGACCGTACGCGATGTGGGTGTGCCTTCATCGTCGACATTGAGCGAGCCGCGCCGCTGCGCTATGGTACCGTCATCGACAACGGTGCAGAGGTCGGACGCAATACGTTCGCCAATACGGCCACTAAAGGCCGAGAGGCCCTTGCGGTTGAAATCGCCTTCCAAACCATGGCCGATGGCTTCGTGCAACAAAATCCCCGGCCAGCCGGCGCCTAAGACTACGTCCATGCTACCGGCCGGCGCCTCAACGGCATCCAGGTTCACCAGGGCGCGGCGGGCCGCCTCACGGGCGAAGTCGAGATAGTGCTCGTTGTCGAGCAGGACATCGAACGCCACGCGGCCACCGCCACCGGAGCTGCCGCTTTGGCGATTACCATCCTCTTCGGCAATGCACAGCACGTTCAGCCGAATGAGCGGACGGACATCGCCTACGACGAGCCCCTCGGATGTGGCAATCAGGACATATTGATGCACGCTGCTGAGAGAGGTTTGGACTTTGGCAATACGGGGATCATAGGCGCGGCAAAAGGTATCAATCTTTTGCAGGATGTCGAGTTTGTGCGCAATCGGCACGTCGGGACCCGGCGTGTCGACAGGGTAGAGATCGTGTGCCGGGGTCCGGACGCCTTGGATCGCCACCGGTGCGGTGTCTGTGCCGCTGCTGGCGATCTGCCGGGCCGTGCCGGCGGCGTTTTCCAGCGTGGCGACCGTAATATCATCGGAAAACGCATAGCCGGTTTTTTCGCCCGCGATGGCTCGCACTCCCACGCCTTGATTGACGTGTTTGGAGGCTTGTTTCACTTCACCTTCTTCCAGGGCAACGGCATCACTGACTTCATACTGAAAATAGAGGTCGGCATGGTCGACATGAGCGCTCAGCGCTTTGCCCAAAATGCGCTGAAGGCTGGACGTATCCATGCCGTATTTGTCGTCGAAAAACTCAGCGGGCAGTAAAGAGGGAGGCGCCATAACCGCTCCTTGAGATGAGATAGATGCATGGGCGACTGTGCCCGGTTGGTATTGTGGTGGTAGTGTATGAGCAATCTGAGACAATCGTCGTATGTATGATACGCACAGGAGGCTGGAACTGCAATAAACAGCGAAGCTCTCTGGCTGTGGCTGAGAGGACTTTTCCACCGGTGTGGTTGACGATCTAGACGAATTCGTCGCGTTCGGCATTTTTTTCTTGTAAGCGCTTGTTCATCCGCACAATGTTCGCGACAGATCGTGCGAGAGCATCAGACACGCAGATGCGGTCGATACCGAGGGCAATACCGCTAGCGACCCAATCCAAAGACTTCTGTGCCGCTTCGGTGAGCACTTTGCGGGCAAAGAGTGCCATGACACCGACGAGGCGGTTTTCTACCAGGAGGGGGTACCCGGCAAAAGCGACCAGGCCTTGCTGCTGTGCCCAGGCCGTCTCACGGATATGAGGATCATCGAGGACCGTATTGGTAATGTAGGGGCAGCGGGTGTGCGCCACAAGGCCGATGACTGATGAGTCCGTCACCGGGAGGGTGTCTCCGGGGGTATCGAGAGGTAGATAGATACCTGCGCTTGCTTGCATCTCAAGGAGATGCTCGTCCGTCGTAAAGGTCCAGATGTAGGCGAGAGCCGCATCGAGATGGGTTTCGACCGCTTCTGCACAGCGTTGTAAGATTGCGCGCAGCGATTCGCTCCCGGCGAGTGCGGTGCCGATCTCGGCACTGAGAGCGAGGAGGCGGGTCTTTTCATCGAGGAGCGCATCTGTATGGTGATACGCCTGGGTCAATTCCTGCAAGGCAGCCATTTGACGCCGCATGGCATCAAGTTTGCCGAGAAGGAGTTCGTTGTTCGTAGATTCCGCTCGCATGAGTTTCCTTTACAACTACAACACGACTCGATTGAGCTAGCGATGATTGCGCTATAACTGGGGTGTTGTGTTGTGAGGTATGAATCAAAGTCACACATAATGATATTTCTTTAATTTGTAACTTTGATATTTCAAATGAATATTTAGCATGTTCGAGTTTAAAGTTCATTTATGGTGTTTGGCGACCATGCGTATCGGCATGGATTATGGAAAACTTGAAACGCTGAGGTAGGCAATTATGACCATAGAAGCACGTCTTGCCATGTTAGAACATCGCCAGGAGATTTGGCACACGATTACCCGGTATACTCGAGGTATTGATGAGCAGCGTCCCGAGGAGTTGGAGGCGATTTTCACCGAGGATGTTGTGTCGCAAACACATCCATGGTCGAGAAGGTTGGAAGGCAAGGCGCTCGTGGTGAAAGCGTTTCGGAACTATCAACGAGCCTTTCAACATCCCAGGCGCTTCATCACGAATGAGCAGATCGAGGTCCAGAACGAGAGCACGGCAACCGGTTACGCTACGTGGTTTGTGGTGCAGGCGCGTGAGGGGCAGTCGTATTACGGTTGGGGTACATACGACTGGGATTTTCGGCGGGAAGACGGCCTCTGGAAGATTTCCAAGATGATTATTACCGTGGAGTGTATGACCACACTCGACCGCGGGTGGGGTATGCTGGAGGAGCGCGTAGCCTCGTTTCCGTCACGTCCTACGTCATGAGCGTCAGTTGCTACGCTGTCGTAATCGCGGCAATGAATGCGGCGATCGACTGATTCACCGCCTGTGGCGCTTCGAGCATGGGGAAGTGCCCCAGGTGCGGGAGAATCTCGATGCGAGCGGTCGGAACACGCTGCCGCACGAGATCAGTCCACGGAGTCGTGGCGCCAGGCTGTAACGAGACGCGCACCCGTTCGGGGTTGACATACGTGCTTTGCAGTACAAGCAGTGGCACGGTCACCCGCGTGAGAGTCGATTCCATCTGGCGTGCATCCCAGCCCATGAGACGGGAGAAAAGTGGGACGCCTATCTCTTCGGGGAGGG
>CAJIAL010000443.1_pt1 | contig 11415 bp, 12 predicted proteins | sample 9199091 | NCBI WGS metagenome assembly CAJIAL01 (sample SAMEA7708270, study PRJEB35096) | sediment metagenome | biome: marine neritic benthic zone biome [ENVO:01000025]; feature: sediment [ENVO:00002007]; material: shallow marine sediment [ENVO:03000034] sea grass bed [ENVO_01000059] ... | reverse complement strand
AGGCTATGTCAGGACTGCGCGGCGCTTCGTGAGTAGCCAGGCGGTACCGGATGAGACCCCGATGCCTACCAGGGCATAGACGAGACCGAAGAGCATATTCCCCTCACCCGACGAGGTGACTTTGGACGCTATGAAGAGGGAGATGTTGACAATCACGTACACGGCATACAGGTAGGCCATCGGGAGGGCAAAAAGCTTCTGACGCCAGATGCCGAAAGCGTAGACGAGCAGGTAGAGACCGAACAGCGGTCCCGCAAACGCATTGGCGGTGCCGCTGAGACGGTGCCCAAACAGTACGAAACCGGTGTGCTCGCCCCATAGTTGGAAGGGTTTGAGCAGGTTTGACACGGCGAGTATGACGAACAGTACGGCGGCGATTCTCAAGGGGCGAAGCGCGCCCTGGGATGTTGGTGTAGGCATGATGATCGATCTTTCTTGCGAGAGGAGCCAGCAACGTGGCACGATCATAGGCTATCACACGTGGACGTTATACTCGATATGTGCGAGTGACAGCAAGGAGATGGCACCATAGCATCAATTCTCTCGGAGGAATACTGCGATGCGCACGAACGCGGCCTACCCTTCTATGCGGTGCTTGGTCGATCTCGACAACGGCCTCATCAGCCGGGACATCTTTGTGAGCCGGGACATCTACCAACAAGAGCAAGAACAGATTTTCGCCCGCGCCTGGCTGTTTGTGGGGCATGAGAGCCAGATTCCACATCCCGGTGATTATTTCACCTCCTGTATGGGCGAGGAATCTGTCATCCTGACGCGCGATTGCTCGCACCACATTCACGTCTTTTTGAATACGTGTCGCCACCGTGGCATGAAGGTCTGCCGCTACGATGAGGACAACACGGCCGTCTTTACCTGCCCGTATCACGGGTGGAGTTTCGCCACCGACGGACAGCTCGTGGGCGTGCCGCTGGATGCGCCGGAGTTCAACTGCGCAACAATATCCGCCAGTCTCCGGCTGTCTTCTTGGGTTTCGACGGGTATGCTCACTTCCACGCGGTCAATCAGATGCCCGTAGCGAGACGTCATGGTTGCCGCAAGATCGTCGTAGAGGGCAACGACAACGCATGTATGGAGCAAATCGTCGTCGACAAGCTGCTCCATCTCATCCCAGCGTTGTGTTCTCGACAACTGGGCCATTTCCTTGCACAACTCTTCCAAGCCGTAGATTGAGAACGCACGCACATAAGCCGGTGTCGAGATGTAGAATGCCAGTCTCTGGCGGGCGATCCGCATCCGCTGCGCTAGCACTTCCTCGTTCGGGGCTGTTGCGACTAACGGTTTGAGACAGACTTCAAAGTGCTCGGAGCGCCAGGGCGCCATCGCCGATACCAAGACCTCCTCGATATATCGTGGACTGCATACCGGGTGCAGGCGGACGCCATCAGCGACTTCTGCAGCCACTCGACTCATGTATGGATTGACGGCTGCGATGAGGAGCGGAATATCCGGATGCTCGATAGGTGCTGGCGTAAACAGCGGCACGTTGAGGTTGAGGTTATAGCGTTCGCTCTCAAAATTGAGCGGCGTTTCTTCCTGCCAGCTTTTCCAGATCGCCTTTACGGCCTGTATATAGTCGCGCATCCACGGACCGGGGGCATGCCACTCCAAGCCGAAGCGTCTCCGGATATGGCCTCTCACCTGTGTGCCGAGTCCGAGTTCGAATCGGCCGCCGCTTATCTTTTGGAGCGTCCACGCCGCCTGTGCGGTGACGTACGGGCTGCGCGCAAATGCAATGGCAACGGATGTGCCAACATGGATACTCTTTGTCGCCGAAGCCGCAAGCGCCAGGACTTGAAACGGATCATCTTTGGTCTCTTCCATGAGCAACGCGTGATAGCCGGCGTCTTCGGCTTGTTGCGCATCGAAGGGAACTCGATCAAGCGCTAAAGCCGCATCGGGGGCGCGTAGACCCGGATCGAGCTTCCCCAAGGGCAAAAGGGTTTCGGCTTTCATATGCACTCCTACTATCTCACATCAAGTCATCATCTACCCGCCGGTCACGATACCGTGTCCGGGTATTTACAGCCTTTCGCCACAATACTTACAGTAGACGGCATCGGCATCGTGTCCTTCCGCTGTACAGCTCGGACAGACCTGCGTCGAAACAGGTTGTGAGCTGAGCTGCTGGAGTTCCACGGTGACGATACCGGTTGGGACGGCAATGATCCCGTACCCCAGGATCATCACCAGCGCCGCCAGGGCTTGCCCGGCACTGCTCTTCGGGGCAATGTCTCCGTAGCCTACGGTCGTCAGCGTCACAATGGCCCAGTAAATGCTCCGTGGGATGCTGGTAAAGCCATGCGCTTCACTCTCAATGACGTACATCAGCGCTCCGATGATCACGACCAGGGTTAACACGGTAAAGATAAAGACCGCAATCTTTTGGCGACTGGCGTAGAGTGCCTGTATGATGAGCTGTGCCGCACTGAGATACTGGGCCAGTTTGAGGACACGAAAGATGCGCAGGACCCGGAGGGTACGGATGACGAGCAGATAGTGCGTACCCGGTGAGAGCAGGCTCATATAGGTGGGGAGAATAGCGAGGAGGTCCACCACTCCAAAGAAGCTTTTGGCATACCCAAGTGGACGACGCACACACAGCAGTCGTAGGATGTACTCCACCGTAAACAAAATGGTGAAGAACCATTCGACGGCGCGTAAAAGGTTTCCGTGATGCTGTTCGATATGGCCGACACTCTCAATCATCACGACAACGACGCTCAGCACAATGCTCACGATCAAGATGATGTCAAAGGCTTTTCCGGCTGGCGTATCCGCTTCAAAAATGATTTCATGGAGACGGGCACGCCATGGGGGAAGCGCATCCTGTGATGTTAGCGTCGACATGATGAGCGATCTTTCTCGCGAGAGGGGCAAGACCGGGAACTGCAGCTTAGATGACCACCGACTTGCTCCCATCGACCACCAGGGCGGCACCATTGACATACGTGGCCCGTTCGGAGACGAGGAAGCACACCGCATCGGCAATGTCGTCAATCGTGCCCACGCGGCCGGAGGGGATCGTCTTGACGAGGTCACGTAGAATGACGTCCGGTGACGTGCCTTGGTCTGCAGCGGTTGCCTGCAAGAGTTGCTCGGCTCGCGCCGTGTGAATGCGGCCTGGTGCGACACTGTTGACGCGGATGTTCAGTGGCCCCAGTTCCATCGAGAGCTCTTTACTGAACATCCGAATGGCGGCGTTGCAGGCGCTCCCCGGCGTATGCAACGGTACGGCTTGTTGGGTGGTACCGGTAATATTGACGATGACGCCGCCACCCCGGCGTTGCATGTGTGGGATAGCCGCCTTGGCGCAGCGGATGTAGCCCAACAGCTTCCCGTTGATGGCATCAACAAAGGCATCGTCCGGGAGGTCGACAAAGGCCCCAAAGGCCGATGCCCCGGCGTTATTGACCAAGATGTCGATGCCGCCCAACGTGTCGGCCGCTTGCTCGACGAAGCCTTGGCACCCGGCGAGGCTGCGCAAGTCGGCCGGAATCGGCACGATCTCCATCCCCGTGGCGCGAGCGATCTCGCCGGCCGTGTCCTTCAGCTTTGACTCGGTCCGGGCGCATATGGCGACCTGCACGCCTTCTTCGGCGAGCTTGTGCGCAATGGCCATACCGATACCTTCACTTGCGCCCGTCACGAGCGCGGTCTTACCGTGCAGTCCTAAGTCCATCGTCTGAGCTCCTTGGCAATCCTCATCACGCCATGTCCTTACCACCCCGGTTCAGCAACATGTGGCCAGGGATTCAATCCACAAGCTTGTAGTAGCGGGCACAGTTGTCCCAGAGGATTTTGCGTTTGCTTTCTTCGTCGAGTTTGTCCATCCCGAGGAATTCGTCCGTGGCATGCGGAAAGGCGCTATCCGGGTGCGGAAAGTCCGTCGAAAATACCAGGTTGTCATTGCCGATGTCTGCCACCACACACCAGGCCACATGCTCGTCCGGATCGACCGAGACAAAACAGTTGCGCTTGAAATACGCACTGGGCGGCATGGACAAGATGTCGCCTTCTTCCGTGGGGCCATATTTTTCCCATTGGTCGTCCATGCGGTACAACCACCAGGGCAACCAGCCACAGTTTGCTTCCAGAAAGGCCACCCGGAGGTTGGGATGGCGTTCCAGCAGTCCACTAAAGATGATGCCGCCCATGGCGGTGAGCATTTGCACCGGAAAGCTCAAGGCGTGTGTTAGGGTACCGCCAGCCGGATGGTCGAAATATTTACGCGTAAAATCTTCCTTGGAGAGTGCGGTCGACGTGCCATGGATGCCCACGGCAATGTCGAGGCGTGCGGCTTCGGCCCAGATAGGCTCGACCTCCGGATCGTATAACAACCGCCCTCCCACTTTTTCCGGATGCAGGGTGATGCCCACAAAGCCGAGCTCGTTCACCACCCGGCGGATTTCTTCGACGGCCATGGAGATATCGTGGAAGGGAATCATGGCGACGCCTTTGAGGCGTTGCGGGTCCTCACTGCAGAAGTCGGCGAGCCAGTTGTTATATGCCCGGGCCATGGCCATGGCGAACTCCGGCTCAATATCGTCCAGTGCCACGGGCAGCATACCGCCGAGACTGCGGTAGAGAATGGCAACGTCGACCCCTTCAATATCCATCCCCCGCAGGGTGGCTACGGCATCAAAGCCCCGCGCAGCCGCTTCCATATGCTCGGGCGAACTCGTCTTTTGGGCATTCAGGTTGTTTCGGGATTTGGCATAGCGCGTGGTGGCGTGCTTTGGCGGGTAAGGTTTACCGTCAATCAGCCAGGAATTGCCTCCGGTGGCACGTATGACGTCCGGTTGCGGAGCGCGGTCGCGAAAGGCAGGTTCGATGTAGTTTTGGAACATATCCGGCGGCTCAAAGACATGCAGGTCACTATCCATGATACGAAAACCGTGCTTCGGCATCAGAGACCCCCTCCATTTGTGCATACATGGGGATTCAAAAGAGGTACACGGGAGCTTGCGTCGCCAGGGTAGTATAATGGGAAACGGACAGGAAAAATACCAGGCATTGTCAGGGCACTGATATGAGGAATGGATATGCCGACCTTTTCTAATAGCTCCGGTTCGCAGGAGGTGACCATGCTCGTGGTCCGCCCGCATCCTGATGATGAAAGCTCGGCGACCGGCGGTATGCTCGCCCATTACCATGCACGCGGCGTGCGGACAGGGGTGGCGATGTGCACGGGGGGCGAGGAGGGTGAGATTCATGATCCCGACCTGGACCCGGAGGTCGACGCGCTGCGCTTGGGCGAGATCCGGGAACGAGAGTTACGCAACGCTTGTGCCATTCTTGGGGTGGCTGAAGTGCGGATGCTCGGGTATCGGGATTCGGGGATGCCGGGCGTGCCGGCCAATGCGCATCCGGCCGCGTTTGTTCAGGCTAACCCGGTTGAAGCCGCAGGCCGACTCGTGCGGATTATCCGCGAGCTGCGCCCCCTCGTGATGGTCACCGAGCCCCCGGGCGGCGGCTATGGTCATCCCGATCATATCAAATGTTATGACGTGAGCGTCGATGCCTTTCACGCTGCCGCCGATGCTCGCGCCTATCCCGACGCCGGTCCTGCATGGCAGGTGACAAAGCTGTACGCCATTGCACAGATTGACGATGGCAGGTGGGAACAATTGCGTCCCGAGTTGAAGGCCGCAGGCTTCGACATGGGGGAGCGACGGCGAGACCGTCCTCGTCGCCCCGGCCCGGAAATGGCGACGGTGGCGCTCGATGTCGCGCCATATAGCGAGACCCAGCGCCGCGCCCTGCTCGCCCATCGCACGCAAATCCCGCCGGACAGCTTTTGGGTGCGCCTGCCTGCCGACCTGCGCCGCCGCGCCTTTGCCACTGCCTACTTCACTCGCCTCCACCCGCTTGCCGCGCCAGGCGAGCATGAGGACGATCTGTTAGACGGACTCATGTAAGGATTTAGCCGTTTGACCACACGTCAGTTTATGCTCTGACTCGCATGGTGGTGTGGCAGGCACGTGTGTCTGCCACACCATATGGCACAATATCCAGGTGCTTAGTACTGGCGTTGCTCGCGCGAGCGACCTCCCATCATGCCGTAGGAGACGTTGGGGTCAATGACGACATCCAACAGCGCCGGCTTGCCTGAGGCGAAGGCACGCTCCAGCGCTGGCCGAATCTTGTCCGGTTCCGTGACACGCTCCGAGTGGCCGCCCATGCCTTCCATAATCTTGGCGTAGTCTGTATCCTGGGACAGGTAAGTCGCGAGCCCTTTGCCGCCCCGCCGCTTGACCCCTTGTGTGGTCTGGTTCCAGGCGCCGTTGTTACCGACCACGGAGACGATGGGCAGATTGAAACGCACGTAGCTTTCCACGTCGAATCCGGTGAGCCCGAAGCCGCCGTCACCGTACACGATACAAACTTGCTTCCCGGGCCGGGCCAACTGGGCTGCTGCCGCGAAACCGCTGCCGGCGCCCAGACAACCGAACTGACCCGGGTCCAGCCAGTGGCCAGGCTTGTTGATCTTTAGTACCCGTGCCGCGAAGGTGACGATGTCGCCGCCGTCGCCGATGACCGTGGCGTCTTCGTCGAGTACGTCTCTCAACTCCTTGCACAGCCGCATGGGATGAATGGGATTGGCATTGCTGTTGAGCAGTTCCTCGTCCGCGGCCTTCAGGTTGCGGTCTTCAGCGATCACCTCCTCGGCCCAGGCTTTCCCTCTCGACTGGTAGCCGGCACCACTCATGGCTTCCATGAGCTGGGACAAGACCGCCTTGGTATCGCCGACAATGCCCGCATCCACATCCCGGTTTAAGCCAATCTTGGTCGGATCCATCATGATCTCGATCAGCTTGGGATCTTGAGGAAACAGCCGTGACTCGCCATAACTCAGCCTAAAGTCAATGGGTGTACCAATGAGGATCACCGCATCGGACTTCACGAGACCATACCTGCGTCCGAGGCTTCCCAGGTTCGGATGATTGGAGTGGATACTGCCGCGCCCCATGGCATTGAGGAACACCGGCGCGTCGATACGTTCGACGAACTCCCGCAGTTCTTCCGCCGCATCGCACCACCACACATCCGACCCGGCGAGGACCATCGGCCTTTCCGCGTTCTTCAGGATGTCGACGGCCTTTTGGATGTACTCCGGATCGCCATAGGCCCGGGCTTCGGTCCGATACCGCGTGGGGTAGCGGACATTCGCCTCATCGGTGACACCATTGACGATGTCGATCGGTATCTCTAGATAGGCCGGTCCGGGCACGCCGCTGGTTGCCGATCTGAAGGCGTTGGCAACGTATTCGGGAATGCGCTCGACCCGCTTCACCTGCTCCGAAAACTTCGTAATCGGTTTGAGAAATGTGGCGCTGTCGAAATCCTGCAAGCCACCTCGGAGATGATCGAAGATGCCGGCGTTGCCGCCAACCATGATCATGGGGCTGGGTGCCTGGAAGGCATTGGCGACACCGGTGACTGCATCGGTGACACCGGGACCCGCGGTGACAATAGCCACGCCGGGCTTGCCGGTGACTTTGGCCCAGCCTTCAGCGGCGTGGGCGGCAACCTGCTCGTGACGGAAGTCGATGAGCTTGATGCCTTCGTCGTCGCACCCCTCGTACAGGTTGTAGATATGACCACCATTGAGTGTAAAGACGTATTCCACGCCTTCCTGTTTGAGGGCTTTGGCGAACAAACGCCCTCCGCTGATTTCAGCCATGTTTCCTCCTGGCCTGGTTTGTACTGCGACATGATAGGACAATCGGATGATTGTCATCCCCTTTTGCTATGGAGGGGTACCATGATAGCATAATACGCTCGCGCTCGTGGGAGTGCCGCTGTGGTAGCGGTCTCCTCGTGTCGTCTTACCATGTGTCCGTAAACAGGAGGATGCTCCATGTATCGTTCCGTGTCTCTTGATGTGCAAGGCCGTCCTATGCATACGCTCGTCTTCGAGCCCGAAGGTGCGGGTCCTCACCCCGGCCTGGTGATCGCACAGCATCTGCCCATTGCCCACGCCGGCCTGGAGAAAGACCCGTTCACCCTTGATCTGGGTGAGCGTTATGCTGCGGCGGGGTATGTCTGTGTGATCCCGTTCGTTTTCCACTGGTGGCCGGAAGATGAGGACATCATGGTCAAACGCGAGGGCTTTCGCGACGATTGGACTGTGGCAGACCTCGATGCGGCCTATAGTTTTTTGGCGCGTATGGAGGTGGTCGATCAAGACCGCATCGGTATTTTGGGGCATTGCTGGGGCGGGCGCGTGGCCTGGCTCGGCGCCTGTAACAATCCTGCCTACAAAGCATGCATCGTCTTCTATGGCGGCCGCGTCAAGATTGCCTTCGCGGACGGCGGCACGCCGCCGATTGAGCTTGCCGATCGCATCGCCTGTCCCGTCCTGGGTATTTTCGGGAACGAGGATCAGGGTCCGTCACCCGAGGACGTGAATGACTATGAGGCAGCCCTGAAAGGTGCGGGTGTGTCATACGCCTTTCACCGCTATGACGGGGCGGGTCACGGCTTTCAGGATTTTCACGATCAATCCCGCTACCGTAAGGAGCAATCCGAGGATGCGTGGGAGAAGGCGATTGCCTTTCTTGATACGCATCTGAAGTAGGAGAAGCAGGGTGGATGGGTTGTGTTCATAGCACAAGTGTGCGACATTCGCCTACGCGATAATACCCTACTGATGAGGCGTGCAGAGTATACTCCGCGAGGAAGGACAGGACATGGCATTACTCGACGATAAAGTTGCAATCATCACTGGCGCGTCGAAGGGCATTGGGCGGGCCCTTGCCCTGTGTTTCGGCCGTGCCGGCGCCAGTGTCGTGTGTACGGCGCGTTCGACGGATTTGGTGGCCGAGACTGCAGGGCTTGTAGAACAGGAGGGCGGCCGCGCTATTGCCGTGACCTGTGATGCGTCGAATGAAGACGACGTGCAGCGCATGATTGCCGAGGGGGTGCAGGCGTTCGGCAAAATTACCACACTGGTCAACAACGCCGGGGATGGCGGACCAACGAAGCCCGTCGAAGAATATACGATGGACGATTGGCTCTACACCATCCACTCGTGTCTGACGAGTTCGTACGTGTGTACGCGGTTTGCGGTGCCCGAGATGGTCAAAGCCGGCGGCGGTTCGATCGTCAACATCTCCTCAGGCGCCGGCCGCCGCGGGTTGCCGTACCGCATCGGGTATTGCTCGGCCAAAGCGGGGCAGGTCGGGATGACGTACGGCATGGCGCTCGAGCTGGGACCGCGCGGCATTCGCGTCAATTGCGTCGCACCCGGGGCGGTGGAAGGTCCGCGTATCGATCGCGTGATCACCGGGCAAGCCGAGGTACGTGGTATTGGGTTTGATGAGATGCGCCAGTCGATGCTCGAGCGTTCACCGCTACGGCGTATGACTACGGCGGACGACATCGCGGAAGCAACGCTGTTCTTCGCGAGCGATCTGGCAAAGAATATCTCGGGCCAAGTTCTGGCCGTCAATGCCGGCGAACCGGCGGGATAAGCGAAGGAGGGAGCATGGCAGCAACGGTTGTCCTATACGATCCGACTGCCCCACGGCAGGCGGCGATTGGCGACAAGGTTGAGATAGAACACGCGCCGGTGCAGCTGTCTGGCGCTATCGTGGGCTTTATTGATAATGCCAAGCCGAACTTCCATCACCTGGTTGATGATTTGGCCGAGCTGTTACAACGAAAATACGGGGTGCAGCGCGTGGTAACACGTCGTAAATCCTCGGCGTCTGTACCCGCAGAGCCTGAGGTCGTGGAGGCGTTGGCCGATGAGTGCGATGTGGTGATTACCGGCTCCGGCGATTGAGGCTCGTGCACATCGTGGAGTATCCACGACAGTGTTGAAGTTTCCAAACGCGGCACGGCGGCAGTGACTATTTGTTCCACAGCGTTTCTCACCCTTGGGCAAGCACAAGCTCACGCGCTTGGCAATGCCGAGTTACCTATCGCTGTCATCCCGCATCCCTTCGGCGCCCAAACACGGGAAGAGGTGCGGAAAAATGCTGCGATGTGCGTGGACGATATCGTCCGGTTGGTGAGTGAGACGGATGCATGAGTACGTCCGCGCCTGAACGCGCTGCCACTTTCGAAACGCTGAACGATCTGGATGCCATTAACCGCCTGTATCGCGAACGCGGCTGGAGTGATGGGCTGCCTATTGTGCCGCCGACGGTCGAGCGCGTTACGCGCATGTTGCAGCAGACATCTCGTGAGCCCGACGACGTCGTAGCGTATATCGCCCCCGGGTTCGGCGCCGCGACAGTCGAGCACATTGCCATTAACGCCGTGCTGGCCGGCTGTGATCCCGAGTACCTGCCCGTGCTCATTGCCGCTACCGAGGCTGTCACTGCACCACAATTCAACCTGCAAGGCATCCAGGCGACGACCAATCCCGTGGCGGTCTGGGTGATCCTAAATGGTCCGCTGGTCGAGCAGCTGGGCGTTAATGCGACGTTCAACTGCATTGGGCAGGGCACATGGGCCAATGCGACTATTGGCCGGGCATTGCGGCTTATTTTGCAAAATATCGGCGGTGCCTTGCCGGGCGAAATGGACCGCGCCACCCATGGGCAACCGGCGAAGTACACCTTCTGCTGTGCCGAAAACGACGCGGCGAGTCCTTGGGAACCCCTGCACGTCGAGCGCGGTTTTGCCCCCGAGCAGAGTACCGTGACGGTAGTGGGTGCCGAAGGCATGATCAATCTGAACACGCACTCGAAAGAGGCGCCGGAGCTGATACGCGTCATCGCCGAGACCATGATCCATCCGCCTAGTAACGAATATGCCCATGGCGGCGAGCCCTGGCTGCTGCTGGGCCCCGAGCATGCCGAGGTGTGTCGACAAGGTGGGCTGTCCAAGGCGGCGTTGAAGCGCGAACTCTGGGAGCGCTCCAAGATGCCGGCGAGCCAGTTAAGCCTCAAGGAACTCGAACGGGTGCGTTCATCACGCACAGAGGAATTGGGGGAGATAATGCCGACCACCATGTTGCCGATTTCCCCGCGGCCTGAGGACGTGCAGATTCTGGTTGCCGGGGGGCCGGGAACGCATTCGTTCTATATTCCATGTTTTGGCAACACACGAGCGGTGACCCGCCCCGTTGGGTGAATCTGAGAGCACTGCTATGAGAGCAAACCACGTTATTGGCCGGCTCGTTACCCCGAGCCGACAAGTACGCCGGGATCACGGCCCACTCATTGCCAACGCCTTGATGCATCTGGTCAATGACGGATGCTTTGTGGCGCTTACGCCGATCCTGCCGTTGGTCGCAGCCGAGTTTGACTTGACGTACACCCAGGTTGGCTTGCTGAAAACAGCCCTCACCACGTCGTCGAGTGCCTTTCAGATTCCGATGGCGCTTGCGGCAGAGCGCTTTGGAGAAATCGCCTTGTTAGCGCTCGGCACGGCCTGGGT
>CAJIAL010000029.1_pt1 | contig 11424 bp, 9 predicted proteins | sample 9199091 | NCBI WGS metagenome assembly CAJIAL01 (sample SAMEA7708270, study PRJEB35096) | sediment metagenome | biome: marine neritic benthic zone biome [ENVO:01000025]; feature: sediment [ENVO:00002007]; material: shallow marine sediment [ENVO:03000034] sea grass bed [ENVO_01000059] ... | reverse complement strand
TCGACGTGGACATTGAGTTCCGGGTGCTGCAAGTCAACGCGCGTGTCGTGCGTCGCCATGATATGCGCCCCGATGTCGCGATTGAGATCGAGCGAGCTAAACGGCAATTCCTTAAAGGCACGGCGGGCTGTGACACGAAAACTGGCAAAGGTGCGTTCCCCCAAGGCCTGGTCGACGGTCGCCTTGATGGCATTGAGATCATGCGGGGCTTTGAAGCACGGGGAGAAATTGGCGATGCCGAACACCCGGTGTAAGCGTTCAGCCAGGCGTGTCCACGGCACCTCCACCGGCACTGCGACCAGCATGCGACCCGAGACCGTGCGCGCCTCGACGTCACCGAAATCGCTCAGGGCCTGCCGGATATTCTGCGCCAACTTCTGCAAAAACCGTGGACGATTCTTCCCTTTCAGACTTAGTTCACCATAATGCACGACCACGTATTGCTGCGCTGAACTCATGCGTGTAACGCTCACATCTTTTGGGGAGATTTTCATTTTGTGAGAAGGACTTCCACATTGTGTGTGATAGCGTACGAGATACCTGCGAATGTGTCAACACAGCGGCGGGTGTCAGGCGCGGCCACTTCCATACCGTTCTTTTCGGGGAGCTTGCAGCCGTGAGGTCAACCCGATCCGCGGTGAGCAACAACGCCTCAGATAGCCGACAGCCGGTAGACCCACGGGGATCACAGTGCGTGTGGACTCCCGTGGGCGCTCTGCAGCTGCCGTCAAGAATACAGTGCGTTCGTGCGGGGTGCGTTCCGGTGGCCTTTCGCGTCGTACAATCCGAGTTCAGAATGGCATACAGTCGGCATAACGCCTTCTTGTTCAACGGTGGGCATGAAGTCCGGAGTACGGTATCACAGGATCCACAGCGGCAAAGGAGGCGATACCATAACGCATTATGTTTCAATGGTCGGACTTTTGGGAGGGAGAGAAAAAGCGGGGGATTTTGGTGACAAATGCGGCATAAAGTCACCGCCCTTTGGATAGAGGAATCCTTATCGCATGGATAAGCCTCTTCACGACCTTTATTCGATATGATCTTTTGTATCATCCTGATTTTCTGCATGCTTTCTTATATTTGAAATATGTCATAAAGCCTTAAAGGCTGTAAATATACTTTTCGGCAAATATATTGATGTATTAATGATGAATTGTGTATATGCATATCACATAAAATCCATGTATTCCTCGTATTCATCCTCTGGGTTGTCAGTGTAAAGACTTGTTGAAGTCCGCCATTGCACTTCTTTTCCAAACCATCTATCATGCTCGTATAATCTTCTTCCATCCATAAACCAATTTTGATAGCATCACCATGGGTGATGCACATAGGCACGTCGCAGTCCTAGTAACCACGATACAACGATATCCAGAGGCCGATCCGTTGCCTATGTGGAGTACCAACCATGGACAGCACGGACGACACGGGTAAAACCAAAGAACAGCTTATTGTGGAACTCACCATGCTGCGCCAACGGGTGGCGGAGCAGACTGCGACGTTGCAGGGTACGAACGACCAGGGGCGCGCGAAAGTGCACAAGCACATGCGGTCGGAGCAAGCCATACAGGACGCTCGTGCCTACGCGGAAAGTCTTGTCGAGACGCTCCGGGAGCCCCTCCTCGTGCTTGATGGGGACCTGCGAGTCGTCTCGGCCAATCGGGCGTTCTATCGCACCTTTGGCGTGCGGCCTGAGGAGACGGTGCATCACTTGGTCTACGACCTCGGCTCCCACCAGTGGGATATCCCCGCGCTGCGCACGCTGCTGGAGGACATTCTTCCCTCGAATACCACCTTTGATGACTTCGAGGTCACCCACACGTTCCCCGCCCTGGGGCAGAGGACCATACTGCTCAATGCGCGCCGCCTTGACCACGAAGACCACCAGTCACAACTGATCCTGCTCGCCATGGAAGACATCACCGCACGCAAGCAGGCCGAGGACGCACTGCGGCGCCAACACGACTGGCTCGACGTGACGCTGGCGAGTATCGGCGATGGGGTCATTGCCACGGACACGCGTGGCATCATCACCTTCATCAACCCGGTGGCCGCCGAGCTGACAGGCTGGCTGGGGGATGAGGCCCTCGGCCACCCCTTTGAAGCGGTCCTCCGGCTTTACAACGAGCAGACGCGGCAGCCCGTCGAGACGCCAGTGTCCCGCGTGCTGCGGGAGGGGGTGGCGGTCGGCTTGGCGAATCACACGGTGTTGGTGAGACGCGATGGCCGTGAGATTGCCATTGCCGACAGTGGTGCCCCCATTCGGGATCGCGCCGGGGCGCTGCATGGTGTCGTGATGGTCTTTCGCGATGTGTCCGAGCAGCAGCGGCTGGAAGATGCGCTGTTCCGCGCCCGGAAGATTGAATCCGTGGGGGTGCTGGCCGGCGGCATCGCCCATGATTTTAACAACCTGCTGACGGGCATTCTGGGCAACATTTCCGTGGCCAAGCTGTTTGGCGAAGCGGACGCGCGCGTCGTGGAGCGCTTGACGGAAGCCGAACACGCCTGCCAGCGCGCCACGGCGTTGACCCAGCAATTGCTGACCTTCTCACGCGGGGGGGCGCCCGTGCGCCATACGGTCTCGATCCGCGACCTGCTCCACGAGTCCGTCGGCTTTGCCTTGCGCGGGGCGAATGTGCACGGCGACGTGGCGCTGCCCGAGGAGCTCTGGCTGGCGGATATCGATGCAGGCCAGATCAATCAGGTCATCCATAATATCGTCCTGAATGCGGTCCAAGCCATGCCTGAGGGCGGGAGCGTCCAGGTGCGGGCGGAAAACATTGCGTTGACGACCACCTCAGCCCTGTCGCTTCAGGCAGGGCGCTACATCAAAATTACGGTGCATGACCACGGAGCGGGCATCCCTGCTGACGTCCTTCCCACCATCTTTGACCCGTACTTCACCACGAAAGCGGGCGGCAGTGGGCTCGGGTTGGCCACGGCCTATGCCATCGTCACCAAGCATAACGGCTCCCTCACGGTCGAATCGACGGAGGGCGTGGGAACCACCTTCGTTCTCTACCTGCCGGCCTCCCCGCATCCCATCGACCCCGTGTCGGAGAGCGCCCACGTCCCCTTGGTCGGCAGTGGCTGGATTCTCGTCATGGATGATGACGCCACCATTCGCGACCTGCTCCGGGAGATGCTCACGCGCATGGGCTATACGGCGGAGTGTGTCCGCAATGGGGCGGAGGCCCTGGCCGTATACCACCGCCTGCAGGCCGAGGGGGAGGCCGTGGCCGCGGTGCTTCTGGACATTACCATCCCTGGGGGGCTGGGGGGGCAGGAAACCCTCAAACGCCTCCGCGTGATCGATCCGCAGGTGAAAGCGCTGGTTTCCAGCGGCTATGCCAACGACCCGGTGATGGCGAACTATGCCCAGTACGGCTTCGACGGTATGGTGACCAAACCGTACACCATCCAGCAGCTGCATAAGGCGTTGCGCCGCGTCCTCGTGCAGACGTGATGGACACCTCCCGCTAGCATCGCTGTGACGCGCTGTTGCCTTACTCGCCCAGAGAGGACCAAGGGCCGAGGCGCCAAGGGGAAGGAACCGAAACATTGCAGAGGGCACGAGCTCGGACGGGATCATGGCAAGGATGCATTCTCTAGCGGCTGATACCGAAGGCCCAAATCTGTCATCGCTCCATCTAACGCGCGCCAGGCTGCAACGGGAGGCGTGGAGAAACAGGCTGTCACGCACCGCGCTCTATGCCGACCCACTTCCGGTCGACCGTAGAAGTCCGAACCGCCCCCTTCAAGTCACGACGAGATACGGCAAGATCGCCTGCCCAGTGTGCATAATAACTCGAAAGACGGGAATGCCAGCGAAGCTCAAGAGCATGAGGCCGAGGAGAGCCATGTTGCCGTATTGGGCATTCAACCGTACATACGTGGCGGCGGCCCGGGGGCTGAGGAAGTAGGGGAAGATGTAATGACCGTCCAGGGCCCCAAGTGGAATCAAATTGAACAGCATCAGCACCAGATTGATCGTGGTCAGTAAGACAAAAAACGTTCGAATCCCTGGTCCTTGCATGAATACGACATCGAATCGCAACCCGATGATATAGGCGTTAATCCCAATAAATGCAATGAGCAGATTCATCCCCGGCCCTGCCGCAGAGACAACCAGATCGGCCCATCGAGAGGTGAAGTTTCTCGGATTGGTGGGCACGGGTTTCGCCCACCCGAATCCCACCGTCACAACCATCAACAGACCGATCGGATCAATATGGGCCAATGGGTTCAGCGTCAGCCTTCCCGCCCGTTGGGCGGTATCGTCCCCAAACATTTTTGCCGCGAATGCATGGCCCCATTCGTGGCAAGAGAGGGAAATGACCAGGGCGCTAATGACCAGCAGGAACAAAGCGATCTGCCCGCTATACAGCATACTTATCATCATGCAATTCCTCTAAGACCGCCATGGTTTCTGACCGCACTGTATCCAGGCATCTCCGTCATCTGAGTCGGACATCACCCTGAATTGTCGTTCCATTGCTTGCCGAATCTCTTATCCATTCGCCATGATTCACATTGCCCACATGTGATTCACGATTTCGCGCGTGGACAAGCATTATAGCATCGAGGCCGACCACGCCGGTCCGCAGTTCGGGGAGAGCGCACCGCTAGCATCAGCGAGAGGGACGATGCTGCGCGTGTGGGCTCTTCCTATCCTGGAGGCCCGCCCCTGAGAATCTGGAGATCATGGATATGCGTGATCTCATCGGTGCCGACGCTGCACGAACCAGGCGATACGTGTAACACCACGCGCTCACCTTGGGCGAGAGTCTTCGCATAGGAGGCCTCGCCCGGACGCCGGTCGTCCGGGCGAGGCAAGCACCGTGCAATGGTGACAGGGCGTTACGTGCGCGGCTCAACAGTACCAGACATTGCCGTACGGGCAGGGATTCGAGGAAACGCAATCAATTGTCCCGGATCACACGTGATCCGAATGTGCTCTCCTGCTCGCAGTGAGACCTCCGAAGCGAACTGCCCACACAACGTGGCACCGGAGGGTAAGCGGACAGTATACAGCTTCCGCGAGCCGCGAAAACGCATGTGCACCACCTGCACCGGCGTCCCTTGCCCGTCGTCGCACAGCTGCACGCACTCCGGCCGAATCAGCAATTCGACCTCGCGGCAGTCATCCTCCATGCTCCATGCCGGTGTCAGCGGGATATTCCCCATTTCCGTCGCAATACATTGATCACGCACGCTGCCCTCGATAAAATGACCCAATGCCAGAAACTGCGCCACGAAACGGGTGCTGGGCCGCTCCACAACCTCCTCCGGGGTGGCATATTGCACCATGTGGCCCTGTTCCATCACGGCCAGCGTATCCGCCAAGCTCAAGGCTTCTTCCTGGTCGTGTGTGACCAGGACAGTGGTGATCTCGGCCTGGGTCAAAATCGCCTGCATCTCCTCACGGAGCTGCTGACGTAAATTGACGTCGAGATTGCTAAACGGCTCGTCGAGCAAGAGCAATTGGGGTTGCGGAGCCAGGGCGCGGGCCAATGCCACACGTTGCTGCTGCCCGCCGGAGAGTTCATGGGGGTAGCGTTTCTCCATGCCTTCCAGCCCAACCAGCTTCAGCATCTCGGCCAGACGGTTGCGTCTCCAGGCAGTCGGCCAACGGAATAAACCAAACTGAATATTCTGTGCTACGTTCATGTGGGGAAAGAGGGCATAGTCTTGGAACACCATGCCGATATGACGTTTTTCCGGGGGGACGATGAGCCCCGGGCGGCTGACCAAGCGCTTGATGAGATGGATTTCGCCTTGCGTCGGCTCTTCAAAGCCCGCAATGAGGCGTAGCAACGTCGTCTTGCCGCAGCCGCTCGGCCCCAACAAGCACACCATCGTGCCGGCCTCAACCTGCAGGGAAATATCCTGCAAGACCGGCACTCCGGGCTGAAAGCTTTTATTCACGGCGTGCAACGAGAGCACCGGTGTCATGACAGTCCCCTGCGCTCGCTCCCATATGACAACACAAAAGCCAGCAGCGGCAGCGTGATCACCACCAGTAACAACGCTGCAGGTGCGGCCTGAGCATAGAACTCTTCACTCGTTTCAATCCAGATGCGCACTGCCAGCGTATCAAAACCAACCGGGCGGAGCAACAGCGTCGCAGGTAATTCTTTCATCGCGTTGACAAACACCAAGACCCAACCGGTGACTAATCCCGGGCGCATCAACGGAATCGTCACACGCCAGAGCACACGCCGCAGCGATACACCCGTCGACCGCCCGGCCTCTTCAAGCGCCGGGGTGATTTGATGCAATGCCGCTTCCTCAGCCTGCAAACATTGCGGAAAAAAACGCACCATATACGCTAACACCAGCACCGCCACCGTGCCATAGATCGGCGTCAACAGGTGAACGGCGCAAAAGATCAAGCCCAAGGCCACGATCGGGCCGGGCAAGACATACCCGGCATATGCCGCGTGCAACAAGGTACGATGCGCCGACGAGGGACGCCGCAATGCCACATAGGCTAGCGGCAAAGCACACGTCACTGCCAATGTGGCAGCCACGGCTGATCCTACGACACTGTTTCGGGCATACTGCCAAAACTCCCAGTTGAGCGCCCCCTGACGAATGTACGTCACGCTTTCGATCGCTAAATACGTCACTGCCACACCAAATGCCGGCACGAAAATGCTCAGACACACCGCCCACAGCGCCACACCGCCCCACCGAGAACACCGCCGGGGTGGTGCCGGACGATAGCTCCCGGTGGTCTGAAAAAAGCGCCCGCGCCGGCGACAATAGCGCTCGGCCAGAAAAAACGCCAGACTGAGACCTACCAGCACGAGACTGAGCGCTGCCGCACCGGTCAGGTCGTAACGCCCGGTCATCTGCACATACACGGCACGGGTGAAGGTGGAATACCGGAGAATCGAAACGGCGCCGAAATCGGCCAGTACATAGAGGCAGACAAGAAATAATCCCGCCGCGATCGCCGGGCGCTGCATGGGCAAGATCACCCGCAACCAGCACCGTAGACGTCCGGCGCCCGACAAGCGGGCCGCCTCCTCATATGCTGCATTCGCTTGGAGAAATGCTGCTCGGCTGAGCAAATAGACATAGGGAAAGGTGGCAAGACTCAACACCACGACCGCCCCGGGCCATGAGTTATACAGGGAGGGTAAACGCGCCTCGGCGCCGAACAGGCGCTGTACGAACGGCTGCAACGGCCCCCAATAGGCAAACAACTCCGTGTACACATACGCCATAATGTACGGTGGAATACCCAAGGGCGCCGCGAGCAACCAACTCCACACCCGACGCCCGGGAAAGTCGTAGCGCACCGTCAACCAGGCGAGTCCGATACCCCATAACAAAGTGAGAACCGCGACCCCGAGTGCCAACCGCAGGGTGTTCCACAATAACCCAGGCACCCGCCCTTGCCAGATCTGCACCCAGACGCTACCTGGAACAGTCAACGCATTCCAGAGAACATAGAGCAACGGTAAGACGATGAAGGCAACTACCGTCCCTGCGAGTAGGCTCAACGCCGGCGGACGACGCCAGTCACTCGGCCACACCTCGGTCAGGGAGAGCACTCGGTTCACGTTACTCTAGCCCCACCTTTTCGATTAAGGCAATCGCCTTATTACGGCTATCATACGCTAGCGCTAAATTGACCGGTGCAATTTTCACCGTACTCCGCGGCACAACGGCCTTGTGCGCCGGCACCGCCGGATTGACCGGATATTCATAATTCACCGCAGCAAAAATCTGTTGTCCCGCTGGAGAGATGAGAAATTCCATGAAGCGTTCCGCCGCAGTGCGGTTCTTGGAGGCCTTGAGGATGGCGGCTCCGGTAACGGTCACGACCGCACCCATATCGTCAGGTCCCTGATCCGGGATCACGATACCGAGCGCCGCCTCGGGACGTTTGGCTTTGTGTCGATAGTAATAGTAATGGTTGACATAGCCAAGCGGAAATTGGCCTGCCGCCACGGCGGAGACAACCGGTGTGTGCTTCGGCATCACCCGGCCTTGCGAGTTTGCCTTGAGTCCCCACAAGAATTTCTCGGTCGTTTCCGCCCCGCGCAAGGCGTACAACGCGGTCGCGCCACCGATAAACGACTGATTCCCGCTCGTCACGGTGCCGACCTTACCCTGCCAGGCGGGATCGGCAAGATCAAGTAAGGACGTGATCTCACCCGGCTTCACCATATCCGTGTTATACACGATCACGCGCAAACGCGCGGAAAACGCCACCCAGGTATTGTCAGCGGCGCGAAACTCCGCCGGGATATCCTGCACTTTCGACGAGGTGACAGCGGTTAATAAGCCCTGCCCGCGAGCCTGCTCCAATACCCCGACATAATTCGTAATAAACACATCGGCCGGGCTCCGGTCGCCCTCGACGCGCAACTTGGCGAGCAAGGCGGTGGATTTTCCGGTCTGTAAGCGCACCGGGATGCCGGTCTGCTCGGTAAACGCCTTGGTCACCGGCCGGGTGAATTTTTCGCCACGGCCGGAATAGATCGTCAACGCGGTTTCCGCCCAAGCGGTGCCTCCCCCGAACACACAGAGTCCGGCGAGTATCAACGTCAGTATTCTCACTCTGCTGACCCGCTTCCCACCTTGCATCACTTTTCTCCCAATCATAGTCGTTTGCTCTCACAGCAGTACGGTCCGGCAACAACCTCTGCGACAGATCGCGTCAGCGCCCTACGATGCTGCTCTCGATGATTGGGATGATTATTATGATTTTGAAAACCGATTTCAAGATTATTTTTTCATCTGGCCCAGATCTGCTCCGACCAATGCCTCATGCTCTGCCGAGGCTTCCTTGACCGCCTTCTACCGTTTTCAGTATAATAGGGCGCTTGGTACGCCAGCTTTTGGGAAGTGTAACACTGCCCATTTTGTGTAGGAGGGAGGGCTTATGCGGGATGAACTCGCCATTTTCGAGGACTTTCTTCGTACCAAGAACCTCAAACATTCCAAGCCCCGCCACGACATCATCGAAGTGTTTCTGGCATCGGAAGGTCATCTCTCAGCGCAGGATTTGTACGCACAGGTGCGGCGGAAAAACGCCCGCGTCGGCTTCGCCACGGTGTATCGGACGCTCAAGCTCCTGGAAGAATGCGGTTTGGCACGCTCCATGGATTATGGTGATGGCACCCAGCGCTACGAGCCGGATCGCTTCCAGCATCATCACGTCATTTGCACGGCGTGCAACCGCACGATCGAATTTCTCAGCCCAGAGTTGGACACGCTGTTACAACAGGTACAGAAAAGCCACGGTTTTCTCCCACAATCCCATGCCATACGCATCCTCAGTGTGTGCGCCGACTGCACGCAGACGACGCCGCCGTCCAGCCGGCATGGCACCGAACAAGACGTGGAAACAATTCTGTCACGCGATGCGTTAGAAATGGCAATCACGAATGAGGAGCAAGGGCTGCATTTTTATAATCACGCCGTGGAAGTAGTCGCCGATGACACGACGCGCACGGTCTTCGCTCATCTCGCCGATGAAGAACAACAACACTTGGTGGCCCTCCAGCACGAATATGATATGCTGCGGAAGATCCACAACTGGCTGGACGGCGAGCCCTCGTTACTCCACTTCGATTATGAGCGCCTCCAGAACATCTTTCCGAAAGGGCAGGACCACATCAGCAATCTGGTACAGTCTGTGAGTCCGGCGGAAGCCTTGAACATCGCCATGGACGCGGAGCGCCGTTCCTACGAATTCTTCCGGCATTATGCCAACAAAGTGGAATATCCCAAAGGGCGGGCGATTTTCGAGCAATTTGCCCACGAAGAACAGCGACATCTCACGCTCATTCGTAACGCCTACCAAAAGCTCCAGGCCTCACATTAGCCCAGAACCCAGCGCAGCGTCTCCATGTCAAGATTCCCACCACTCAGGACCATCACGACTTGCTGTCCCTCGAGTTCATGGCGCAGCTTCCAGGCCGCGGCAACAGGTGCGGCACCGGCGCCTTCAGCAAGGTTATGCGTGGTGCGGAGGAGCCGTAGAATGGCCTGACGTATCTCATCCTCACTCACCAAAACGATGTCATCGAGCCCCTCACGGATGATTTCAAACGGCATCTCGAACGCCACGCGTGTCGCCAAGCCATCGGCAAAGGTCTCGGCGCTCTCTGTCTCGCACAGCCGTCCGGTTTTCCATGATTGGTACACCGCCGGCGCGTTCTCCGCTTGCACGCCGATAATCCGCACCGCCGGTCGCAAGGCTTTGAGGACGGTAATCGCCGCGCACACGCCACTGCCACCGCCAATCGGGACGAGCGCCACATCCAGATCGGGCAGATCCTCGAACACTTCCAACCAATAGGTGCCAACGCCGTTCACCAATGCCGGCTCATTCGCCGGATGGATGTACCGCAAACCGCGCTCATGTTGCAAATCCTCGACCAGCACCAACGCCTCATCAAAATCTCGGCCATGCTCAATGAGCTCCGCACCCTGAGCTCGCATCAAGTCATTCTTTTCCGGATTATTCCCAAAAGGCACGACAACCGTGGCGGGAAGCCCGTGCAACCGCGCCGCTAGCGCCACCGATTGACCATGATTACCCCGTGTCGCAGTAATCACGCCGGGCACGCCCTCCCGGGCCAGTTGAGCCATCAAATTGAGCCCGCCACGAATCTTGAAGGCACCGATCGGCGTATGATTTTCGTGTTTGATATAGGCTTGCACTCCTATCTCTTGGGACAGGAGCGGATAGTGAATAAGCGGTGTCGGCCGCATCGACTCATACACAATCTTTTGGGCGGCTTCGACGTGTGCGAGGGAAATCTCGGCAAGCATGCGTGCTCCCCACTCTGTAAAGGGTTCTCATGTGCGCATAGGGTGAAACTGCCCACAAGATACCGAGCTTCACAGGGGGAACACAAGCACAAAGAGGGATGACGTACGGGAGGGGACACGTGAGGCAGCTCTCGAGCCGCCCCACGTCCCGACAAGACAGGCTTAAATATCGAAGTACAGCTTGAACTCATACGGATGCGGCCGCAACCGTACCGGATCTATTTCGCTGGCACGTTTGAAATCGATCCACATCTCGAGCGCGTCTTGGGTAAAGACATCGCCCTTGGTGAGGAATTCCATGTCGCTTTCAAGCGCCTGCAGCGCACCGTCCAAGGAGGCGGGAACGGACGGCACCTTACTCAGTTCCGCCGGGCTCAGTTCGTAAATATCCTTGTCCAGCGGCTCCCCGGGATCGATCCGGTTCTCGATACCATCCAACCCGGCCATGAGCATGGCGGCAAATGCCAAGTACGGATTACACGACGGATCGGGGAAACGGGCTTCGATCCGTTTCGCCTTCGGGCTCGGCGAATACATCGGGATACGGATCGCCGCGCTCCGGTTGCGGCTGGAGTAGGCCAAGTTCACCGGCGCCTCAAAGCCCGGGACCAAACGCTTGTA
>CAJIAL010000040.1_pt1 | contig 11448 bp, 13 predicted proteins | sample 9199091 | NCBI WGS metagenome assembly CAJIAL01 (sample SAMEA7708270, study PRJEB35096) | sediment metagenome | biome: marine neritic benthic zone biome [ENVO:01000025]; feature: sediment [ENVO:00002007]; material: shallow marine sediment [ENVO:03000034] sea grass bed [ENVO_01000059] ... | reverse complement strand
CTTATGAAAAATGAAAAGAACGAATTGAACAAAACGTCAAAGATTCTGCACTAAAGAGATAAATGCCTATATTGGTGAGCATGGCCCGAATGACACGTAACACACGCCACTTAATCCGAGACTTTCAGAATTATAAATGAAAAAAACGAACTCTGTCGATCTGGTCGAAAGAATGCTAGCCGGGGACCAGCGGGCGATGGCACGGCTGATGTCGCGTGTCGAGCAGGAGCACCCGGATGTGCCGGAGATTATGCGTCGCATTTACCCGGCGCTGGGGCATGGGCATTGTATCGGCATCACGGGTTCGCCAGGTGCTGGTAAGAGTACCGTGACGGACCGCTTGACGGAATATGCGCGGCAGCAAGGCCTGACGGTCGGCGTGCTTGCCGTGGATCCGACCAGCCCTTTTTCCGGCGGTGCCGTGTTGGGTGACCGCATTCGCATGCAGCAGCACTATCTTGATGAAGGTGTCTTCATCCGCAGCATGGCCACACGGGGGAGCCATGGCGGGTTGGCACAGGCCGCCAAGGGCGTGATTAAACTGCTTGATGCCTTTGGTAAAGACGTGATTCTTGTCGAAACCGTTGGTGTCGGGCAGACTGAGCTTGATATCGTGGAGACGGCCGACACCACAGTGGTCCTGTTGGTGCCCGAAGGTGGGGATACCGTGCAGACAATGAAGGCCGGGATTATGGAAATCGCGGATCTTTTTGTCGTCAATAAAGCCGATCGCGAGGGGGCTGACCGCATGCTGATGGAGTTGCGGATGTTGGTACACATGCATGCCGGCGAGACGTCGTGGGATATTCCGGTATTGGCTACACAAGCCCATCACAATGTCGGTATCCCGGAGCTCTTCGACACGCTATTGGCGCATCGGCGCATGATGGAAGAAACCGGATTGCTCGCCGCGCGCCGGCGTGCACATCGCCGGCAGGAGCTGCTTGAATTGTTACAACATCGGTTGTTGGTAAGCCTCTTGGCGCGAATGGAACAGGATGATACCCTGCAGACGCTCGTCGAGGAAGTGCAGGAGGCAACAGTCGATCCCTATACCGCAGCTCAGCAGATTTTAGAGGGACGAGCCGCGGTGTGGGAGTAAGTCTGGGGGTCTCGCGACGATGACCGTGGCGTTTCCAGGCAGGTTGGATATCGATGTGGGCAGAGGTGGGATATGGCCAAGCGCTCTAAACCCCAAACGATCGAATATGCGTTCCGTTTTGCCAAAGGCACGGATACCGACCAGGCGCGTATGGTCGAAATGATTCGGGTGAATGTCCACGAACTCGTCAAGCAAGTCGTGTTCACGTATCAAGGACAACCAGTCGAGGTGGACGGCTTCCGGCTGCGGGAGATGCCGGAGCAGACGTATGATCTGGTGCAGCCTATTGCACAGAACAGGAGGGAGGCAGAATGAGCGAGCCGTACATTGAAGTGCTAGACCCCCGAGGCATACCAGTGAGTGATACCAACGAGCTTGCTGAGCGCCCGGCGAGTTTACAGGAGGCGACGCTGGGCATTCTCAGTAACAGCAAGCCGAATGGCGATCGCTTGCTCATGGCTCTGCAACAGGAGCTGGGACAACGCATCCACTTTACAGATGTCGTCTATCGGAGCAAGGGGGCGAGCAGCATCCCGGCGCCGGAAGACGTGATGAAGGATTTGGAGCAGTGTGACGTGGTTATGAATGCTGTCGGTGATTGAGGCTCGTGTACGTCGTGGAGTATCCACGACTCCATCGAGCTCGAAAAACGCGGTATTCCGACCGTCACCATTTGTTCCACGGAATTCGAAATGTTAGGCCGGGCTGAGGCCGGGGCGCTTGGTATTCCTGCATTGCCATTGGCGATTTTTCAGCACCCGCTTGGCGGATTGAAGCCTGAGATAGTTGAAAAACGCGCGCAAAGCGTCGTGGATACCATCCAGCAAATGCTTGTCACACCCCGTGAACAGCTCATGGCTGCGGCCAATGAACTCTAGCCGTGTCCGCGGGCTGGGCCGGATTGTGCCCGGCCTGTGGCTCGCTTGTCTCTAGTGGAGGAGAATGCCATGGCAGGGCGTAGTGCCTTGCAAGCCGAATCATTTCAGTTGCCGAATGTGTTGGACGCTGTCAACGAGCATTATCATGCCCAGGGCATGACGGATGGCTTGCCGATTCTGCCGCCGACGCCGGAAGCCGTTGAGCGCATGCTGGCCTATACCACACGGGACCCGCAGGAGGTAGTAGCAGTTTTACCGCCGCAAAAAGGGCAGGCAACGGTCGAGAAGATTGCCATCAACGCGGTGATGGCGGGCTGTCTGCCGCAGTATTTCCCCGTGATCCTGACGGCAGTCCAGGCGCTTGCGGACGAGGCCTACAATCTCTACGGGGTGTTAGCTACGACCCATCCGTGCAGTAATATGGTGGTGGTGAATGGCCCGATTGCCCGTGAACTCGGCATTAATGGCGGCTATAACGCCTTGGGGCAGGGATGGCGGAGTAATGCCAGTATCGGGCGTGCTATCAGGTTGGTGATGATCAACATCGCTGGCGCACGCCCCGGAACCTTGGACCGCGCAACGCAGGGATCGCCATCGAAGTATGCCTATTGTTTCGCAGAGAACGAAGCCCACAATCCGTGGGAACCGTTGCATGTCGAGCGGGGCTATGATGCCAACACCAGCACTGTCACGGTCGTAGGCGCGGAAGGCCCGCACAATATTAACGATCACGGCAGTACCAGTGCGGAAAGCATTCTCACCACCGTTGCTGGCACCATGGCTATTCTTGGTTCCAATAACGTCTTTGGCTCGGGAGAGCCTGTGATCGTGTTTGGTCCGGAGCATGCGGCCACGATTGCGGCCGAGGGCATGACGAAGTCGCAGGTGAAGACGTGGCTTTATGAGCGGTCAAAAATACTGGCTCATCGTTTCAGCCCGGAAAATTTCGAGCGCTTTACGAAGCGCGAAACGCTGCGGCTAAGTGGTCATACTGGAGAGATTACCGCGGATACACCCGTTGCGTGTGCCCTCTCACCAGAAAGCATCCTCATCGTGGTTGCAGGGGGGGCCGGAAAGCACTCGTGTTTTATTCCCACGTTTGGACATACGCGAGCGGTAACGCTGCCTTTGCTTTTGGACGATAACACCCCGGCACCCTCTGTTGAAGCGTATCGGCGGGCGTAGATCGCTCACCGTGTACTCCCCTTCCCTATCCTGGGAGTATTGCCTAAGGAGCACATCATGGAGTATCAGGAGATCCTCTATACCGTTGAAGATCGCGTGGCGACGATCACACTCAATCGCCCGGAAAGTTTGAATGCGTTCACCACGACGATGCTCACGGAATGGACCGATGCGCTGCAGCGTGCCCAACAGGATGAGGAAGTCTGGGCCGTGGTCGTGACCGGCGCTGGGCGTGGTTTTTGTTCCGGTGGGAATGTCAAAGGTTTTGCCCAGGCAGCCGATCAGGCGCCGCCGGCGTTGCACACACAGCGCAATCACATGCGTCAAGGTGTGCATCGGGTACCGCGCGCCGTCGCCCAGCTTGATAAGCCGTACATTGCAGCGGTGAATGGTGCTGCAGCCGGTGCCGGGATGGATATGGCAAGTATGGCGGACATTCGCATTGCGTCGGACAAAGCCAAATTTGTCATGAGCTATGTCAATATGGGCTTGGTCACGGGCGATGGCGGGGCGTATTATTTACCGCGCATTGTTGGCGTGGCGAGAGCCTTTGAACTCATGTGGGGCGGAGAGCCATTCGACGCGGAGGAAGCGCAGCGTATTGGCTATGTCAACCATGTTGTGCCGCACGAGGAGTTCCCGCAGTTCGTGAAGGCCTATGCCAAAAAATTCGCCAGTAAGCCGCCGGTGGCTGTGCAGCTGACGAAGCGTGCCGTGCGCAAAGGACTCAGCTCCGATCTCGATACGACGCTGGATTACCTGGAATGGGCCATGCTGATTTGCCGGAGCACGGAGGATGCAAAGGAAGGGCCACGTGCGTGGCGTGAAAAACGTCCTCCGGTCTTTACCGGGAAGTAACGCGTAGATGCTATGAAACGAACAGGTGCCTACACGCCAGTGACATCGGAGGGAGGTCCGCGCTCTCCCTCCTCCCACACCCCCTCCTGCTGATCAGGCGCAGATCTCATGCATAAAAGACGTCCCGATCTTGGCTGACGATCGGCAGAATGTGTCGCCTGTCGTCGCGCATGATCGCCAACACCACTTCCTCCCCTGCCTGATGTTGCCACAGACGCTCGTAAAAAGCCGGACGATCCGTCACGGCCTCGTCATCGAGACCGACGATAATATCTCCCTGCTGTATCCCAGCGACCGCAGCAGGGCCTTTCGGTAAGATGCCAAAAACGACGAGCCCCCGTGGGGACGGCATGGGATACAGGCCGAGCCATGCCCGTGGCACATAATTACGGATCTTGCCATGAGTAAATACGTCGTCCTTGATACGCTGAAAATATTCCAGCGGGATCACCATAGTCGCGTCCTTTAGGCCATCGAGATTCAAAGACACGACTCCGACCATATGCCCATCGAGCGTGATAAAGGCGCCGCCGCCAAAGCCCGTATTCACGGCGGTAGTGAGGATGGCGCGATCCACCATGTATTCCCAGTAGGCATCAAAACGTTCTACTGCAGTTATCAACCCTTCAGTCACACGACGTTCGGTCAGGTCAGTGGTGGAGAGTATGAGACCCGTTTGCCCCGGTGCAAGTGTGCGTGAGTCGCCGCAGGGTATGGTCGGTGCATCCGGAAAATCGGCACGTAACACGGCAAGGCCGCTTTCGAAATCGATGTGCACAATATCGGCTGAGAGGCTTTCACCCTGTTGCTGGGTGACTGTAATGGTTTCCGCCCCGAGCACGACATAGCCGACGGTCAGAATGTGTCCGGACGCATCGATAATCGTGCCTGAACCGGCCCGTTCCGTCCCGAGGGTACTGGCAGAGGGGTGCTGATGTCGGACCCGCGTTTGAATATTGACTGTCGCAGGAATCAGTTGCTCAAGGAATTTGTAGTAGCCGTTCAATGGGAGCTGCTCCTCTTGGGCACGTGTGCGCGATGGCCTCAGGCGTGGGCATCTTGGGTGATCGCCACATAGCGTAGGTCGGCAAAGCGCATGCCAAGATATGTCAAACTCGCTTGGAGGGCTTGGGCGGAGGCAGGAGTATTCGTGCCGGTATCGATCAACAAACAGCCATCATCAGCTTTGACCAGATAGAGGTTGATCCCCTTCAACTTGAAAGGCCGGGGGACTTCGAATTGATAAATGTTTTCTGCAACTTCTTGCACGTGTGTTTCCATGTATGCCTCTGCTGTATACTTCAGATTTTAGCAAAGAAAACAACGAGTTAATCGATAATCATAGCGCGCTGGGTGATGTGTGGTCAATGGGGAATTTCGGTGTGTTGCTGCCGGCGGGCAACGATATAGGCATCGATGATGGCATACCCCCACAGGAGTGGGAGGAGGAATTTCCCAATTGGTAAATGCACACTCACGAGGACGGCGGTGCCAAAGATGATGAGCAGCATGCCTTTGACGATTTGTCCGTTGTACAGTTGTCCGAGACCGCAGAGGAGGGAGAGGGCTGCGGCGAGCCAGGGCCGTAAGGCACTACTCTGTACCGGAGCAGGGGGGGCTTGCGCGGGAGGAGGCGTCGTTGGGGGAGGCGGACGGAGATGGCGTGGTGGCTGGCCCGGAGAAGCGAGAGCGGGCGTTGTGGGCGTTTCACCTAACGCCATGCCCAAGGCATACAGGACGCCGGGCGGTAGGTCCTGGCTGCAATGAGGGCATTGCTGTTGCATGGTCTCGAGGTGTTCGTTGCAATGAGGACAATGAATACGAATGGCCATAGGAATGTGCCTTATCTTCCTGTACTTCCTACCCCACCTGCACCCCGCGCCGTAGGGCTGAGTTCAGCAGGTGTGACAGGGGTGAGTGTCACCGCGGGCACGGGCAAGAGTAACAGCTGTGCAAGACGATCGCCACGTTGCACGATGTGAGGGGTCGAACGCTGATTATACACGAGCAGTTGCAGCGGGCCGCGGTAGTCGGCGTCGATGACACCGGGATGGACAATCACGCCACGCTGAAACACCGAGCTGCGACCGAAGATCTGTCCGTACCAGCCGGGTGGGATTTGCACCGCGATTTCCAGATCAATCGTGGTCTGTTCGTAAGGTGCGAGGATACGATCCGTCGGGATTGCCAGATCAAACCCGGCGTCTGACGCATGGGCTTTGTGTGGTAGAAGGGCGTGAGTGCTCAAAGGGGCGACGAGAAGACGGAGAGTTGCGGCGTTAGCTTCGGACATGTCGAGAGTCCTCCCGGATGCATGACACACAGGACTGGCGCCAGCGGTTGGCGCCGAAAGCCTACGTGGCGGCGTCACAGATCATACAGTGGCATTGTGGAAAAAAACAGCGCATGCTTACAACAGGATAGCATGATGCGAGTATGTGATGATCACGATTGTCCTGCAGATTGCCAATTGCTATTCCGCACGTTTCTTGGTAGAAGACACGTAGGTGCGTGCAGCACCTGTGTGACCTTCAGACGTCGCAGGTACGTGGTCAGGGGTATGTCCACTGCTGTTCAATGTACTCCTGCAAGTTTTCATGTCCCCAATGACTGATGTGGCATGGTGAGGAAGCGCTTCGACAGCGCTGGACGAGTGAAGGGATGTTTATGTACCCGCGCACGATGATTATCAAAGACCATCGAGAAATAGAGCTGTGCCCCATGACGGCGGATGATGCTCCGGCTCTCCTCGAGTTTTATCGTTCATTGCCTGCTGAGGACTTGCTCTACCTCCGTGAGGATGTGACCCAGCCCGAAGCGATGGATCGGTGGGTTGAGGGTATCGAGAGTGAGCAGGTGTGGCACCTGCTCGCGAGTTGGGAAGGACGCATCATCGCCGATGGTGAACTCGATTTTCCCTATTATGGTTGGACACGGCACGTTGGCGAAGCGCGGTTGGTGGTGGCCCGAGGATTTCGCGGCACTGGATTGAGCCGCATGATGTTTCGTGAGCTCCTGGCCCAGGCCTTGGACGAGGGGCTGCATAAGGTCATCGTCCAAATGATGCTCAATCAGCACGCGGCTATTCACATGTGTACCAAGTTGGGTTTTCAGCAGGAAGCCGTGTTGTCCGAACATGTCCAGGACCAGCATGGCCACTTGTGCGATATGATCATTATGGCCTACTACATGCGCGATTTTATCGGACAATACGAGATGCATGGATGGGAAGATAGCGCAGAGCATTTATAAGGCATGATGCCTCGATGCCCCGCGTAACCTCTCCCCATTGTTTGCCGATGGGTCTCTCCAAGCCTCGCAGTCCCCCCTGATACTCCCGTGCCGTATGGGAAACTGTACGAAATGGAAGCCTTATGCCCACTGCTCCACGGCCATTCACATCGGCGTCACCTGTTTCCCCCAGACAAGCCTGGGGGGCGGCAAGCCCCTCCTACCACTGGTGGATTGCCGGGGTCTTAATGCTCGGCTTTACCACCGCCGGCCTCAGTATCACGGTCGTGAATCTCGCCTTTCCCAAAATCATGACGAGTCTCCGGGCCGATTTGGATGAAATGCAGTGGGTGCAGACCGGCTACATGATTATGCAGGCGGTCATGATGCCTAGCGTCGGTTGGCTCGGCTCCCGTTTGGGGAATCGCAAGCTCTATTTGCTCTCTCTCGGCGGCTTTGTTGCGAGTTCTATCCTCTGCGGCATGGCCTGGGATGTCTATTCCCTCATTGCCTTTCGGCTTGTCCAAGCCCTGTGTGTCGGCCCACTCTTTCCCATCACCCAAGTCATGCTGTTCCAAACATTTCCCGAGGAGAAGCGTGGGTTAGCCATGGGAATCAGCTCCTTAGGGTTTTCGTTTGGCCCCATGCTCGGGCCGGTGTTGGGTGGATATCTCCTCGAACACGCGAGTTGGCGCTCGGTATTTTATATCAATGTCCCGGTGGGCATTATTGGTCTGATACTTTCCTACTTGGTGTTGCCAACGCCACGGGCTCAGGAACCACGGCGCTTGGATCTCGTCGGTATGGCAACCATGGCCACATTTCTCGTGACGTTCTTGTTGGCGATGAGTCAAGGGCGTGAAGAGGGCTGGGACTCGCCGTATATTCTGAGTATGTTCGCGATCGCGTTGGTGGCGGGAGTCAGCTTTCTCACCGCTGAATTGCGAAGCCGCGAGCCGTTTGTTGAATTGCGGCTGTATACCAATGTAGCGTTTGCCATGGCTTCGATCGTCGTCTTCATCAATACCATGAGTTTTATGGTGACGAATTTCGTCGTGATACTCTTCCTGCAGCTGCACCTGGATTACACGCCGCTGCAGGCGGCCTGGATGATGATGCCATCAGCCATTGTGATCGGGGTGCTGAGTGTCGTTGCCGGGCGGTTGTCCGACGTCGTTCCCGCTAAGGTGCTAGTGATTTTTGGACTTGCTGTTGTCACCTGGTGCTTGTGGCAATACACCACCATCACCGCGTGGACCAGTGTCGGGGCGATTACTTTCTGGTTGACGATGCGTGGTTTTGCTCGGGGGTTTACCATCGCGCCCTTATCCGCTGCCTCATTGGCGCCACTGCGTGAAGATGAAGTACGTATGGGCTCGGCATTGCTGAGTTTGAATCGGGGTATTGCGAGCGCGTCAAGTGTGGCGTTGGCTGCCACCATCTTCCAGAACCGGCTAGGAACGCGGACGCTTGTGTTGACACAGGATCAAAGCGCCACGGCATTCGGGCAAGAAGCCATGTTGCAGACGCTGACGACGACTTTTGAACGCCTTGGGGATATCAGCCAGATTGCCGGCATGAAGGCTTTGGCAATGTTGCATCGTCTGGTGACGATGGAAGCTGCTCTGCATAGTTATCACGATATGTTTCTTTTGGTCGCGTGTATCTCTGCCGCAGGGATCATTCCGGCACTCTGGATCGGGAAGCGGCGTGTTGCTGCTCCCCTCAAGCGCCCTGAGGACGAGATGCAACCCGCTGTGACATCCGATGCTTCTGCGGTACCACGTTCTCCGTAGATGCGTCGTCCGGTGCGCCCCCTCCCCTACCTATGTCGTATACTCGGCATTGATCCGCACGTAATCCTCCGTGAGATCACAGCCCCACACGGTGGCTTGTCCATCATTTATGCCGAGGTCGATACTGACGTGGACTTCGTTCCCACGCAAATACGCCTCGATGGGCTGCAAATCAACATCGAGCGGTTCGCCTTTGGCGTAGATGCACGTCTCGCCAAAGCTCATACTGACTTGCGCTGGCCGAACGTCGTGTTCCTCATGACACTTGCCGATGGCCATTGCCAGCCGGCCCCAGTTGGGATCAGCGCCATAGACCGCGGTTTTCACTAACGGGGAGTTGACGATAGCTTTGGCAATACGCTTTGCCTGCGCGCGGTCACGCGCCGACGTTACGGTCACCTCGATCAGCTTCGTCGCCCCTTCACCATCCCGAGCGATTTCCTTCGCCAGGTCGATACAGACGCCATTGAGCGCCGTCTGAAACGCCGTGAGATCGACACCACCAGCCAGACCATTCGCCATGAGAATCACGGTATCGCTGGTGCTAGTGTCTGTGTCCACACTGACCATGTTGAACGATTGCTCCACGGCTTGGCGTAACATGGGCTGCAACGTATCTGGCGGAATGGCCGCGTCTGTGAGCAAAAACGACAGCATCGTGGCCATGTTCGGTTCGATCATACCGGAGCCTTTGGCCATGCCGGCGAGTACGGCGTTGCCCACTCGTGTGGAGATGAGCTTCGGGCGGGTGTCTGTCGTCATGATGGCTTGGGCCGAGGCGCCGAGATTGTCAGGTTGCAACTCCGCCCGCAGGCCTGCCATGGTGGCACGGAACTTTTCGATGGGCAGGTAGTGGCCGATTACCCCGGTAGAGCTTGGCAACACATCTTCCGGGGCAATATCGAGGGCCTGGCCGACTAAGCGGGTGATTTCGCGCGCGTGCTCTATACCGGTTTTCCCGGTAGCCACGTTGGCGTTTTTACTGTTGATCACCAGGGCTTGGAGGTGTCCGTCGGCGATATGTTCACGTCCGACCACAACTGGGGCGCCGCAGAATAGGCTCTGCGTAAACATGCCTGCGGCCGCCGCGCGGTCGGTCGAATAAATCACCGTAAAATCCAATGTGTCATCTTTGACGCCGATGTTCTTGGCGACGCTGAGAAACCCTTGAGGGTAGGCTGCAAGCGTTGGTGGAGTTGTCATGGTTTTGGTCCTACAGCGAGAGACATTGCACGTTGTTTTCCCTGCAACGACCGATGTGATAACGGTATTGCGGGGTTTGTCTAGGCGTTATAGCCGTACTGTTGTTCGAGCTTGGTGATACTGGTGTCGAGAATCTCCACTATACGGTCAACCTCCGCTCGCGTAATGCAGAGGGGTGGTGATAGCGAAATAATGTGGGTGGCCCGGGTCAGGAGTCCGTGCTCAATGAGCAGCTTATTAAGCATGGTAACTTCTTCCCCCTCCATGGCAAATTTTTCCTTTGTGGCACGATCTTTGACCAGTTCAACGCCGACGAGGAGGCCAATGCCGCGTACGTCACCGATGGTGGGATGGTGGGTTTGGAGCTGCTGGAGCTGTTCGAGCAGATACGCTCCCATGGTCGCGGCGTTATCGACGAGTCCTTCACGTTGTATGATGGCGATATTCGTCAGCGCCGCCACACATGCTGCCGCGTGCCCGCCGAACGTCAGCAAATGCGACAAACGCTTCTCACCGGCAAACGGCTCCACCACTTTCGGACGGCAAATCGTTGCCGCAATGGGGGCGTAACCACTGCTAAGGCCTTTGGCCGTGGTCATGATATCGCCAACCAGATCCCAATGTTCCGACGCAAACATCTTCCCGGTACGTCCAAAGCCGTTGATCACTTCATCCGCGATCAGCAGGACCCCATGCCGGTCGCAGATCTCGCGTAAACGCGGCAAATATTCCGGCGGAGGAATAACGATGCCGTTCGAGGCTGATACCGGCTCGGCAATGACGGCTGCCACGGTTTGCGGCCCTTCGTAGGCAATCATCTGCTCGATAGCATCGACGCAGTAGACGTCGCAGGCCGGATACGTCTGGCGATAGTCACAGCGGTAGCAGTAAGGCGGCGACACGTGGAGCGTCCCGTGCATAAACGGGCTATGGTAGGGCTCCTGGCTCTGCCGCACGCCGCTGACGCTCATAGCGCCATAGGTCGCGCCATGATAGGAGCCACGGCGCCCGATAATTTTCGAGCGTTTGGGCTCGCCATTGTAGTGATGGTATTGCCGGGCAATTTTGATCGCCGATTCCACCGCTTCGGACCCCCCGCTACAAAAGAACACCGTGCCGAGATCGCCAGGGGTAATGTCGGCCAGGAGCGTGGCGAGCTGAATGGCGGGGACCGTGGTGGTTTGCGTCGAACTGG
>CAJIAL010000515.1_pt1 | contig 11484 bp, 6 predicted proteins | sample 9199091 | NCBI WGS metagenome assembly CAJIAL01 (sample SAMEA7708270, study PRJEB35096) | sediment metagenome | biome: marine neritic benthic zone biome [ENVO:01000025]; feature: sediment [ENVO:00002007]; material: shallow marine sediment [ENVO:03000034] sea grass bed [ENVO_01000059] ... | reverse complement strand
GCTGCCTCGTGCTTCGCAGCAGCGACTGATAGGCCGCTTCCTGAATCAAGACGTGTTTGAACACATACTGTGCATGAGGTGACACGCCTCGTTGGTACAGCAGTTCGGCATCCACTAAACACGCCAGCTCATGCCGCAGAGTCACCTCATCCATGGGCGAGATCGCCTGGAGCACCTCATAGGTAAACTCTCGGCCCAGTGCTGCTCCCAGTTGGGCCACCTGTTTCCCCGGGCCCAGCCGATCGAGGCGAGCCATGAGCAAATCGTGCAGCGTTGACGGAACGGCAAGCGAGGGGAGCGGCACGAGCAGCTCAAAGCTCCCGCTCTTCTCCTGCACCAGTCCTGATTGCAACACCATCTTGCTCATCTCTTCGACAAACAGCGGCACGCCATCCGTTTTGGCTGCCAGCTGCTGCACAACCTCATCCGGGAGTGTTTTGCCCCGCGTGACCCCCTTGACCATTGTCTCCACCTGGGCGCAGGTGAGACGGTTGAGCGCGATGTGGGTCACATGCGAACGCACGGACCACGGAGGGGGAAAATCCGGGCGAAAGGTCAGGAGGACGAGCACGTGGGCCGTGGGAGCTTGCGTGATGAGCAGATTGAGGAACTCCAATGTGGAGGGATCAATCCAGTGGAGGTCTTCCATGATGAAGCACACCGGCTGGCTTTCTGACTTCTTCAGGACCCACGTCAGCAAGGCTTCGAGGGTGTGCTGCTTCTGTCGCTGCGGCGTCAGCGCGAGCGCAGGAAAACGATCATCGCAGGGGAGCGAGAGCAGCGCAGCGAACAGTGGCGCGACGTCCTCCAACACAAAGCCATAGCGCTCCAACGACGTTTCCAGTTTGTGCCGCTTCTCCTCTTCGGTGTCGTCTCGTCGCCAATGGAGAAACTGCTGCAAATGCTCGATCACCGGGTAGAGCGCGCTATGTTGGGAGTAGGGCGAACAGCGATGCTCCAACAGTGTATACTCATCCGCCGTCATGCGCTCTTTGAGTGTGTGCAGCAGGCGTGATTTGCCAATGCCCGCTTCCCCACTCAGTAACAGCACTTGCCCCATCCCGGCCTTGACGTGCTCCCACCGTTCGAGGATCAAGGCGATTTCTCGCTCGCGCCCGACGAGCGGCGTCAACGCCACTGCCATCTCGAAGGGGCTCTGAGCCGTGCGTTCCTGCAAGACCTGATAGACTTCGAGCGACGCTGACAGCGCTGCAAGGATATAGGACGCCGGAGCTTTACAGTCGAAAGAGCGCTCGACGAGCGGATAGGTGCTGGAGCTGATTATCACCGTGTCGGGTGTGGCAAGCTCTTGGAGCTGGGTCGCAATGTTTGGGATACTGCCCAGCATGGCCTGCGCCGGCTCACCGTCTGGTCGCGGGGCACTCACCACGGCCATGCCGGTGTGAATCCCGACCCGTGCAAACAGCCGGGCGCTCTCCTCGCCCACGAGAGTATTCCGGTACCGTGTGATGGTCTCGACAATCTCCAGGCCCGTTCGTACGGCCCGGCGTGCATCATCTTCATGAGCCAACGGGTGGCCGAAGTACACCATCAGTCCATCGCCCACAGCCTGGGCAATATAGCCCTCAGAACGCTCAATGACCTCGGCGCAGAGCTGGTGCGCCTGCCGTATGAGCGCATGCATTTCTTCGGGGTCGAGTTGGGTAGAAAGCGCCGGGTCATACACCACACGACAAAACAGCACGGAGAGTTGGCGGCGTTCTGAAAGGTCATACGCCCGTTCGGTGTGGCCCGCGATGTCCTTTCCAGGCCGTGGCGTGTCACCTGTTACAGGCTTCCCCATGGCCGCCTCTCCGCGAGATTGACGGATCTCCACGGGGGTAATAAAGCGGTAGCCACGGCCATAGACGGTCTTGACACAGCGCTTGGTGCGTCCGGTATCCCCGATGGCCTTGCGTGCCGCGCCAAGACAGTAGCTGAGGGCCGACTCACTGACGAACTGGTCGGGCCACAAGCATTCAAGGAGTTCATCCTTCGAGACGACTTGGCCTTGATGCTCGACGAGATAGGCAAGGACTTCGAAGACTTTTGGCTCAATCTGTACGGGTTTCCCTGCACAGTGCAGTTCATAATTCTCGGTATTCAGTTCGTAGAGACCAAAGACACAAATCACGGGAAGTACCTCGCAAACGATACGGCCAAGCGGGCTTTGCCTTGATTATGGCTATGGTAACGTGAATCGATGGCCGAGACAAGACAGACAGAAACTCTAACATCCATCTCGTCTCTCTGACAACGCCCCGCTCGGCGGCACAGCACCAAGTGAAGACCGCTGTCGACCAATCCCAAGAGCTCCGACCTCATACAAGGCCTGCAGACTTCCTCAGATTTTCCTCAAACTTTCCTCAAGATGTCTCTCCTTTCAAAAAACCTGCGGATTTCCTCAGACTCTCCCTAGGGTCTCCTCAAGATGTCTTTCCGTAAGTCAGATAGAGTCGGGCGCACTCCCCAATTCTTACAGGCCACAAAACGTGGAAAGCTACTCGCATGTTCCTCAAGGGAGGGCGCGAGGAGTCCCTAGGGCGAGGGGGGGGGTAAGTATGTTTGATCCACTCTTGATAAGTCTTGGGCTGTTCATCGGGACTCTCGTTGGACTCACTGGTGTTGGTGGAGGAGCCCTCCTCACACCACTCTTAATCCTGCTGTTTGGTGTGCGTCCAATGACGGCTATTGGTACCGATCTGGCGTTTGCCGCGATTACCAAAACGGTCGGGGCTTTTCAGCACAAGCGACACGGAAACCCTGATTTCCGTCTGGTGTTCCATCTTGCCCTCGGGAGTATTCCCGGGGCAATACTCGGCTCGCAGCTGATGCGCGTCGTCGCAGCGACCAGTACGCTGGATGTCGACATGCTGTTGCACCGCGTCCTTGGTATTGCCCTCCTCTTGTCGGCGGGAGCCACCCTCCTTCATGTTTTTAACGTCTCGTGGGTATGGAATACCAAGATCCAACTCGGGCCAGTGGCTACTGCCGGTTTCGGCGCTGTGGTGGGCATCGTGGTGGGGAGCACGTCTATTGGGGCCGGGGCTCTTGTCATGGCAGTACTGGCACTGTTGTACGGACGATTACCTATAGCCCAGTCGGTCGGTGTCGACGTGATGCATGGCGCCCTTTTAGCGCTGGTCGCATCTATTGCTCACGGGATGGCAGGCCACATCGAGATTCCGATGATGACGAATTTGTTGCTGGGTTCGCTGCCCGGAGTGTTACTTGGGAGTTGGCTCTGTAATCGTCTCCCAGGCCGGTCACTCCGTGTCGGTGTTGCCGCCATGCTCGCTATCGCTGGCGCACACCTCCTCTGACACGTGTGCCGCGATGGCGTCACCTGACGTGGGCTCGTACGAGAGTGCACCCCGCGTCTTCTGCAAGGAGTTCTCTATGTGCTTCATATCTGCTGTGAAAGACGACGTGGAGCAGCATCACGAGGTGTCCCCAATGGCGGAGGCAGAACCGTTGTTTCTCAGTTCACGTTTCTGGAGGTTCCTGACAGCCGGCAGCCTGGCCTTCACTGGTGTCGTGCTTGGGAGTTGGTTGTGTGGCCATCGACCGGACCGACCTCTATGTGTTGGTCTCACCGTCATGCTGGCCATCTCCGGCGCACCTCTGGTGTGAACATGGTCCTGAAATTATGGCGTCATATGACGTGGACGTATCTCAGGGTACACCCCGCGTCTATTGTAAGGAGTCCTCTATGCGCGTGATGGCTGGCAGAAAAGACGACGTAGGGCGGCCCTACGAGGCGTCCTCAACCGCAGAAATGGACCGTGTATCTCTGGGCACGCTCTTCTGGATGTTCGTAAAAATCGGCACCGTGTCCTTCGGCGGCTTCATGGCCCTCATTTCGGTGATCGCAGACACGATTGTCGACAAACGGAAGCTGCTCACCCAAGACGATATGCTTGACGGCATCTCTCTTGCCAATCTTCTCCCGGGGCCCCAAGGCGTGAACTGTGTGGCGTATATCGGCTATCGCTTACGCGGCGGTGCAGGAGCGTTGGTCAGTGCGGTCGGCGTGTTGCTGCCGACGTTCGTGTTCATCGTCGTCCTCACGGGACTCTACCTGACGTACGCGAGTCGTATCCCGGCACTCGGCAATCTGTTTGCCGGCTTCATTCCTGCAGTCGCGGCGATCATTGTTTCCGTGGTCCATCGCATGGGGAAGAATGTCCTCAAGGGCTGGCGCGAAACGGTGATGGTGTTCGTGGCGGCCCTCGTGCTCCTGCTCGTCCCACACGCCGTGCGTATCTATACCACCTTTGGCATCGTCTTCGGCTTCGGCCTGGCTGGCTATTGGATGTTCCGCCAGCCAGGCGCCGTCGAATCACCGCGCACGACTCGTCTGCCATGGGCGCGTATCCTCAGCCCTCTGATCATCTTGGGTCTGCTCGTTGTCACATTCCTGGCTCGCCCACCGCTTGCCCCGGATGGCTTACCCCAGATCGGACTGACATTCGGCGGGCTGAGTCTGCTGCTCTTTGGTGGCGGATATGTCTTTATCCCCATGATTCAGGATGTTGTCGTCACCAACTACGGTTGGCTGAGTACACAACAATTTCTTGATGGTATCGCCTTCAGTCAAGTGACGCCTGGGCCGATTCTGGTCATTGCGACGTTCATCGGCCAGAAAGTTATGACCACACAGTATGGCGTCCTGTTAGGGATACTCGGGGCTTTCGTCGGCACCATTGCGATTTTTACCCCACCTGCGGTGTTGATGGTCACCATGTCGCTGGTGCTCGACGATATGAAGCAATCGCGCGGGGTACAAGCGGCCATGCGAGGAATACGCTGCGGGGTTCTCGGGATGATTGCCATTGCCGCCCTCGTCATTCTGCGCACGAGTTTACCGGCGTGGCCAGAGGCGCTCTCGGTGGGGGCCTTCGGCAGTTATCTCAGCCTGTTGTGGCCAACGCTGGTGATTTTTTTCGCGGCGCTTCTCGCCCTCGTCAAATACAGCATTGACGTCGTCTGGATTATCCCCGTCGCAGGCCTCTTCGGGCTGTTGCTGTATTAACGAGAGAGGGGCTGTAGCAGATAAATCAAGGCCTGGTAGAGCCGCACGCGAGTGCACACATGGCAGACCAACAATCCGGCACGCAGTTCCGGAATTTTCTCTCTACCCCGCGTCTCGAAACGTGGGAAAAGTACCAGGAAAGGAGCAATCAATGGACGCACTGTTAATGGTTGGGGAACAACGCTCGGGGTCGAACTTACTGCGGATCATGTTAGGGCAGGCTGACGAAATCGCCGCACCGCATCCTCCGCATATCTTGCAACGCATGATACCGCTCATGCCCTTCTATGGAGACCTCGAAGACGAAGACGCCTTTGCCGTACTGGTGGACGACGTGTGCCGCCTGGTCGAGCGTAATCCGGTGGCATGGGAAAACATCACGACCTTTGACCGTGCTGATGTCACTCGCCGCTGCAGCCAACCTTCCCTGGTGGCCATTTTCGGTGCGGTCATGGATATCTACGCCGAAATGAACGGCAAAAGCAAGTGGCTCTGTAAGAGTATGACATACATCCGCTATGCCCAGGAACTCGACACCTACTTCGGTGATCCGAAGTACATCTATCTCTACCGTGATGGGCGGGACGTCACGTTGTCATTTACCAAGGCAGTGATTGGTGACAAACATCTGTACGTGATTGCCCAGAAGTGGGCTGAGTTACAACGCCTGTGCCTCAACGTCCAGGACCGGACCCCGGAGCGAGTCTTCAGCCTCTGCTACGAAGAGCTGATTGCTGACCCGGCTCACGTCCTGTCGCGCCTCTGCAGTTTCCTCGGCATTGCGTTTACGGATGCGATGCTGGCAGGCCACACGTCCACTGAGGCCACACGCACTGCCCAGTCAAGTAGTCTCTGGGACAATCTTACGAAACCCATTCTGCGGAACAACTCGCAAAAATTTCTCAAAGAGTTGTGTGAGGAGGATGTCCGGATCATCGAATCGGTCGCCGGCGATTGCCTTGATGCACTGGGCTATGAACGCGTCTATGTGCAGCCAGGGGAAGAAAGACATTTCAGCGAGGAAGAGATCGCCGAGTTCCACGCCCAAAACCGCGAGCTGATGCAACACCAGCAAAAGGCCACGGATCCTGAAGATCGTGTCCGGCGCCAGTTTCAGCAGCAAGTATTAGACGACGTAAAGACACGTGTGTGGGCCTAACACCATTGTGCTCGGCTCTTTCCCCGCGCTGCGGCGTTACAAACGCCACGTGTACTACCCCACTATCTACCTTGAATGGAGATGATGATGCAACATGACCCCACGCCCCACCCGACATCCGTTCTCAACGGCAAATCAGGCGTGCGTAACGGCACAACACATAATGGAGCCTCTTTCGCCCAGACTACTCCTCTCATCTCCCCCTATGTGGGGGGAAGTTAGTGGATTTGATGGTGTCTGCCGAGGCGCAGGAGGAGGTGAAAGCTCACGCTAGCCATCTGCCTTCCATCCAACTGTCGGCACGAGCAGCGCCATCCCTTGGTGGCAGAGATGCGCCACTGGGGCAAGCTGAACATCTCCGGCGCTCTTCAAGTTCTCCAACTCCCACATCACTATGATTTTCAGCATCTCCGTTTGACGCCGGCACAAACACGAGCACGGCTGGAGACCTCCGGATACCAAAATGTTGTCGCTTTCCAGACTCGTAACCCACTGCATCGGGTACATGAGGAACTGACCAAGCGTGCCGCAGCGGAAGTAGAGGCCGTGTTGTTACTGCATCCGGTCGTCGGACTGACAAAATCCGGTGACGTCGATCACTACACACGGGTACGAGCCTACAGGGCACTGGCAGCGCAATATTACGATCCACAACGCATTGTGCTGTCGCTCCTGCCCCTGGCGATGCGGCTGGCCGGACCGCATGAAGTACTGTGGCACGCCCTCATCCGGCGCAACTTTGGGGCTAATCACCTAATCGTCGGGCGTGATCACGCCGGCCCTGGAGTCGATTCAACGGGACAACCCTTCTATGGCCCGTACGATGCGCAAGAGATCATGCAACAGTTCGGCGCAGAGCTCGGTATGGGCATGGTGCCTTTTCGCGAGCTGGTGTACCTTCCCGATGACGATCGCTACGAAGAAGTCTCGAAAGTGTCTCCCGAAACGCGCACGGCCTCCATTTCCGGCACACAGGTGCGGGAACAATACTTGAACGAGGGCCGCAAATTGCCGGAGTGGTTCACACGGCCGGAGGTGGCGGAGATTCTGGCGGAGACGTATCCCCCACGGCATCAGCAAGGCGTGTGTATCTGGCTGACGGGTCTGAGTGGTTCTGGCAAGTCGACGACGTCAGGCATGCTCATGGAGCTCTTGCATGAACATGGCCGGCAGGTGACGTTGCTCGACGGTGATGTGGTACGCACGTATCTCTCGAAGGGTCTCGGGTTTAGCAAAGAAGATCGCGATACAAATATCCAGCGTATCGGTTTTGTCGCCGCCGAGATGGTGCGTCATGGTGGTATGGTCATCTGTGCCGCGGTGAGTCCGTATCGGGTGACTCGGGACGATGTGCGCAGTATGGTGGGGGCCGGACAGTTTATCGAAGTGTTTGTGGATACTCCGCTGGAGGTGTGTGAGGAGCGCGATGTGCAAGGGATGTATGCCAAGGCACGCCGCGGGGAGATCAAGGACTTTACGGGCATCGATGACCCGTATGAGCCGCCTCTCAACCCTGAGCTCGCCCTGGATACCGTCATGCAGACGCCTGAAGACAACGCCCACCTGACTCTTCAGGAGTTGATCCGCCGTGGTTTTGTCCGTGCACCATCGGCACCAACGTCCGACAGTGCTGCCTCGGGAGTTGCAGTGGTCGAGGGACATGCACTACATGTGGGATAGCTGTGTTCCCCGTATCCACCGTTGTAATTTCGACAGCAACTCTTCAGGCTTAGCGGGTTTGCTGATGTAGTCATCCATTCCGGCTTCCAGACACCGCGCGCGATCACCCTGCATGGCGTTCGCCGTCATGGCAATGATAGGGAGACGACACCCGCTGTGGGCTTCGCGTCTCCGGATCGCCGCGGTGGCTTCGAAGCCATCCATCTCCGGCATCTGGCAGTCCATGATAAGGCAATCGTAGACGATCTGCGCTGTTGCGTCGACAGCTTCTTGCCCATTGGCCACCACGTCGACACGACAGCCGAGCTTCTCGAGCATGCGCCTTGCAACCTTCTGATTCACGATGTTGTCTTCAGCCACGAGCACCTTGGCATGCATTTGGGCCTGCGCCTCTGGGAGGCTACGACGTGAGCTCAACGGTGAGGAATTGGACTCGGGTGATGTGTTCATCACCGTGATGAGGCAGTCGAACAATTGCGACTGGCGCACCGGTTTTGTCACAGAGGCCGCAATGTCGGCATGCCGTGCCTCCTTCCCGTATTCCCGTTGCCCAAAGGGGGTGAGCAGGATCAGATGCGTCGAGGCGAGAGACGCATCCGCCTTGATAGTATGTGCTAAGGCCATGTCGTCCATGCCGGAAAGTTGTATATCAAGGAGCGCTAACGCATAGTTTTCCCCCTTGCGCTGGGCTGCTCGCAGCTGGGCGAGTGTGCTTGGACCGTCCTCGGCACATGTCACCTGCATGCCCCAGGCCATGAGTTGGCCCGCGAGGGCAAGGCGGCTCGTGGGGTTGCCATCTACACAGAGTACCCGTACACCGTGCAGATCAACCGTGTCGGAACACGAGACAGTTTGCTGTGCCTGCCGACACCCTAAGCGCACAGTGAACCAAAACGTACTTCCCCCATTATGCACGCTCTCGACCCCGATAGTCCCACCCAACATCTCCACGAGTTGCTTCGAGATGGCAAGGCCGAGGCCGGTTCCGCCATACTTGCGGGTGGTCGAGCCATCCGCCTGGGCGAACGGCCGGAACAGTCGGCGCTGCTCCTCGGGCAGGAGGCCGATGCCGGTATCGGTGACCGCGAAGTGGATCAACGTCTCGTAGTCAGTCGCCTCGATCACCGTCACACGTACGACGATCTCACCAGTATCGGTAAACTTCACAGCGTTGCCCACGAGGTTGGTGAGCACTTGCCGTAGCCGTCCGGGATCGCCAACCACCCATGTCGGGACGTCTTCATGCACCAAACACACGAGTTCGAGCCCCTTCCCGTGAGCTTTCTCGGCGAGTAATTCCAACACATCGTCCACGGTGGTCTGCAACTCGAAATCGATCATTTCGAGTTCCAGCTTGCCTGCCTCGATCTTTGAGAAATCCAAGACATCGTTGATGATCGTCAAAAGCGATTCCCCAGATCGCCGCACGACCTCGGCACACTCACGTTGCTTGGTAGTCAGCTCGGTATCGAGCAAGAGGCCCGTCATGCCGAGCACACCGTTCATCGGGGTGCGGATTTCGTGACTCATCGTCGCGAGGAAGGCACTCCTGGCCTTTGCAGCAGTCTCAGCGGCGTCTTTGGCCTCACGCAAGGCCGCCTCCGTCTGCCTGCGTTCTGTCGTGTCACGTACAATGCCGATCAAGAAGTACTGTCCTTCTACACACACCTCGCTCAAGGCTATGGTTACAGAAAAAGTTGATCCATCTTTGTGCTGCCCTTCGACCTCGCGCTCGCTCCCGATGAGTGCGGCTTTGCAGTCGTGCCAAGCGTTGCCGCGAGACCCGTCATACATAGCGCGGTGTGGCTCTGCCAGCAGTATGCTGACGTGCTGCCCGATGATTTCGTCAGCCGAATAGCCAAAGAGACGCTCAATGGCACGGTTGCATGACTCGATGATGCCGTGTTCGTTGATGGTGATAATGCCATCGATGGCATGGGTGAGAACGGCGCGCAGGTACGCTTCCTTTTCGTGCATGTCGGCAGCATTCGCCTCTGCCTGCCGTAACGCATCTTGCAACTCGCTGTACACACACTGGAGCGTGTGCGCCATATGATTGAAGGCAGTGGCTGTCTGGGCGAGCTCGTCTCGACCGTAATCTTGAATACGATAATTCAGATCTCCCGCCGCGATGCGCTGCGTCGCATCCCTCAGTGAGGTTAAGCCGCGTGTCAGGTAGCCCACAAGTCCAAACGAACAGAGGGTCATCACGAGCAGCTCTGCGACCGCAATGCCCAAGGTTTCCCACCGGGCATATGTGAACATAGTCTGCATATCCGCAATGGACAAGCCCAGCTCAACACGGCCGAACGTAACGCCTGCCTCGGTGATCTCAGCGTAAGTATCAAAGACCCTATCATTTACCTTGGCAAAGCGGGTATCAGCAACAAACACCCGGGTCAGCACATGTGGAGCCCCATCTTGCGCCAGGACACGTTTGCGATCACGCACCCGGGCGTAAACCACCTCCGGGCTCGTCAGGACGCGGGTTACAAACGCATCGAGGGAAGCCAGATCGGTGGACAGGACCGCATCTTTGGTCATGGCGGCGAACAGGGATGCCGTGGTGGTTGCGCGTGCGATCATGGCCTGTTCATTGGAGGTGTGGAGCATGTGTAAGCTACTCCAGATCAGTACAAGAAACATTGCCGCCTGGATCGCGACGACGGCGAGACCAATTTTGAAACGAAAGGTCATCGAACGCTCCTTAAGCGTTGGGTTGGCACTTGAAGAAGCTGTATATCCAACGCCCGTATGTCGTCCCAATCCGTATCATGGGCCACGTCAATTCCAGTGAAGCGGAGCGCCTGCAACAGCGCTCGCCCTTCTGGATCGTGATGCATGCGTTCCAAAATGGACTGCACATGCTTCACAACAGCAGGCGGCACGCGTGGGTGTGCTGCAATGGCATGCGGCGTGTACGATGGGCTGAGCCACAAAATATGCAACTGGTCCTGTATCCCCGGAGCAATGTTCTTCAGGGTTCTGACGACGCCACCTCCTGCGGCATAGAATCCTTTGGCTACGCTAAGGTAGACCGAATCGTGGGATGAGACGTAGGTTGGTGTAAAGGGGATATCCATCGCGGAGAGGTGGCCGCGCGTTAACACCGTTGCGGCAAAGGCCGCCGGCGAAGGGAAGGCGAGCGTTTGACCGGCAAGGTCGTGCAAGCTCTGGTAGGGACTGTCCTTACGAACAACAAGAAGGCCTTTGATCTGTACGTCTTTTTGCTTGGCGAAGGCGACATACCCCGGGGAGCGATGAAACACCGTATAGTGATAGGGATTCATGTAGGCCATATCGTATTTGCCTGCCGCCAGACGTCGTTCAAAGGTGGGAATGTCTTTGGCGGTCTTGAATACGAACTCATGTCCAGTTTTGGCACTGAGATAGAGAAGAAGCGGCGTCCACAGGCGGGCAAGCTTCCCTGCGGCTTGCTGTGGTACTACCGCAAAGGACACGGGCATGGGTGACACCGTAGTTGGCTGCGCCAAGACAGTGAGAGATAAGGTTGGAATGAACAAGAGCGCCAGAATAGTAGAGCGTTTCATATAGACTTTCAGAAAAAGATTCATGGTTTTGGCCGATGAATACCCCGGAAACTCCGGGC
>CAJIAL010000582.1_pt1 | contig 11499 bp, 11 predicted proteins | sample 9199091 | NCBI WGS metagenome assembly CAJIAL01 (sample SAMEA7708270, study PRJEB35096) | sediment metagenome | biome: marine neritic benthic zone biome [ENVO:01000025]; feature: sediment [ENVO:00002007]; material: shallow marine sediment [ENVO:03000034] sea grass bed [ENVO_01000059] ... | reverse complement strand
TCAAGACCGTGTTGCTCGTGAGGCCTGTGACATAGCTCAGGTTGGCTTGGGCTTCGATCCACGCCATCACCTCGGGATAGGCAAAATGGCTGTCACCGCGAACGATGAGCACGGGGTCGGGCCAGGCGCGCCGCAGCCGCGTGACGACGCGTTTGAGCACCGCCAGCATCTGGGCCCCTGTGAAGCGTTTGGCCTTAAGGATCGTCGTGATCAAGCGCCCCGAAAATCCTTCATACAGATGGAACGGCACGAAACAATACCCGCCATAATAGCCATCGTAGCGGATCTGTTCTTGCCCACCATGGGCGCGGTCCTCCGTGTCATCGACATCGAGCACGAGGACGTCAGGCGGTCCCCTGCGCCTTGCTCAGCAGCGGCAGACGGCGCGCGTCCCGCGGCGGGCTCGCGGACCCCACCGGCGCACCCACCAGTGGCGCGGGGCGAGAAAAGTGCGTGAGAAAAGTGCGTTTGTAATGCTTATCCGCCCCTGGCCAGCAGGTGCATCCCGGGTGGCAGTACGCCGGAGTCGTAGGGCGCTTTCGGTGTGAGGTATCCCCCATCCAAGAGAGTCATCTGTTCTGGCGACAAATGTCGTGCCAGCACTCTGCACAATTCTCGGGTCGCGATGGCTATGCCGTCTGCACTTCACTTGCGACTTTCTGGTAGGAAAAATGATCGATATCCGTCTGGAGCGTGGCGTGTTCAATCGTCATACTCACCAAGCCACCCTCTTTGTCCAGTTCAATGAGGATATTCTCGTTGATATCGCGGGTTTCCACGATGTCCTTGTGGGCGAAATTGATCAGGAGTGTGTCCGTATCAGGAAAATATTTGATCTCCATCACACCTCCTCGTCGAAGGAACGATCAAAAAACGCGTTGTGCACCGTTTCGCGATCCTCCAGCAAAATGACACGCAGATATTTGTTATTGGCTTCGGCGATCCGCACCCAGCGCCGCTACCCGTCCATCCGCGAACTTGCGTTTCCAGGCAAGAATGGTGTCCGGCTGGGCAACCGTCGTAATCTCTTCCAAGGCCTTCTTGCCTAACGTGGCGCCAAGCTCAGCGAGTTCTTTGCGCTCGATATCGGTGAGCTGCACGCGACCGGCGATTTGGTTACATGGTGAGGCCGGAGCGGCGCTGAAAAATAGCGTTTGAACCTGGCGTTCGCGCATCATTGCTTCGAGGTTTCGGGTGCTCAAAGGATATGCCACGTACCAGCGCACACAGGTCAGGATGATCTCTTTGGGAAAAGGGGCGCCTTTGAAACTGATGGGCATGGTTTCTCCCTCGCGATACCGTGTGAATCATCGAGGGACATCATACCTCAAATCGGTCGGTAACAGAAATTGCGACACTACCGTTGGGGCCTATACACCATGAGTACACAATCGGGATAAATGCGTATAGTATAGAGTTGGCGCCCGGACATGAGGCACCAAGGATCCACGAAGGGCGCGAGGGCACGCGAAGGTCCTGTGTGGAGCGGTCCTAGGAGGAGTGAAGATGGCAACGGTTGGCACGGACAATTACACGTATGAGTTGGTGGAAAAGTGGTTGCACCTGCCTGACGGCTGGGTTCTGGGACAGACGGGTATTGTCACGGATTCTCGCGATCGGGTCTATTTGTTCAACCGGGGTGAACACCCGCTGATCGTCTGCGACCGGGATGGGGCTTTTTCCGCTTCGTGGGGAGAAGGCGTTCTGTCGTCCGCTCACGGCATGTTCATCGATGCGCAGGAAAACCTCTACTTGCCGGTGATGAACTCGCACGTGGTGCTGAAATACAGTTCGTCGGGCAATCTGTTGATGACGCTTGGCACCTGGGATCAGCCGTCGGATACGGGCTGGTCGGGCAATTATCAGGATCCGGTAAAACAAGCTGCAGGCCCCTTCCACCGCCCGACGGATGTCGGCATATCTCCCTCTGGAGACCTTTATATTTCGGATGGTTACGGCAATGCTAGAGTGCATCGATTTACTTCGGATGGTGAGTTGCAAGCGTCCTGGGGCATACCGGGGAAAACCGCTCCTGGCGAGTTTCATGTGCCGCACGGTGTCTGGGTGCATACTGATGGCCGCGTGTTTGTGGCCGACCGGGAGAACAACCGCATTCAGATTTTCTCGCCGGAGGGTGATTTCCTGACGCAGTGGACCGATCTTGCCCGGCCCTGCGATATCTATATTGACCATGATGAGGTCGTGTATGTGCCGGAGCTAGACGCCTTAATCACTCTCCTGACGATTGACGGGACAGTGATCACTCGCTGGAAGAGTCCGACCGGCACCGGGGAGGGCGATGGCGGCCATGCGGTCTGGGTCGACTCTCGCGGCGATCTCTACATCAACCAGAATCAGGAAGGTCGTCGACTCCTGAAATACCGCAGAAGCAGCTCATAGCAACCTGAGAGAGGTGACGAAGATGGCTCTTCCTGAAAAAATGAAGTTCGGGATTTTCATGGCGCCGTTCCATCGCCTTAACGAAAATCCCACCCTCGCCCTGGAGCGGGATTTGGAACTCATCCAATGGATGGACACGCTGGGGTTCGACGAGGCATGGATCGGCGAGCATCACAGCGCGGGGTGGGAAACGATCTCGTCGCCGGAAATTTTCATCGGCATCGCGGCGGATCGAACCCGCCATATCAAACTGGGCACGGGCGTTATCAGCCTGCCTTATCACCATCCCTTGATGGTGGCAAACCGCATGGTGCTGCTCGATCACCTGACGCGGGGACGCGTGATGTTGGGCGTGGGACCCGGCGCTCTGGTTACCGATGCGCATATGCTGGGTATCGATCCGAACGTGCAGCGGAAGCGCATGGACGAATCGCTGGGCATTATCTTACGCCTGTTCACCGAGACGGAGCCGATCACCTACGTCAGCGATTGGTTTGAACTCCACGAGGCCATGCTGCAACTGCGGCCGTATACCAAGCCCCATATGCCGGTCGCGGTCGCTTCCGTGCGCTCGCCATCAGGCCCGGCGCTGGCGGGCAAACACGGGGTGGCCGTGCTCTCGATGAGTGTGCCGAGAGAGACGGAGGCGCGCGCGGATATGACATATCTATGGGACGTTGCGGAGGAATCCGCGGCGGAGCATGGGCAGATGGTGGACCGGGACGAGTGGCGTCTGGTGTTGCCCGTTCACCTGGCCGAAAGTCGTGAGGAGGCGATCAAAGATATTCGCATGGGCGCGGGGCAATTCAACCGGGAATATCTCGAAGAGACTCTGGGCCGGCCCCTGGAATTTGATGGCCCGACAGAGAAAATTATCGATTATCTGATCGACACGGGCCAGTGGATTATCGGCAGCCCGGACGACTGTGTGGAGACCATCCATCGCCTGGCCGAACGCAGCGGCGGGTTTGGCGGCTTCCTGGTGGGGTTCACGCAAGATCTGGCGCCGAGAGAAAAAGTACTCCGCAGCTACGAACTCATGGCCCGCTATGTCATGCCCCACTTCCAGGGCTCTCTGGTGGGTTTGCATGGCTCCAACCAGTGGGCACGGGGGCGGGCGGACCATACGCGCGAGGCCATGGCCCAGGCGGTTGACGTGGCCAAGCAGGCATACGAGTCGCGCGGGGGTCACGTCCGTTCCACCTAACGGCGGGGACTGTTTAGGCACTGAAGCCATAGAGGGTCGTGTACAGCACGCGTGCGGGTAATGAGTCGGGTCTTCCCCAAGTGGATCTACCTGATCCGATTCACCCTCCCAGCCGGTCTCCAATTGAGTTGTCAGGGCTTCACCCACCGCGTCATGGCGCGTTGTCGACGCAAAATCCCAGCCGAGAGCCCCAGTCATCGACATCGCCGAGTCCTTATGGCCTCTGGGGCTGCGGCCACGGTGACACACGGCACTGGAGCACTGCTCTCAGACTCCACACATGGTCGGTCAGGCCGGCTGGCCATCGCGGGCGTCCGTGGCCGCCATTGTTTGACGGCGCCCGTCCCATCGATGGACTCGGGCAGTGGCAAACGAAGTATAGGAAATTCAAAACGCATTTTAGCGACAGCACCTCGGGCACGCAACCTCTGAGGACGCCCTTATGCCGCCCAGCGCTGGCGGCGGCCCTTCCACCCACCTTCCAAAACCGTCTTCCCGAAGCCGCCATACCAGGAAACCATTGAGACTACAGTCTTACCTATCCTGCGTGGCATATCCAGGCCGCGCAAGCCCTTGCTACGCCGTGCTGCGGGCCGCTCCGGTCAGCCTTCTCCTAGTCTATCCCAATCTCTACATCTCTATCTCTACATCTCTAATGGCATAGGGCTCGACTGCCGAAGCGAATCTTTGCGATGGACTCGGAGCCACCAACGTTGCTTACCTCAAGTTAGAATCCCGCTCAATGCAGACCCCGTCGTGGGGACCGAGTACACGATTGACGCAGACAACGATGGATTCACCGGCGTCGAGATTCAAGGCGGCGACGTCGAAACGCGCCCCGTGGTTGCGCAGGACTATGTTTCGGATTCGACACACACCTGCACCGTAGAGTTCACAGATTTCGAGAAGGGCAGAAAGGCGGCCGGAATGATCGCCTGCACTCTCACGCAGGGCCCTCTGTCAAATAACAACTCCCTGGGGGCGACGGTGTCGATACCAAGCACCGAGTGGGTCTGCGATCGCTGGGGTTATGACGCCTAGGTCAACGCATCCCAAGCATTAAGCGAGTTGGAACGGTGGCGGAGGTTCACGAGCAGCGCAGCCCGTGACCGCGCCCGCCGGGTCCCTGGTGGGGCCGCCGGAAGCGGCGCGGAAAAAGAGCGTGTGCATTGCTTATCATCCTCCTCAAAGCCCGCACACATCAGGGTACAACGGCTCGGCCAATCCGGCCGATACCGGGTAGTTGAATCGCCAGCCCTATGGGATCAATCCCTACCGTGAGGGCCAGGATGTTCAGTTCGACCCCTTCGCGCCAACCAGCCAGCACACCGAAGGCGCCAGCCAGTGAGAATTGCAACCCCGTTCCACTCGGACTGCGAGCGACCAACCAGCCACGGCCGAGGTAATCTTTGCCTACGGCGATTGCCGGGAGCGCCAGGCGTAGTTGGGGGATATGCCGGGCCACATGCGCCGTAAAGGTATTGCTATTCGGCCCGGGCCAGGGGCGATAGCGGTGCGGATACGGATACGACGCCACCACATCCGGCAAGGCGCGGATAACGGCGTCCGCATCCGCACCGCGCAATTCACGCAGCAGCCAGGGGGTTGCACCGAACCACTGCGCATCCGGTGCCCTCTGACTGCTGATGCTGACTGCCGACATACCCCGATAATACCGCCAGCCAATGACTTCATAGCGTGTGTAGTGGGGCGCGTGCGCCGGCTTCACGGCAATCCACGTATGCACGCTAAAGGCGCCGCGCCAGGCAAAGGCGCGGGCGGCGTACACCTGGACGACTGGTTCCTGTACGACCGCGGGATCAGGCGCCAGCCCGACCGGATCATGTGACGCCACGCTCCAATCGCCTCGCAAACGCGCGCCCCCTGTCATATAGACTAGGAACGGTCCGACGAACAACACTATGACACCTATGCTGAGCACGATCATGGCACGCCTTACATATCGCATACGTTCTGTGGCCTTTATCTTCCCTTGAAATTGGCCGGCCGTTTCTCCATAAACGCCTGGGCGGACTCCCGGAAATCCTCCGTCATATGCAGCCCCACCCCACCGGTGTAATAGGTGCACTCGTCTTCCATGCGCCGGGCAAACCAGCGGGAGACACGTACATTGGCCCGGACGGACAACGGCGGGTTGGTCATGATTTCCCCAGCTAAGGCCTCGGCGGCAGTCACAACCTGATCGTGGGGCACGACGCGGTTCACAATACCCAATTGCCCTGCTTCTTCGGCGGTGAAATAGCGACCTGTCAAAGCAATCTCGGTGGCCATGCGCCCGCCCCCCCAGAACCACGTTGTGGCCCAGTGTTGGGCGCCAGCGATACCACGCTGCACTTCTCGGATTTGAAACTGCGTACCCTCGGCAGCCACAATCACATCGCACGCCATCGCCAGGCCGAAGCCGGCTCCTAGGACGTAGCCGTGCACCGCTGCGATGACCGGTTTCCAGTTCACCGTTTGCCCCAAACCGAGCAAGCCTCCTGCTGGCTTAATGCCCCCCGCTGGTCCACCAAGACGCTTCATTTCGTCCAGCGGACGCAGTTGGCGTTGTCTGACGTCTGCCCCGGAGCAAAAGGCGCGACCCGCCCCCGAGATAATAAGTACGTGCACGTCGTCATCCTGATCAAAATCGCGGTGTGCCTGTAACAGCTCATCACCCATGGTGTCATTATACGCATTGAGAATACGCGGCCGGTTCAGCGTGATATGCGCAATCCGATCGTTTTTTTCGTAGAGAATCGTTTCGTAGGCCATGTATCGTCTCCCTCACATGTCAGTCTGTGCTGTCTCTCGTTGTCTCGCCTCTGATTACCCCATACGTGCGGAGTGTGATCCGCCCATGTGGGGCATCATAGGTACGCATCTGGGGACTGTCAACAGCGACACTGGCAGGGCAGCAGGGAGTATGATAGCTTACCGGCGCGAGGTTCGACGTGAGGTTTACCATCGATACGGAAGGGAGTGGAGGCTATGTTGCAGTGGAAGATTGGCGATGTCACCGTGACCCGGGTGCTGGAAATGGAAGCGCCGACCTCACCCAGATTTCTCTTTGGGCTGAGTAAGCAGGATGTACTCCAGGTCGAGTGGCTGAAACCGTATTTCGTCACGGAGCAAGGCCACATGATCCTGAGTATTCACGCCCTCCTGCTCGAATCGCAGGGCCAGCGGATCATCGTCGACACCTGCTTGGGGAACAACAAGGAACGCAAAGTCGACGGCTGGGGTATGCGGAATGGCCCCTTTCTCGAGGACCTTGCCAGCGCCGGATTTCCGCGTGAGCGAATTGATACGGTGCTGTGTACCCACCTGCACGTCGATCACGTGGGGTGGAACACGATGTTGGTCGATGGAGCGTGGGTTCCGACGTTTCCAAATGCGCAATACTTGTTTGCCAAGCAAGAGTGGGCCTACTGGAGTGAGCACGAGCAGGAGGAATTCGGCCCGGTGGTGCAGGACTCGGTACGACCCGTCATCGACGCCGGACTGGCCGAACTCGTCGAGATGGATCATCGTTTAACCGATGAAGTGTGGCTCGAACCCACGCCCGGTCACACACCCGGTCATGTGAGCGTACGCATCAGCTCGCGAGGCGAGGACGCCGTCATCACCGGCGACATGACGCATCACCCATGTCAGATGGCACATCCCGAGTGGGCCGCGAACGTAGATTACGATCCGGCGCAATCCACCGCGACCAGGCGGCAGTTTTACGCCCGCTATGCGGATCAGCCGGTGCTGGTGATTGGGACGCATTTCGCCACGCCGACCGCTGGGAAAATCGTGCGGGACGGCGCGGCGTATCGTCTGGATGTGGACTGAGGCCATGCCCCTACACGATCATGGCCCTTCCTCGTGATACTGGCGTGGCGATCGGGCCGGAAACGGCTGATACGGATGCTGCGCCAGCGTTTCTTCGTCCAAGTCGATCCCCAATCCCGGAGCCTCAGGCAGTGTAATGTAGCTGTCGACCACCTCAAAAGGCTGCAGGGCAATCGTCTGGCCAAAAGGTTCCAGATTGACGAAATACTCCGTGATCAGAAAGTTCGGGATACACGCGGACACTTGTAGGGTAGCTGCGAGCCCGACCGTGGTACTGTTGTAATTGTGCGGAGAAACCACGATGAAGTACGGCTCAGCCATCGCCGCGATTTCTTTCAGCTCCAGAATGCCCCCGACGTTACAGACATCCGGGTTGATGATATCGACTGCCCGCTTCTCGAAGACCTCGCGAAATTCGAATTTCGTATACAACTCCTCCCCGGTGACCACGGGGAGAGTAATAGCCCGTTTGACCTCGGCCAAGGCATCCAGGTTTTCGGCCAGCACCGGTTCTTCATACCAGAAGGGGTGATACGGCTCCAGGTCGCGTGCTATCTTGATAGCATGCATCGGCGCCAAGCGGCGGTGCATCTCGACCAGGATATCCACCTCGGGTCCGACGGCTTCCCGCACGGCCTCCACGTTGCGCACCGTCTGGCGTTCGACGTCTTTGCTAATATACGAACGCCACGGGCCGGGAACCGGGTCGAACTTGAGGGCCGTAAAGCCTCTGGCTACCACCTGTTGCGCTTTCTCCGCCAACGCTTCCGGCGTGCGAGCCCCGCCAGACCAGCCGTTGGCATAGACGCGAATCTTGTCGCGGCAAGGGCCGCCTAGCAGCGTATAGACCGGTACCCCGAGCTTCTTCCCCATGATGTCCCAGAGCGCTTGCTCGATACCGCTGAGCGCACTGTACAAGTCCATGGCGCCGCGCCGGGCCGCGAAGTCGTCATAGGCCACCTGCATAAAATGCTTGATGTGCATAGGATTGCGTTCGACGAGATAGCGCGTTAGTTGCTCCACGTGGGCGACGACCTGTTGATCACGATCGGATTGAGTATAACATTCGCCCCAGCCGTGGATGCCTTCGTCGGTATCAATCTTGACGAAGCAGAGATTCTTTCCCGTACCAGGGTGCGCGAGAAACGGGGTGACGTTCGTAACTTGCACGAGAGGGCTCCTTACGCTTCATCCATGGTCTTCATTTCGGTAATGCCAAGCGTCTCGACGTCCAGGGGAAAAATGGGGCGCCGGACGTTGTTCAAACCAAAACCCGCCAACCGCGGGCTCGTCAATCCAGGGGTATCGAGTTCAATGATTTCCGCCGCAATAGGCGTATGGGCGGCGCGGTAATGGACACTCGACTTCACCACGACGAAGCGTTTCGTCGCCAGGTCAATGCCCAGACTTTTGTAAAGCTGGAGATCCAAAGGTTGTAGGCGCTTCGAGGTCACGATGACGTCGTTGCCCCCGATGTCGAGGACTGCAGTCGGCCCCATATCCGACTCGGCGCCGGTGCTCATCGGGCCTTCGTTGGTAAAGGTGCCATCGGAGAGTGTCTTGACGTGTGCCGTAACCGTGAGCGGCACGCCGTGCAAGTCGTCGGTATGCCCACCCAACGTGATCTCCACGGATTGTCCGTCTCCGGCGTCAAGCGCCTGTGTTACCACAGCCGGATCCCAGATCACGGCGATGACGCCACCTTCCAGCTCTTCTTCCAAAATCGCTTCGAGGACGAACGTGCCGTCTTCCGGCCCGCCGCCGCCCGGGTTGTCACCAATATCTGCCAGGACAATCGGGGTGGCTGTGGCCGCTTTGACGTGACGCAATGCTTGGCGTACCGGTGTGGGGCTGACGAGGAAATCGCGGCGCATGTTCCAGACCATGTCATGCAGGGTCTGGGCCAGCTCATCAGCGAGGGGTTGATTGTCATTGGTCGTAACAATAAAGCTCATCCCGGCTTCGGGGATGTCACTCCAGGGAAAACCCGCGGCCACCGTGATGGTTTCCACACCCGGCATCGCCTCCATGCGGTGCGCTTCTTCTATCACTTTGGTCATCGGATACTTGCCCGTAAACTGGGCCTGGAGAGCGGGCAGCATCGGGGGCTGTTTGAACGCCTTGGTCGGTTTGAGGCTGCCATCCAACATGCGCGCCGTGAGGCTGACGGCTTCTATCCCGCGCTCGTAGCCGTCAATATGCGGATAGGTGTCATATCCAATGAGCAAGTCCGCGTTATTCACCATACGGTCCGTATAGTTGGCATGGAAATCAAACGTGGCGACAAGGGGGATGGGGCCGACGATGTTACGGACTTCCTCCAGCACCGTGCCCTCAATGTCAGGGTATTCTTCACTGACTCCGGCCCCATGCAGGTGGAGCACCACCGCATCAATATCGGTGGTATTCCGCATCCCGTCGAGGATACCTGCCAGGAGCGTATCAAAGGCCTCGGCCGTGATCGTCCCGGACGGCGTGGCGGAGGCAAACACCGTCGGGATGAGCTCGAACCCATGCGTCCGGCATCCTTCAATGATGCCTCCCGCGGATGTTTTGGTGCCGCGAAAGCGCTCGAATAATTCTTCACCATAGTAGAGGCCGCGGTTTCTGAATTCCTCTAAGTCGGTGGCGATGTTGGAGAGCACGTTGGTCTCATGAGAAATGGTTCCAGTAATAATGCGCATGACTCCCTCTCTGTGCTTGAGTAGGGGCACGGCGTGCCGCGCGCCCTTCCTGGCTTGGCCGGATGGCTGCATGTCATCAGTAGGACCGTATTGTAATGCATCGCGACAGGCACGGATACCGGGAACTGCTGCGCAACCGCCCAGCCGCAGGAGAACCTCCTGCCAATGTCCGCACAGCCGTCATGGCACGGGGACTTCTGGCGCCACATCTTCCCCCTCATCAACACGCACAAGTCAGATTAAGAAAAAATTCGCACGCCCTTCATCCTTTCTGCATAGACGTTTCCTATCATTGGAGTAGGTGGCAACGCGTACAGAGGCTAACCGCCTACCTGCTAGTGATACTGCTGATGCTCCCGCTGGAAATAGCGTTGCGGGGACATCAGTGGTGGACATGGAGGAGGGCCGGCAGAAACCGACTCCCCTGACAACAGCTCTTGAATCTTGAAAGGAGTGGCCGAAAGTCTCACGACCGGCCCCTTCGTAGCCGGACAGATTGCAATCCGGCCCCTTGGGCCATAGCCGCTAGCGACATATCGTTCGAGAATCCCCCCTGCCACACTGGCAGGGTAATTGCGGTACGCAAGTACTCGTCGCCCCAATCCGCCGGCAGTCGGGCAGTCACGAGCCCGGCAGGTACCGTCGCTGTTTGGATGACACAAATCCCCTCAAGGCCGTCAAACACGTTTGTCCCCTCTTGCCATGCCCGCCAGTGAGTATCTTTGATACCAGCGATGGACCCACCTCACCTTTCCAGATGCCTATCGAACACGCTATAGTACGTCACCAGTCCGCACCAGGTCCACACTGTACTAAACCGGCCCACACGACATTAGCAAACGCACGTCGAAGGATACGTTGCATGGAAATACGAGAGTTTACGGAGTTTATGACGACGTTAGCCGAAAAGAGCGGCGACGTGATCCGGCCCTACTTTGCCAAGGCGAACCTCGAGGTCGAGCTCAAAGGGGATAGAACGATCGTGACCCAGGCAGACCGGGAAGCCGAGGCCCTGATGCGGGAGTTGATTCAACGCACCTACCCGCACCACGGTATCCTCGGTGAGGAATTCGGTCCGGAGAATACCGACGCCGAATTCGTCTGGGTGCTTGATCCGATTGACGGTACCATCTCCTTTGCCCGCGGCTGCCCACTGTTCGGCACACTGATCGGCCTGCTGCATAATCAGGTGCCCATTTTAGGCGTCATTCATCAACCCATTCTGCGGCAGCTCTGTATTGGTAACAACTCGGAAACCACGGTGAATGGCCGTCCCATGCAACTCCGTCACGCCACGCAGCTCGCGGACGCGACACTCTTGACCACGGATATCAAGGGCATTGCAAGGCATCAAAACGCCGAGCGCTT
>CAJIAL010000182.1_pt1 | contig 11517 bp, 11 predicted proteins | sample 9199091 | NCBI WGS metagenome assembly CAJIAL01 (sample SAMEA7708270, study PRJEB35096) | sediment metagenome | biome: marine neritic benthic zone biome [ENVO:01000025]; feature: sediment [ENVO:00002007]; material: shallow marine sediment [ENVO:03000034] sea grass bed [ENVO_01000059] ... | reverse complement strand
TGCTGAGCCAAGGCGCAGGGGGCAAAGTGGTCGAGATGGTGCGTGCTCGTCCGCAAGCCGGTGATATCAAGGCGGTCGATTTTACCCACTACACGCCCTCGGACGGAGCCCCTGCGGCCTTTTTTGCCACGGCTTCTTGGATTCGAGAGGCGTTTTGGGCGCACGGGGTGAGTCGTCGGGCAACCCGACATGCATGAGGAGGCAGATCAACACGAGAGCGACCACGAGGAGTTAGGTTGGATGCCATGGCAGGGTCCCCTTCTCACAGCTGTGATAGAGGGGGATCTTACCTGATTACTCCCGCTGGAATTATCCGTTGCCACGGGGTACACGACCGGACCGATCGGTTTCACTGGAAACGGACGTCGGGGTACTACGATCAGGCCCAGGCAGAGAATGCCTTTTCGCGGTATAAACGGGCATTTGGAGGCGGCTTGCGGGCGAAGCGGGATGACGCCCAGGAGCGGGAAGCCTCGCTAGCGTGCGCATTGCTCAATCGGATGCGGGAATTGGGTCGGCCTCAGTCCTCTCCAGTCAGCTGAAAGTAGGGTTCAAGGGACCACTGCTGCTTCCGGTCGATTTATGCAACAAAGCCCTTTTAGAATACTACCGACACGTGAATCGTTTCTCGGTCGTCCCATCCCATCGCTCCGACCGCATCGGGTGCTAGACTTTTTGGACGCTTGCAGTGAGTTTCAATGAAATGCTGTCCCCGTCCTTGAGCGTGACAAAGTCAAACTGGGCGGAACTCAACGGAGTGGGTTGTCTCAACTCCTCAACCGGTTCCACATTGACCCAAAGCTGCCACTCGCGGTCAGAATCCATCGTATCGACCCCATCAACAGACGAGATAAACCCGACCTCGCGTCCTCCCCGATCGGTAAATGTCTTGTGAAACGCAAAGTCGAGCCCGGGGGCGATTGATTGCGTTGCGCGCAAGACGTCGAGAACGGTCATGCCATCGTGAAAGTCAATGTGGCCAAACGACTTGACGGCTCCGTTACTGTAATCTATCGTCAACGAAATGCTCATGGTTCTTCTCTCCCATGCTAAACGAACGTGATGTGCCCCTTGTAACAGCGATGCGCGTGGCGACATTGCCACACGCACGATCGATCATGCGCTAGACTGTACGGCTCTTTCGTCATTCTTTCTGTGAGTATGCTCACGCCCGTTTGGTAATCCTGGTCACGCTCTCGCGGGGTGGATAGGATTTCCAAAAGCCCTTTTCTGCCCCGCGCCGCCGCCGCTTAGCCGGTGACCTCCGCCGGCGAGCTGTGTGCCGCGCGCCAGGGCAAAGCTGCTGGGCGCAAGGCGCCGGGGGGCGCTTTTATGATTCACATGCACACTAATGGCTACTTGTAAGGCGAGATCACATGGACATTGTTTGGATCGGTTTAGCGTATCTGCTCGGGCTTGTGGTAAGCCTTGTCAGCTTGCCCCCCCCTCGTGGGTTATCTAGGGGTCGGTTTTATCTTGAGCGCCTTAGATTCTTCTGCTGGTGACTTGCTTCATGAGTTTGCCCATGCAGGCGTTTTGCTCCTGCTTTTTACGGTCGGGCTTACATTACGCTTCCGCAATCTTTTACGACCCGAAGTCTGGGCGACCGGCGGCCTTCACTTTGTTCTTACAACGGCCTTTTTTACCCTGGGGTTGGCGGTGTTTGGGTTGATCTGGCAACCGGCCGCCTTTCTGGCCGCGGGTCTTGCCTTTTCCAGCACGGTGCTTGCCGCCAAAGTGCTTGAAGTGAAGCGTGAACTCGGGGCGTTTCATGGTCGGGTGGCGATGGGGGTGCTGATCCTCCAAGACCTGATTGCCGTGGCGCTTATGGCGGTTGCCGGCGCAGGCAATGTCTCACCCTGGGCGGTCGCGCTGGTCGCGCTGGTCTTTACCAGACCCTTGCTGTATCGCCTTTTTGCCTTGAGTGGGCACAACGAATTACTGTTGTTACTTGGGGTGGTGTTGGCGCTTACCGGCGGATGGCTTTTTGAAAGCCTTGGTCTGAGTGGTGAGCTGGGGGCGATTATGCTGGGAGCGCTGCTCGCGAATCATCCACGTAGCGCAGAACTCGCGCATCTCCTTTGGAGCGTCAAAGAAGTTTTTCTCGTCGCCTTTTTTGTCGAGGCGGGTTTGGCAGGCCTACCCAGTCTTGAGGTGCTTTTGGGTAGCTTGTTACTTTTATGTTTGATTCCGCTGAAGTCGATTGTCTTTTTTATCCTGTTCTTGCGCAATAAGTTGCGAGCCAGAAATGCGTTCCTCGCAGCTCTAGCCCTCGCAAGCTATAGTGAGTTTGCTCTTATAACCGCACAAGTCGGGGTAACCAGTGGATTGTTTCCCACTTCTTACCTCAGTGCTTTGGCTTTGACCATTGCCCTATCGTTCGTGTTAGCAGCCCCTTTGAATCGATTTGGTCACGGGCTTTATGAGTATCTCGAAGCGTTTCTCAGTCGCTTTGAAACGACACAACGCCACCCCGACCAGCAGCCCATGTCACTCGGTAGCGCCAACGTCTTGATTTTTGGCATGGGGCGCACAGGAGGGGCTGCTTATGAATGGCTCCGGGAGCAAGGTAAAAGCGTTATCGGCTTAGACAGTGACCCCGCGAAACTCGAGCTCTTCCGTGCGAAGGGTTACCGCGTGCTCTATGGCGATGCAGAGGACGTGCAGTTGTGGGCCGACTTGCACCTTGGTGAGATTGAGTTAATTTTGCTGACGATGCCCGATCTTGAAGCCAAACTGCGTTCCCTTGGATACCTGCGCAAACGGGGGTATGCAGGTGTGGTTGCCGCAACCAGTTACTTTCCGGAAGAGGAAAAGCGATTGAGCCAAGCTGGCGCCCGTTTACTCTTTAATCCCTTTACTGAGGCAGGCGCACGCCTGGCTCGATTGGGGATGGAGTCATTAACTGAACGTGGGCAATTAGGCAATTAACAAGGCCCCTTTGTTCTTACCTGTTTGGCGTGCAGACGAATAAGTTTCGTCAAACCCTCAGGGTGCGATCCACTCAAAAAGCCCCCTGGCAAACAACACACTACCAAGCCGCTTTAGTCAGCACATCCCATATTGTCTATCTGCACGGGTTCTACCGGGTCCGCCAGCGCAAAACCGAAGACCCGAGAATAAAAATAGAGCTCTGCTTCCAATGACCGCTTGATGTTCTCAGAGCGCTGAAAGCCGTGATACTCTCCCTCGAAGGCAATATAGGCAGTCGGCACACCTTTGTCGCGGAGCACTTCGAACATCATCTCGGATTGATCGGCTGGCACAATTGTGTCCTCCAGGCCCTGGAAGAAGATCACGGGGCAAGTCAGCTGTTCGGCGTAGTTGATGGGCGAGCGCTCGATATACCGTTTTCGGTACAGTGGATACGGCCCAACCAGCCCAACCAGGCTGTTGGTATCGAACTTGTGAATATCGGCAAGAAGCGCCTCAAGGTCACTGACGCCAAAGTAGCTGGCCCCAGCCTTGAAGACTTGACGAAAGGTCATCGCCGCCAAGGCCGTGTACCCTCCCGCACTGCCTCCGCTAATGGCGACCTGCTCTGCGTCAACGTCGCCTCGCGTAATCATATACCTGGCGGCGTTCGTACAATCGTCAACGTCAACCACGACATATCGCCACGACAGCGGCGAACAAACCCACCACCCGGCAATGCTGGCAGCGGTACACAATTCACCTGGCCAATTCGTGAGTATTCACCGCAAATACTTGACACATGACGGATACAAAGCGGATGTCTCCACAGTGAAAAAAACTCATGGCACCGGCGACACATGGCGCCACGCGTGGCGGCGCCATCCGCTGCTGAGCCAAGGCGCAGGGGGGGGCCGTACTCGTTCGCGGCGCGAAGGCGCCGCGTGTGGTTATGGAGGAAATGGTTCGAGGCATGCAACCAGGCTCCGTGATTGTCGATGTGAGTATCGATCAGGGGGGGGGTATTGCCATGTCGCGGCCCACATCCCATACGGAACCCGTTTTTCTCAAGCATGGCGTGGTGCATTACGGCGTCACCAATATGCCGGGCGCCTACCCCCGTACGGCGACGCTCGCGCTCACGCACGCCACACTGCCCTATATTGTGCGGCTCGCAACCAGGGACTCAACGCGCTTCAAAGCGATCCCGGATTCGCCAAGGGGGTTCTGACCCATCAGGGTGACGTGACCTCATGGCCAGTGGCTGAAGCGTTGGGGCTGACGCATCGCTATCGAGATTTTGTAACCCAACTGGCGTAGCGGTTCATCTCAACGTGCACCCTTGCTCTGCCGCGTCACCAACACCGGGCACGGCGCATGGCGTACAACGCGCTCGGCTACACTGCCGAGAAGAACATGTTGTAGGCCGGTATAGCCATGCGTGCTCATCAAGATGAGATCGATATGGCGCCTTTTCGCCACTTCAACAATCTCGTGCCACGGTATACCTTGGCGCACTATGTAGGCTCCCTCTAGGCCGGCCGCTTGGATCCGGCGAAGGGACGGTTCCAAGGTATGTTCGGCATCGAGTTCAAGGTCCGCTATCTGCGCCGTAAAATCCCTTCCCGCCCACGAGGGGACGTGCATGACGTGAATCAGGGTGAGGCGGGCTTGAAGCGGCTGAGCCAGGTCAATCGCATACTCTAGAGTTTGATCCGCATGTTCGCTAAAATCGAGTGGCACAAGAAAATGCGATGGCGACATCGTGATCCTTTCACCGAGAACCGCTCCGTTGTATCTTCGCCTTTATCGTGATGGCTTCACTCATCCGTTTACGTGCTTGCAAGGGTCTCATAGGTGCCCCCGTCCTGTCACGAGACGGGGGTGAGGTCGGTAGGTGGAGGCCCCTTAGCTTAGCGACCTCGACGGCGTCCCCGAAACGGTAGGGAACCCTTAGAAGTCCTTATGACCACCGACGTGTGGGGCATGATCTTCCTCCGGCTGTTCCGCGATCAGCACCTCGGTGGTAAGCAGTAAGCCCGCCACGCTGGACGCATTCTGTAACGCCGAACGGGTGACTTTGGTGGGATCGATAATGCCCGCGTCCATCAGATTGGCAAAGGTCATCGTGCTGGCGTCATAGCCCATCCCATTGGTTTCAGCCTTGCACCGCTGTACGATCGTCGCACCCTCGGCTCCCGCGTTCAGCGCAATCTGACGCATGGGCTCTTCCAAGGCGCGTTTGACGATGGCGACACCCACCTGGCGCTCGCCCTCGAGTTGCAACCGATCCAGAGCGGGCAGTGCCCGAATATAAGCCAGGCCGCCACCCGACACCACCCCTTCTTCCACCGCCGCGCGAGTGGCATTTAAGGCGTCTTCGACCCGGGCCTTTTTCTCTTTCATCTCGGACTCGGTCGCCGCCCCAACTCTGATCACGGCCACCCCGCCGACCAATTTCGCCAAGCGCTCTTGCAGCTTTTCGCGGTCATAGTCCGAGGTGGTTTCCTCAATCTGCGTGCGAATTTGTTTGACCCGAGCCTCGATATCCGCAGGGATTCCGGCGCCTTCCACGATGGTGGTGTCATCCTTGGTCAGGGTGACGTGTTTGGCCTCGCCTAACTCCGACAGGGTGACATTTTCCAGTTTAATCCCGAGATCCTCGGAGATCACGTGCCCGCCAGTGAGGACACCAATGTCGCGCAGCATCTCTTTACGCCGATCGCCAAAGCCCGGGGCTTTCACTGCCACCGCGTTGAGCGTGCCCCGAAGTTTATTGACCACTAACGTGGCGAGGGCCTCTGCCTCGACGTCCTCGGCAATGATCACCAACGGCCGACCGGCCTGAGCGACTTGCTCCAGAATCGGCAGCAAAGCTTTCATCGTGTTGATCTTTTTCTCGTGCAAGAGAATATAGGGATTCTCCAGCACGGCTTCCATACGCTCGGCATCGGTCACAAAGTAGGGGGAGATATACCCCCGGTCAAACTGCATGCCTTCGACGATATCCAACGTGGTTTCGGCCGTCTTGCCGTCTTCCACCGTGATGACGCCATCTTTGCCGACCTTATCCATGGCGTCAGATAAGAGTTCGCCAATGGTGGCATCATTATTGGCCGAAATCATGCCGACCTGGGCAATCTCACTTTTGTCCTTCACATCCCGGCTGAGGGCCCGGAGTTCTTGCACTACGGCCTCGACCGCCTCGTCAATACCTCGTTTGATCTCAATGGGACTATGACCAGCGGTGACGTGTTTCAAGCCTTCACGGTAGATAGCTTGAGCCAAGACCGTGGCCGTGGTGGTGCCGTCACCAGCGACGTCGCTAGTTTTGCTGGCGACCTCACGGACCATCTGAGCGCCTATATTTTCAAAGCGATCTTCGAGCTCAACTTCTTTGGCTACCGTTACGCCATCTTTCGTCGAAAGGGGAGAGCCAAAAGACTTATCTAAAACCACGTTACGGCCTCGGGGACCGAGGGTAACCTTGACGGCATTGGCGAGCTTGTCAATCCCATGAAGGATGTCATTACGAGCTTTATCGCCAAAATGGAGTTCTTTTGCAGACATGATTTTTGATTCCTTCTCAATATGCCAGGGTCTGATGTCTTCTTGACCTTTATCATAAGCAAATGGCGTGCCTCAGCATGGGGCACGCTCATACCGTCAACGAGTTCACGCAGGCAGCACAGTGAGGACATCCCGGCGCAACGACCTGACAGGTGATTCTTTCTTTCGCAAAATGCCAGTCCTGTGCTCGATCAGGTTTCCGTCTGCGTCGTCTGGGGACGGGGTAGTTGCGGTGACTGGGGCACCAATCGATAGGGCCAGAGGGTGGGGCTCATCCTCTGGGGTCATTGGGTGCACTGCCGTCTAGGCTCGCACGCCTATCCTATCATTTTGAGAGGATCTGTCTGCAATCTCATCGCCCCCTATCATTTTGAGAGGATGCCGACCCGCCGATCTGTTTTGCTTACCACGTATCTCATCACATCTGGCGTGGGGCTTCATCAGGTGTCCTTGGAACAAATGGCCGATAGACCTGCCACCGCTTGGAACCACAATGTCTGTGGCATTGATCTTGCTCGTTACAGGAATGTGGGTTCATGTGTATGGTCTTGTTGGGGTGGCTTTGGCGGCGCATTGCCATGCCGCGCGTTTCGATCCGGCCTGAGGGACTAAATGCCAGGCCACTGTACGTAACCCTCTATACGCAGCGGTCGCCATCACATCGGGGTTGTTACTCCCACTCAATTGCGCCGAACTGGTGGGCCTTATGATCCATGAACTGGCGCACATCAAAAATCGAGATGCCCTGATGAGCCGTCGCTACTGGCATGACGGCCATTGCCTGGCTGGGGCGTACTGATTCATCACACAACCGGGCACGCCCATCTAAATTGGGATTTTGCCTTGCCATCACAAGAGGAGCGCGCAGATGAATGTGGTTGAGGAATGTTATCGGCGTGCACACGATGTGCGGCGGGCAACGGAAATTGCTCGCGCCATGGTTCTGGAGTATGGGATGGGGGAAGCTTTGGGGCTCATGACCTTTCCCCGTCAACACCATCCGGCGTTTCTGAGTCATCAGGGTGGCTACACAGCGGGGGGGCGCGATTATAGTGAAGCCCCGGCGCAAGCCTTGGATATGGAAACCAAACAGATTCTGGATAAATGCCTGGATCACGTTCTCGCGCTATTGACCGAAAAACGCGCTCTTCTCGATCAAGTTTCAGGCGCCTTGTTAGCACAAGAAGTAGTCGAGGGAGTCGAGTTCGAGGATATGGTGCAACAGGTAACGGTGTCTAGTGCCTTAAACGCCGGAGGCGTGTGATGAAACGCATCTTGCTCTTTCTCACTACCAACCTGGCGATCCTCGTGATCCTGAGCATTGTTGTCAGCCTCTTGGGTCTCAACAGCGACAGCACCATAGGGCTGCTCATCATCGCCGCTATCTTTGGCATGGGGGGCTCCTTTCTCTCTCTGGCCATGTCCAAATGGATCGCCAAACGCGCCACCGGGGCGGAGGTGATTGACTCGCCTCGTGACCATACGGAAACCTGGCTTTTGCAAACGGTTGAGTATCAGGCCAGGCAAGCGGGTATTGGCGTTCCTGAGGTGGCTGTCTATCCGTCGCCGGAAATCAACGCCTTTGCTACCGGTATGAACCGCGACAAGGCGCTAGTGGCCGTGAGCACAGGGCTTCTTGAGAATATGGAGCGGGACGAGGCAGAAGCCGTGCTGGGTCACGAAGTGAGTCACGTCGCCAACGGCGATATGGTGACTCTGGCGCTCATCCAGGGGGTTCTCAACACCTTCGTAATCCTGATCGCCCGCCTTGTCGCCAATCTGATTAGCGCTTTCCTAAGCCGAGACGATGAGGAGGGTGAGGGCGGTCTCAGCTGGCTCAGCTATATGGCGGTAACCATTGCTCTGGAATTGGTTTTGGGGATTCTTGCCAGTATCATCGTCATGTGGTTTTCCCGCCAGCGTGAGTTCCGGGCCGACGCGGGTGGCGCCAACCTGGCGGGCCGGCACAAGATGATCGCCGCCCTCAGGCGTCTCCAGCAGCTGCACGAGCCCTCCCAATTGCCGGATCAGATGGCCGCCTTTGGCATCAACGGTAAGCAGGGTGGGCTCGCCAAATTGTTCATGAGTCATCCGCCACTGGAGGCGCGGATTGCGGCCCTAGAAGCCAGTCGTTAGAAGGGACGGCAGGGGTTGCAGGCCGAGCCGCCCCTGCACTCCTTATAGGTCGTGTCAACTCCCACGCCTAGAGCCACTGCGCTTGCTCCGCGCACCAGCATCTCAGCCCCAAGAGTCACGAGGCCCAGTGAGAGGAGCAGGATTAGGATTTCCATAACCAAACGTTTTCTTTATCGCCAACGGGCCTGGCCGATCACGCAAACGCCTGTTCTAATGCCGTCAATCTGGCCTGTTCGGCCCTGGAGATTCGACTCCCAAGTCCGAGGACGCCTCCAGCGGCATCGGCGACCACGCGCGCACGGCCGAGCAGATCCGCTTTGAGGGCTTCCCTGGCGTCAGCATCCAGAGTGGAGACCAAGGCCTTCACATAGACTTGCCAAGCGTTGAAGAGCGCGGGAGCCGGCGGTTGATTCAACCAGCCTTCAAGCAATTGATAGCTTGCGCTTCCTATCGCTAGTCCTGCGGTCTGTGCTCCGGTGAGAATGGCCTGCCGTTCTTTGCTCTCCATGCGCCCGTCGGCCCAGGCCACTTCGATGAGTGGGACCAGGCTCAACGCCGCAAGGGTCTCACTCTGGACATTCAGGGCGATCAGCTGGTCGAGCACTGCTTCATCGGCAATACCCGACACCGTGCGCAGGGCATCACGCTTGGCCCGAGCGGTATTGGCTTCTCGAAGTTTCTGCTTAAGTTGGTCGTTATGTTTTGCAAAAAAGGTATCTTCTAATGCCTTGCGGCGATCGCCAAGAAAATCCTCGTTCATAGCGTTTTCCTTCCATTATATTCCGCAGCCACATGAGATTCAGACACCTGAAGCCTAGGATACGCCGAGACGCGAATTCGCAAGCCGTCCCCTATGCGCCACCTATCGCGTGGACTGGTTTCGCTTGTGATCGAGATGCAAGGCGTCCTCACCCACGGGCTCACTGACTCAGCAAGAACATAGACTCTGGAGCAGGGTGCTCGTCACGCGCTGCATCGTCGCGTTATCATCGGTGAAATCCTCATTTTAGGCCGCAATGTGCTGCTGAAGCGTATCGACGTTGCTGAGAAAGCGAATGTGTCCCGATTGTAAGAGGGTCGTAATGGTGTGCGTTATCAGATGATCGTCCTCAACGTTTCATCCGAGGGCGTCGTCACGACCGTGAGATGCTCACCCTCCGCACGTTGCAGGAAGGGCTGGATTGTCTCGCGTCAAGTATGTTCGCGCCTGAGAGCCGTGTGATGTCACAGCAGACTCTCAGGCGTATGTATGCCAAGGTCTCAATCAGCCGCGCGGATGTCCACGGGACACAACTTAATTATCCGTGGAGAAGTTTTGGAGGCTTTGCACCTTGCCATCAACGACTTCCACATCAACTTCGTTCCCGGGTTTCACCCCTTGGGCGTATAAGCATTTCAAAAGCACTTTTCTCGCCCCGCGCCGGCGCTCGATCAGCTCGTGGTGTCAGCGAGCATGCCGCGGACCGCGCGCCGCCGGCCGCTGCTGAGCCAAGGCGCAGGGGGCAAAGTGGTCGAGATGGTGCGTGCTCGTCCGCAAGCCGGTGATATCAAGGCGGTCGATTTTACCCACTACACGCCCTCGGACGGAGCCCCTGCGGCCTTTTTTGCCACGCCCATTTTCAACGGCCCCCACATTGTCGGTATCCTTGCCCTGCAGCTTTCCATCGACAGACTCAACAAGGTCATGACGTCGGATAACAATTGGAAAGAGACCGGGCTTGGTGATAGCGGCGAGACCTTTCTGATCGGCTCGGACTTGCTCATGCGCTCGAACTCGCGCTTCCTGATCCAGGATCCGGCGGGCTACGAAAAGGCATTGCACCGGGCGAATGTGCCACAAACGACCATCGATACCATCAAGAAGTTTGGTACGTCGATTTTGCTGCACAAGATCGACACCGAGGCGACCAGAGCGGTGACCAAGGGGGAAGCGGGTACCCGGATTATCATTGATTATCGAGGCATTCCGGTGCTGAATGCCTTTGCCCCGCTGCAGATCGAGGGATTCGATTGGAGCATCATTACGAAAATGGACCTCGCAGAGGTCATGCGTCCTATTCGTGCCCTGCAACGCAGGCTCTTGATCGCCACCGCCATCATCGTGCTCGTTGTCGTGATCTTATCGATTATGTTGCCGACGCTTTTTATGCGACCCATCAATGCGCTGGTCGCCGGTGCCCACAAAGTCATGGAGGGGGAGCGGGATGGTCGTGTATGCCAACCCTGCGGATAATTCCGATGGCTCGAAAACCGGATAAAATGGTCTCCTTTCTCCACTCTGTAAGGAGTCCATGCCATGATACCCAACCTGGTCTATTATCAGCTGGTGATCCTGGTCCTGCTCTGGTTGTGCATCATGCTGCCGCACCTCTGGCCGACTCCATCCCGTGGGATACCCAAGAGGCCAGTTGAACCCCGCAAGCCCAAGCCCAAGCGTTCTACCGAGCCCAAAGCGTTTGAGGGCCTGACGAAAAAGCCCCACTGTGCCTTGTGTGAGCGAGATACCGTGCAGCCCAAAGCGCCACCTCCCACGCGGCCTGACCCTATGCCCCCGACGAACCGACGTCCCCGGGAGGTCGACACGTCCATGCACTTTTGTCCGCACAGCGATTGTGACTATCGTGGCTGGCTGGAGCTTGGCAACCTGCGGGCCAATGGCCATCCCAACGGTGCCCCTTGGCGCCAGTTCCACTGTACGTCTTGTCAGGGCTACTTCCTGGAAACCGACGGCACCCTCTTCCACGGCAAACAGGCGGCTGTGGAACTGATCGTGCGCGTCTTGGCGTGTCTGGCCGAGGGTCTCGGCATCCGCGCCACGGCGCGGGTCTTCGAGGTCGAGCCCCACACCGTGTTGCACTGGCTGGCTGAGGCAGCCGAGCAACTGCGGGCCTTTTCGCG
>CAJIAL010000605.1_pt1 | contig 11529 bp, 2 predicted proteins | sample 9199091 | NCBI WGS metagenome assembly CAJIAL01 (sample SAMEA7708270, study PRJEB35096) | sediment metagenome | biome: marine neritic benthic zone biome [ENVO:01000025]; feature: sediment [ENVO:00002007]; material: shallow marine sediment [ENVO:03000034] sea grass bed [ENVO_01000059] ... | reverse complement strand
TCGAGCAGATGGTAGCCAGGGTGATTGGTGATAAATCTCTTCCTGACGAAATTATCCAACAACTTGTAGACAAAACTGATGGCGTACCTCTATACGTGGAAGAGATGACAAAGGCCGTGTTGGAATCCGGCCTACTCAAGGAAGTTGATGGGCAGTACGAGTTGACTGGATCTGTATCGTCATTGTCCATTCCAACGACACTCCAGGACTCCTTAATGGCCCGTTTGGACCGATTGGTCACCGCCAAGGCCGTAGCGCAATATGCGGCGGTTATAGGACGTCAATTTTCATATGAATTGCTCCAAGCGGTCTCTGAACTGGACGAGACCATGCTACAGCATGAACTGGGGAGGTTGGTCGAAGCAGAACTCGTCTATCAACGCGGACTAGCCCCACACGCCATATTCGCATTTAAACACGCTCTTATCCAAGACACCGCCTATCAGTCGTTACTACGAAGTACAAGACAGCAATATCATGCCCAGATTGCCAACGTACTGGAGTCCCAAATTTCGGATACCATAGAGACTCAGCCTGAATTGCTCGCGCATCATTATACTGAAGCTGGGATGAACGAGCAGGCGATTGATTATTGGCAGAAAGCAGGAGAATATGACGTTCAGCGCTCTGCACATGTGGAAGCGATTGCCCACCTCACCAAAGGGCTGGAACTCGTCAAGAACTTGCCCGAGACACCCGAGCATGCCCAACAAGAACTCACGCTGCACATCGCTTTGGGCCCGGCTTTGATGGCTACCAAAAGCTGGGCTGCCCCGGAAGTGGGACAAGCCTACGCCCGAGCGCGGGAGCTGTGCCGGCAGATGGGAGAAACCCCTCAACTTTTTTCAGTGCTGCGCGGTCTGTGGGAGTTTTATCAAGTGCGGGGGGAGTTACAGACAGCGCGTGAGCTCGCGGACGAGCTTCTCACCCTGGCTCGGAATGTACACGACCCGGCGTTCCTCCTGGAGGCCCATAGTGCCCAGTGGCAGACCTTGCTTCCTTTGGGAGAGTTTGTCCCTGCCCGCGAGCACCTGGAGCAGGGGAGGGTCCTGTACAACCCTCAGCAGCACAGCTCCCACGCTTTCCTCTATGGCGGGTATGACCCTGGAGTGGCCTGCCGGAGCTGGATGGCTTGGGACCTGTGGTCACTGGGCTACCCGGACCTGGCTTTCAAAAGCAACCAGGAGGCACTCACCCTAGCCCAGGTGCTGTCTCACCCCTTTAGTCTGGCTCTTGCTCTGAACTTCGCTGCCATACTCCATCAGTTTCGCCGGGAGGGACAAACAGTCCAGGAATGGGCCAAGGCCGCCATTGCGCTGTCGACCGAGCAGGGATTTGCGTTCTGGTTGGAGTGGGGGACAATGATGCAGGGCTGGGTGCTGGCTGAGCAAGGCCAGGTCGAAGAGGGGATTGCCCAGATACGCCAGGGACTGGACGCCTTTCGGGCCACGGGGTCAGAAGTGTGCCGGCCAAATTTTCTTGCCCTGCTGGCCGAGATACAGGGAAAAGTGGGGCAGGCCGAGGAAGGGCTGAGGGTAGTGGTCGAGGCGTTGGCATTTGTAGAGAGAACCGAGGAGCGTTTCTATGAGGCGGAGCTGCACCGGCTCAAGGGGGAGCTGACGCTCATGGCGGACAATCACAAGTCACAGGGCAAAGGGCAAAGGGTAAAAGCAGACGAAGCAGAAGCCAATTTGCAACAGGCCCTCGCCATTGCCCGTCGCCAAGAAGCCAAGTCCTGGGAACTCCGTGCTGCCACCAGCCTCGCTCGCCTGTGGCAGTCCCAGGGCAAGCGCCAGGACGCCTACGACCTGCTGGCGCAGGTGTATGGGTGGTTTACCGAAGGGTTTGACACGGCAGATCTGAAGGATGCGAAAGCATTGCTCGATGAGTTAGCGTAGAGGAAACACCGCATGCGCTGCCCGCGTTGTGCCTTTGACAACCCAGACGGGATGAACTTCTGTGGGAAGTGCGGAGCAAACCTCAGTGTTTGTTGCATGCAGTGTGACTTTGCGAATCCACCAGGGTTTCAATTTTGTGGGAAATGTGGTGCGTCCCTGACTGATCAGACGCCTACGCCAAGTCCTGTCCAGGGAGAGCTACCAACCCAGATTGCATCGCCACCGCCCGAACCTCACATACCTGACGCCGAACGTCGTCAACTGACGATCCTCTTTACCGATCTCGTCGACTCTACCAAGTTATCAGGGCAACTCGACGCCGAGGACTATCGTGAGATTGTCCGTGCGTATCAAGCCACCTGTGCTGAGGTCATTGAGCGCTTCGATTGCCATCTGGCCCAGACCTTAGGCGATGGTCTCCTGATATACAGCGGCTATCCTGTGGCGCATGACAACGATGCTGAGCGGGCCGTCAGGGCAGGCTTGGGCATTCTCGACGCCATGAAGGCGCTCAACGAGCGTCTGGATAAAGACAAAGGTATCCGACTCGGTGTGCGTGTCGGTATCCATACAGGACTGGTTGTTGTTGGGGATGTAGGCGCAGGGTCGAAACAGGAGCAACTTGCGCTAGGAGAAGTCCCCAACATAGCTGCGAGAATCCAGGGACTTGCTCAACCTGATACTGTGGTCATCAGCAATGCGACGTATCGACTCGTACAGGGTTACTTCGAGTGTCAAGCGTTGGGCGAACGGGAACTGCGAGGCGTTGCTGAGCCCATAGCCATCTATCGGGCGCTTCAGGAAAGTGGCGCACAAAGCCGTCTTGACGTTGCGACGTCCAGAGGATTAACGCCACTGGTTGGTCGGGAATCCGAAGTCACGTTACTGCTGGAACGGTGGAACCAGGCGAAAGACGGTCAGGGGCAAGTGGTGTTGCTCAGTGGAGAAGCAGGGATTGGGAAAACGAGAATTGTCCAAACTCTCAAAGACCACGTTGCGGATGAGCCTCATATACGGTGGGAATGCCGCAGTTCTCCATACTATCAGAACACCGCCCTGTATCCCATCACCGACTTGTTGCAACGCACATTGCAATTCCAATCTGACGATTTCCCTGAGCAGCGCCTGGAGAAACTGGAACAGACGTTGAGTCAGTATCATCTTCCCTTGGAAGAAACGGTTCCGCTGTTTGCGCCTCTCCTCTCTGTGACGATACCTGAGGATCACTATCCACCGCTCACGCTCTCGCCGCAGCGACAGCGCCAGAAGACGCTGGAAAGCATCGTGGCCATCGTGTTGGAGTTGTCAGAGCAACAGCCCGTCTTGTTCATCTTGGAAGATTTGCATTGGACTGATCCAAGTACATTGGAACTGCTTGACCTGCTCATCGACCAGACGCCAACGGCTTCCATATGTGTTCTATTGACCTGTCGTCCTGAATTTCAGCCGACCTGGAGCCATCGTTCTTATCTCACGGAAATGACGCTGAACCGTTTGTCTCGAAGCCAGATTGAATCTATCGCTACGCAAGTGGCTGGTGGGAAAACGTTGCCTGATGAGGTGCTTGTGCAATTGGCGGAGCGAACCGATGGCGTGCCTCTGTACATTGAGGAGATGATCAAATCTGTCTTGGAATCGGGAGTACTTAAGGAAGTGGATAGTCAGTATGAACTAACAGGTTCCATCTCTTCATTGTCCATTCCGAGTACGTTACAAGATTCCCTCATGGCACGTCTCGACCGTTTGATTACTGCTAAAGGCATCGCCCAGCAGGCTGCGGTCATTGGACGCCAGTTTTCCTATGAACTACTGCAAGCCGTTTCCCACCTCGATGAGGCGACGTTACAGCTTGAACTAGAGAGATTGGTAGAGGCTGAACTGGTCTTCCAACGCGGTCTTTCACTCCAAGCGACATACATATTCAAACACGCCCTGGTCCAGGATGCCGCGTATCAGTCACTGCTGCGGAGCACCCGGCAGCAGTACCATCAGGTCATTGCCCAAGTCTTGGAAGAGCGGTTCGCCGAGACGGTTGCAACCCAGCCCGAACTGCTGGCACATCACTATACTGAGGCGGGTCAGGATGAGGCCGCCATCAGCTACTGGCAGCGAGCGGGCCAGCGAGCCATCGAGCGCTCTGCCAACCTCGAGGCTGTTAGTCACCTGATGAAGGGGATTGCCTTGATCACGCAGCTTGAGGAAACGCCCGCACGCCTCCACCAAGAACTGGAGTTGCAGACTGCACTCGGCACCGCCCTGATGGCCACCAGAGGCTTTGCGGCTCCCGAAGTGGAGCGGACGTATAGTCGCGCGCAAGAGCTCTGCCAACAGGTCGGCGAGACCCCGCAACGCTTTTCCGCCTTGTGGGGGATCTGGTACTTTTACGCCGTGTGGCCGGACGCGCAGAAGGCAGTTGAGTTGGCCACACAGCTTATCACTCTGGCTCAACGTGCAAACGACGCTGCCTTGCGCATGATCGCTCATCGAGCCCTGGGGGCGAATTTGATTGGGCAGGGGGAGCTGGCCCAGGGCCTGGCGCACCTGCGGCAAGCGCTGACCCTCTATAATCCACAGCAGCACCGTGCGTTGGCGTTTGTGTATGGGCAAGACATTGGAGTAATTTGCCAACAATGGTCCGCCTGGGCGCTGTGGTTCCTCGGTTCCCCCGACCAAGCCTTGCAGATGCAGAGTGAAGCGTTGCAGATGGCCCACGAGGCGGATCACCCCTTAACGCTGGTGTATGTGATGACCCATAGTGCCTACTTCCATCTGTTTCGGCGGGAAAGAGAGCGGGCAACAGCGTTAGCGGAGATCGCCTTGCGGCTCGCCACAGAACAGGGGTTTGGCATTTTCATCGCGTCTATGAAGATCGTGCGAGGCGAGGCGGTCGCGCCGGCAGCCATCGCGGACGGCATTGCCTGGATACGTGAGGGTATCGAGGCCTGGCGGGCCACAGGAGCCGAGCTGTTTCTGCCGTTGCATCTAACCCAACTGGCGGAAGCGTATGGGCATGTGGGGCAGGCGGAGGCCGGCCTGGCGGCCCTGGAGGAGGGCCTGGCTATTGTGGAGCGCGGCGGGGAGCACATGTGGGATGCCGATTTGTATCGAGTCAAAGGGAATCTCATGCTGTTGCAAGGGGCAGAGGAGTCCGCTGCCGAGGCCTGTTTGCACACTGCCCTGGAGATTGCCCGGCACCAGGGGGCGAAGATATACGAATTGCGGGCGGCCGTTAGCCTGAGCCGGCTGTGGCAGTCCCGGGGCAAGCGCCAGGACGCCTACGAACTGCTGGCTCCTGTGTATGGGTGGTTTACGGAAGGCTTCGATACTGCTGACCTCAAGGACGCCAAGGCGTTGTTGGATGAACTGTCGGAGGGGCGGTGATGGATTTCTACGAGGTCGTTGGACAGGTCGTCGAACTGCTACAACGCCAAGGGAGAGTGTCCTATCGCGCCTTGAAACGACAATTTGGCGTGGACGACGACTTCATCGAGGACCTGAAAGAAGAATTGCTCTATGTCCACGAGTCTGCTGTGCAATCAGACGACAGAGGATTCACGTGGACTGGAGACACCGAAGACATCCAGGTAACGACCACCAGTCAACCCGACCAGGCTGAGCCGCAGCCTACTGTCCAGCAAGAACAACCTCCCCAGGTCGAACCACCACCCGAACCACATACACCCGACGCCGAACGCCGTCAATTGACGATTCTGTTCACGGACCTTGTGGATTCTACAAAATTATCGGGACAACTCGACGCCGAGGACTATCGTGAGGTGGTACGCGCTTATCAAGCCACCTGTGCTGAGGTCATTGCACGTTTCGATTGCCATCTGGCGCAGACACTCGGTGATGGTTTGCTCGTTTACAGCGGCTATCCAGTCGCACATGACAACGATGCTGAGCGTGCGGTACGCACTGGCTTGGGCATTCTTGACGCCATGAAGGCGCTCAACGAGCGCTTGGAACAGGACAAAGGTATCCGACTCGGTGTACGGGTCGGTATCCACACAGGTCCTGTCGTGGTCGGGGACGTCGGTGCAGGATCGAGGCACGAGCAACTCGCCTTAGGCGAAACACCAAATATTGCTGCACGAATCCAGGGGCTGGCTGAACCTGACACGGTAGTCCTCAGCGCTGCGACGTATCGACTCATCGAGGGATTTTTTGACTGTGAGGCGTTGGGAGAACAGGCACTGCGAGGGGTTGCTGAGCCGATAGTCGTCCATCAGGTACTCCAAGAAAGCGGAGTCCAGAGCCGCTTGGACATAGCCAGTGCGCGTGGTCTGACACCACTGGTGGGACGAGAGTCTGAAGTTGCGCTGCTCCTCGAACGCTGGGCACAGGTCAAAGACGGCTCGGGTCAGGTGGTGTTGCTGAGCGGCGAACTAGGTATCGGGAAAACGAAAATTGTCCAAACCCTCAAAGAGCACGTCGCGGATGAGCCACATACGCGGTGGGAATGCCGTAGTTTGCCGTATTATCAGAATACGGCGTTGTATCCGATCACCGATTTGTTTCAACGGTTCTTCCAATTTCAAGCCGACGATACGCCCGAACAGCGACTGAAGAAGCTCGCACAGAACCTGCGTTCCTATCGTCAACCGTTGACAGAAACCGTACCGCTTTTTGCGCCCTTCCTTTCATTGTCGATACCTGAGGATGGTTATCCTCCGCTCAATCTTTCGCCACAGCGACAACGTCAGAAGACCCTGGAGACGATTGTCGCGATCTTGCAGGAACTGGCTGAGCACCAACCTGTCCTGTTCATCCTTGAGGATCTCCACTGGACAGACCCTACAACCCTCGACCTTGTTGCAATGCTCATCGGGCAAACGCCGACTGCCTCCATTGGCGTTCTGCTCACCTGTCGTCCTGAATATCAGCCCTCATGGGGGCATCGGTCGTATTTGACCGAGGTAACGCTCAGTCACTTATCTCGCAAGCAAATTGAGCGGCTGGCTGAGCACGTTGCTGATGGGAAACGACTGCCAGCAGAAGTGCTTGAACAAATCACCGAGAAGACTGACGGTGTACCGCTTTTCGTCGAGGAAATGACCAAAGCCGTCTTGGAAACAGGCGCTCTCAAGGACGTGGATGGGCGCTACGAACTGATCGGTACCGTGGCATCATTGTCCATTCCATCTACGCTTCAGGACTCGCTGATGGCGCGTTTAGACCGACTGGTTACCGCGAAAGCTGTCGCGCAATATGCTGCGGTCATTGGACGACGGTTTTCATATGAACTCCTTCAGGCGGTCTCGCAACTCGACGAAGCAACGTTACAACGCGAGTTAGGTCGTTTGGTCGAGGCAGAACTGGTCTACCAGAGAGGTTTACCACCGCAAGCGACCTATACCTTCAAACATGCCCTTGTCGTCGACGCTGCATATGAGTCTCTCTTGAAAGGCACGAGGCAGCATTACCATGAGCGGATTGTTCGGGTCTTAGAGGCACACTATCCCGAAACGGTTGAGACTCAGCCTGAATTGCTGGCTCATCACGCCACCGAGGCCGGACTCGCAGCCGAAGCATGGGGCCATTGGTACCGGGCTGGGACGCAAGCGCATCAGCGGTCGACCTATGCGGAAGCCATCGCCCACCTGACCAAGGGGCTCGAGGTCCTGGCGACCTTGCCCGAGACTCCCGAACGTGCCCGAGATGAACTTTCGTTGTTGGGTATGTTGCGTCAACCTATCGCTGTGACCAAGGGCTATTCCGCTCCCGACTTAGAACAGATCAACACCCGTGTCCGAGTGCTCTGTCAGCAGGTCGAAGAGCCTGAGTTGGCTCGATCATCCCTAAGCGGCCTATGGACTTTTTATGTGACCCATGAGCTGCGCACGGCCCGTGAGTTGGCGGAACAAGCATTAGGCTTCGCCCAGCGCGTGCAACCCTCAAGAGTAGGGCCTGGGAACTATGGAGCGCTGGGCATGACGCTCGTATTCCAGGGTGACTTTGCGCTGGCCCTCGAATATACGGAACAGGCCCTGACGCTCTACAATCCGGAGCTACACAGCCCTCAAGTCACGCGTGTCCAGAATGATCCCGGCATTGCGTGTCTGCGTGATGGGGCGCTCGCTCAGTGGCATCTGGGCTACCCAGATCAAGCCCTCCAGAAAATCCACAAGTCGCTGTCCCTGGCCCAGGAGTTAGGGCATGCCTACAGCCTGTCATGGGCTCACAACGGGGCGGCCTGGCTGTATCGGCTCCGGCGCGATCACCAACGCGCCTGGGAACAGTCAGAGGCCGCCCGAGCGATTGCGACGGAGCAGGGCTTTGCCCTGCACGCGGCCCACGGAATCATTTATGACGGCTGGCGACTGAGCGAACACGGTCAGGTCGAGGCGGGCATCATACAGATGTCTGAAGGGCTCGCTGCCCTCGCAAGCATTGGCTCACAATTGCAACGGCCATCGTGGCTTGGCAAACTGGCTGAGGCCTACGGGAAGATCGGACGGCTCCATGACGGGCTACGCATTCTCGCCGAGGCGCTTACCATCGTCGAGCAGACGGACATCCGTTGGTCTGAAGCGGAGTTGTACCGGATGAAAGGCGAGCTTCTGCGCCAACAATCTTCGGACAACCACACCGAAGCCGAATCCTGCTTCCACCAAGCCATTGATGTTGCCCAAAACCAATCTGCGAAATCCTGGGAACTCCGCGCCGCCACCAGCCTTGCCCACCTGTGGCAATCCCAAGACAAACGCCAGGAAGCCTACGACCTGTTAGCGCCAGTCTATGAGTGGTTCACGGAGGGCTTCGATACGGCAGATCTCATTGACGCTAAAGCCCTGCTCGATGAACTGGCGGAGGGGCGGTGATGGATTTCTACGAGGTGCTCGACCAGGTTGTGGCTCTCCTCCAACAGCGCGGACGTGCGTCGTATCGGGCATTGAAACGCCAGTTCGACCTGGATGACGAGTATCTTGACGACCTGAAAATCGAACTTATCAAGGTCCAACAGCTCGCTGTAGACCAAGACGATGAAATGTTGGTTTGGACCGGTACGGACCAACATCTAATGGAACCAACCTCACAACCCGACCAGACAACTCAGCCTGATACGCAAGTAACCCAACCCACACCGGTCAAATCTCCACTTGTTGAATCCCATGTTCCAGATACAGCGGAACGCCGTCAACTCACGGTGATGTTCTGCGACCTCGTTGGCTCGACGGAACTCTCCGGTCAGATGGACGCCGAAGATTACCGGGAACTCGTCCGAGCATATCAGACTACCTGTGGCGATGTGATTGAGCGTTTTGACTGCCATATTGCCCAGACATTGGGCGATGGGTTGTTAATTTACAGTGGGTATCCTGTGGCGCATGAAAATGATGCTGAACGAGCTGTACGGGTGGGATTGGGTATTCTGGAAGCTATGGAAGAATTGAATGCCTGTCTTGAGTCGGATAAGAAGAACTTACGATTGAGGGTTCGTATCGGTATCCATACCGGGCCAGTCGTAGTGGGCGAGGTCGGGGCTGGAACAAGACAAGAGCAACTGGCATTAGGGGAGGTCCCCAACGTCGCGGCTCGGATACAGGGATTAGCCGAACCTGATACGGTGGTGATTAGTGACAATACTTACAGGCTGACGCAGGGCTATTTTGATTGTGAGTCGCTGGGTCAACACAATTTGAGAGGAGTATCTCAGCCTATAGCCGTTTATCGGATACTCCAAGAAAGCGGAGCCCAGAATCGGCTTGACGTAGTGAGCCCAAGAGGGTTGACGCCGCTCGTCGGTAGAGAATCTGAGAGCACATTGCTTATTGAGCGGTGGGAACAGGCCAAAGATGGTCAAGGCCAAGTCATCCTGTTGAGTGGTGAGGCCGGAATTGGGAAATCGAGACTTGTCCAGGTCCTGAAAGACCATGTTGCAGACGAGCCACATGCCCAAGAAGAGTGCCGGTGCTCACCGTATCATACGAACAGTGCGTTTTTCCCGCTTGCCGAACTCTTGCAGCGCAAACTCGGCTGGCAGCCAGAAGATACTCCCGACGACAAACTGCACAAACTCGAAACCGTCCTGACACAGACCCACTTGGATGTGCACCAAGCCGTGCCCCTGTTCACCACGTTATTCTCCCTTCCGCTGCCCGATGACCGTTATCCTTCGCTCCCCCTGTCGTCGCAGCAGCAACGTCAACAGACCCTCGAAGCGTTTCTTCACCTTGTGCTCTTAGCAGCGGAGCAGCATCCCGTCCTGTTTATTGTCGAGGACTTACACTGGGTGGACCCTTCGACGTTAGAATTCCTCGCATTGCTCATGGCCCAAGTTCCGACGATGGCCATTTTCGTCCTGTGTACGTGTCGCCCTGAGTTTCAACCACCGTGGTCCCATCGGTCGTATGTGACAGAAGTCTCACTCCATCGTTTATCTCGCCCGCAGATAGAGCAGCTTGCGACCCAAGTGGTGCGTGGTAAGGCATTGCCAGCAGACGTCATCGAGCAACTCGTGGACAAAACAGATGGCGTTCCTCTGTATGTCGAAGAAATGACCAAATCCATACTGGAGTCTGGGATTCTGAAAGGAGCAAATGGCCATTATGAACTGTCAGGTCCCATCTCCTCGTTGACAATTCCGGCCACGCTCCAGGATTCGTTGATGTCTCGGCTTGATAGGCTCATGACGACTAAGGTGATAGCCCAGCTTGGAGCGACAATTGGTCGTCAGTTCGAGTTTGACCTACTCTCTGCGGTGGCACAACTCGATGAGCCGACCTTACAACGCGAACTGGGAAGACTGGTCGAAGCAGAACTTGTTTATCAACGTGGTCTTCCACCGAAATCAACTTACGTTTTTAAGCATGCGCTTATCCAAGATACCGCCTACGAGTCATTGCTGAGAAGTACACGTCAAGGATATCATCGCCGTATAGCAGAGGTACTGCAAGAGCAGTTTCCCGAGGTCGTGGAGACGCAACCGGAACTTTTGGCACATCATTTGACCGCAGCGGCCTTGGCAGAGCAGGCCATTGGCTACTGGCAACGGGCCGGTGAACGGGCAAGCGAACGCTCCGCGTACCAAGAAGCCATAAGCCACTTGACGACCGGACTGAGTTTACTTCAGACCCTGCCGGAGAGCCTGGAGCGTCATCAGTTGGAACTGCCACTGCAAACGGCGCTTGGGGCTGCCTCAATTATTGTTAGAGGGTACTCAGCACCCGAAGTGGAAGTCGCGTACACGCGAGCTCGTCTCTTGTGCCAGGAACTGGGTGATACGCAAGATGTGTCTCACGTCCTGTTAGGCCTGTGGCGGTTCTATAATACCCGGTCTCATTTTCCCCTTGCCAGACAATTGGGTGAGGAACTTCTTGGGTTGGCCGAACGCAAAGACGAGTCACCGCTCTATGTCGTGGCGCATCTGACCGTGGGCGCCACCTGTATGTGGATGGGAGAACTGAACTCGGCGCACCGCCACCTGGAAGCAGGCATCTCGCGCTATACCCCATCTCATCAGAGTGTCCCCATGTTTCGGGCTGGTCAAGACCCGGGCGTCGCCTGCCGCGCCTTTACTGCCTGGACGCTGTGGTTAAGAGGCTACCCTGCCCAAGCGCTGGCGTGTATTCATGAGGCGCGAGAGCTGGCAGCGGAACTTGCGCACCCTTTCAGTGACGTTTTTGCT
>CAJIAL010000697.1_pt1 | contig 11530 bp, 8 predicted proteins | sample 9199091 | NCBI WGS metagenome assembly CAJIAL01 (sample SAMEA7708270, study PRJEB35096) | sediment metagenome | biome: marine neritic benthic zone biome [ENVO:01000025]; feature: sediment [ENVO:00002007]; material: shallow marine sediment [ENVO:03000034] sea grass bed [ENVO_01000059] ... | reverse complement strand
GTTGGCCGCTTCGTTCGCCAATACCACGGGATGGCGCAACGCCGACAAATACACCGCCGTGCCCAACTTCACCCGCTGAGCGCGTGAGGCAATCGCTGCCAGGGTTGTAAATGCTTCCAAACGTGGGCGAGCCAAAATACTATCGCCGACCCATACCGAGTCAAAACCGGCGGCTTCGGCGCGTTCGGACAGGTCAAGAATCTGGCTGAAATCCGGCGACGCCTGGTTCATAACCATTTCACGGGTTGGTAGCAGCAAACCAAAATCTGTCATAGGTATAGTCCTTCGTGAATATAGAGCGCGAACATGATGCGGCTCATGCTTGCAAAATCGTGTCAACCGTTGCGACCGCAATGGGATGGTAGCCCGCTCGCGCCTTGGCATAAATAGTGCGGGCCAGGTCTTGCGTGGCAGGATTACGCCACAGCGCTTCGTACAAGGGTTGCAGGAACTTTCTCCGGCCCTGCCGGCAGAGCAAATCCTCCACCACCGGCCAGGCAGGAGTATACGTGTTGCGGATGCAGATAACGAGCCAGGCAAAAAGAATTTCCGTATTGCCGGCGTGCGAGAAGTGCAATGCGTCATCCAAACGCTGTAACTGCTCGAACGTTAGTTCCTGCGGCAAACTGTTGAGAAAATCAAGCCACTCCGCCGTGACCCAGGTCTCGCGCTGTTCCAGGGGCAACGTGCCATCGGCGCCGAACGCCTCTGCTGCTGCACGCACGCGTGCAAAACGATCCGACGACGGTATGACCATATTCTCCGGCACACCCGTATCGTACACCCAGGCATCCACCTGCAGGGCTTCCCAGGCAGCCGCATCACCCTGCAACAGTTCAGCCTTGAGCAACGCCAGAAAGCGTTGTGTGGTCATACTCTGAAAAGCATGGTCGGCAAAATACGCCTGGAGAAATGCATCGAACGCCGGGCGCCCGACATGCGTCTCTAACACCCGCAGAAAATTCGCGCCTTTTTCATACGGCAACTCGCTAAAGGCATCGTCCGGGTCTCGGTCATCCAGGTGCATACTGAGCTTGGTAAACTCCGGCTCACTGTCGATAAAACGCGCCACAGCACGCCGTAAGGCGCGTTGCCCGAGCAACCAATGCATCTGCGCCACTTCCTCACCATACAACGCCTCGACGATGCGCCGTTCGAAATACGTTGTACAGCCCTCATTGAGCCAGAAATCACCCCAGGTGGCATTGGTGACCAAATTCCCCGACCACGAGTGCGCTAGCTCATGCGCCATGAGGCTGACCAGGCTGCGATCTCCGGCCAAGATCGTCGGTGTCGCAAAGGTGAGCAGCGGATTTTCCATGCCGCCAAAAGGAAAACTCGGCGGCAGGATGACGGCGTCCCAACGCCCCCAGTGATAGGTGCCGTACAGTGCCTCGGCGGCTCGCACCATCTGCTCCATGTCGGCACATTCCCACGCCGCCGCCGCCAACACTGCCGGTTCGGCATACACCCCGGTACGCTCCGACAACGGCTGAAACGCCAGCTCGCCTGCTGCTAAAGCGATGAGGTACGGCGGAATTGCCCACGGCATGGTAAAGCGGAAGAGCCCTTGGGCAGTATCATGCTCCTGATGCCGCGCGCTCATCACCGCCGTCATCCCTGGTGGCACACGCACCGTGGCATCGTAGGTGACGCGCACGCCGGGGCTGTCCATACAGGGGAACCAGGTGCGTGCCAGGATCGCTTGGGATTGCGTAAACAGAAACGGCGCGCGCTTGGAGGTTGTTTGCTCCGGCGTCAGCCATTGCAACGCGCCGGCATTGGGTCCGGTCTCATACCCAATGCGGAGCTGCGTCGGGCGTGTGGGTGCGTGTACCCGGAGCCGGCTGCCCATGAACGCATGCGGCGGGGCAAGTTCGTACTGCAGGGTGTGGCCGTCGGTATCGGTCACCGCGATAATGGTTAAACCGTTGGTATCCAGGTCGACATAATCCGCTGCGTCATCAGCCCAGACAAGCGTTACCTCACAGTGTCCGGCAATCCTGCGGCGCGCGAAGTCCAGCGTCACATCCAGCCCCAGGTGCGACGTGACGACTGCATGCGTATTCCCGTAGGAATGCGGATCCCGGTCCGCCAACGATGCCATACTCTCTCCCTTGTTCGTGCCATAGTTTCCTCCGCGCCACCATGACGACCTGTGTCGCACCTTGTCGTGAGGGCACCACCCTAACTCACACCAACGCTCCCTGCGCTACCATCACCACTTTGCCACCCACGGATACCGCAATCTCCCCGCCGTGCTCTGTCGCCCGGAGATACAACAACGATGGACGCCCAATCTCGTACCCCTGCGCCACACGGGTGTCGACCTGCGCCGCGCCGAAATAGCGATGCTGGGCTAAATAGCCGGCGAGACAGCCGTTGGCGCTACCCGTGGCAGGGTCTTCCGGCAGGCCAAAGTGATCGGCAAACATGCGGGCGCTGAGGTCATGCCCGGCGTGGTACGGCTCAGGACAGAACAGCAAAATCGACTTGGCCTCGGCCTCGGCAATCAATCGCTGCGGCGCGGCGTGATCCGTCCGTGCCTGCCGCAACACTGCGAGGGTTTGCAAGGGCACGATGATGAACGGCAAGCCGGTCGACACCTCTTGGCACGGAAAGCGCGGGTCAATCGCCTCGACGGGCAGGCTGAGAGCTGCAGCGGCAACCTCCGGGGCAAAGGTGCGGCCGAACGTCGGCGGGTTTTGCTGCATCCAGAGAATGTCAGTGGTATCTCCAGCATAGGTGATGGTCACCGGAATCGGTCCTACCTGCTCATTGAGTATCACACGTTCTACCGGGGTAGCGAGAATTTCCCGTTGGATCACATACGCCGTGCCCAGTGTTGGATGACCGGCAAACGGCAACTCGCGATCCGGGGTGAAAATCCGCACGTCGTAGCCACCGTCACGCGCGGTATCGGCATCGATAAACGTCGTCTCGGAATAGTTCATCTCCTTCGCCAGACGTTGCATCGTCTCCGACGAAAGCCCAGCGGTCTGGCGCACGACGGCGAGCTGATTCCCGGCGTATTTTTCCTCCGCGAAGACATCGACGATGTAAAACGTGTGTCCACTCACGCTGCTGACCTTTTCCTTGTATTTATTGAAAAATCACCGGAATTGAGCCACCACTGGCGTCGATAGCCACACCGGTCACCGCCGCCGCCTTGGGCGAGGCGAGGAAGGCGATGAGATGGCCGATTTCCTCGGCGTCGACGATACGCCGAATGGCATTGCGCTGCGCAATTTCGCCCTCGATGGCTTCAACCGTCGTGCCGCGCTGTTGCGCTTGCTCGGCGTACATCGGCCCTGAGCGCTCCGTGCGTGTAGTGCCGGGATGAATCAAATTGGCGGTGATGCCGTCCGACCCGAGTTCATCAGCCAGGTTTTTGGTCAGATGCACAATCGCCATGTTGCGTAGACCGCTCAAAACGCCTGAGCGGCGTCCGGACAAGCCGCCGATATTAATAATGCGCCCCCATCCTTGCCGCTGCATATGCGGCGCTACGACTTTAGCACAGCGGAAATAGCCCACGACTTTAGTGTTGATATCGTCCAGCAATGCCTGCTCATCCGCCTCGGCTAGCTTCCCCCGCACCAGCCCACCGGGAGTCGCGGCATTATTCACCAGAATGTCCACGCGGCCAAAGCTATCGATGGTCGCCTGCACGAGTTGCGCTATGGACTCGGTGTCAGTCGTGTCGGCGGTGATCGGCTCGATCCGACGATCCGTCGCTTCCGCCACATCCTTCGCCGCCGCTTCCAGCGCCTCGCGAGTACGCGAACAGACGACCACATCGGCCCCTTCCCGCGCCAAGGCAAGCGCTGCCGCTTTGCCGATACCTTTACTGCCGCCCGTGATCAAGGCAACTTTGCCCGTCAAGTCGAGATCCATCGTGTCACTCCTCTCTCGCGAGTCTTACCATCTCTGCGCTCATGCGCCATAAGCGTTCGGCCGCGGCGGTGTCATACGACGCCGCGGACGAGCGCAGCGCCCGCTTTTTGATAAAATACTGCCCGGAGACTTCCGCAACCTCCGGCGCTGTTGCCAGATACACCATCGTCTCGGCCCCTTGCTCAGGACTGAGCGCGGCGACTTGTGCCAGACGAATGAGCCTGGCAAACAGGCCACGATTATTATGGGCAAATCGCGTTGCGACAAATCCGGGATGGAGCACGTTCGCAGTGACCTGCAAGCCTTGCAGCCGTGCTGCCAACGTGTAGGTGAACATCACATTGGCCAGTTTGGACTGACAATAAGCGCGCCAGCCGCTATAGCGTTGCGTCCCCTGCACGTCGGCGAAGTCAATACGCCCAGTCTGATGGGCACCCGACGCCACGTTGACGATACGCGCCGGCGCACTCGCCCGCAGGATGTCGAGCAGCCGCTGCGTCAGCAACATATATGCCAGATGATTCAACGCCCAGGTCATCTCAATGCCATCGGCGCTGAGCTGCCGCCGCGTAAACAGCGCGCCGGCGTTGTTGACCAAGACATCCAGCCGCGCATACTGTGCCTGAATCTCCTCGGCAAGCCGGTGCACCTCCGCTTGCGAGGACAGATCGGCCAGGAACAAATGGACCGGCGCCTTGCCTGCCGCCTGCATAAGGTGTTCGACCGCCGCCGCGCCACGCGCAGGGTCGCGCCCGACAATACCAACCGTCGCACCCTGCTGAACCAAGACACGCGCCGTCACCAGGCCAATACCGGAGGTGGCGCCGGTGACCACACAAACTTTGTCACGCATCCCTGCCATAGCGTCTGGCATCACATCCATCCCTCGCTAAATCCACGGGCACGCACGTACCGATAGTCCTCTCTCTGGGCATGCCGCCCCAGCATAACGCGACGCGACGCCGGACGCAAAAAGTGTTTGATGGAGACAGGGGAAACGGAAGGGGCATCTATCGGGGACAGACGGCATAGGCAGGAGGTGGAGCCATGCTCCACCCTTGCAAGGATTTGTACCAGCCTGCCTCTAGCAGACCGTCACCTCGTTACAGCGATACACGTCCTGGATTGCATGCAACAGCTGAATACCTTCAGGCATGGGGCGCTGAAAGGCTTTGCGGCCTGAGATGAGTCCCGTACCGCCGGCGCGCTTGTTAATCACGGCTGTGCGCACCGCTTCCGCATAGTCGCTAGCGCCGGAAGATGCTCCACCGGAATTAATCAACCCGGCCCGACCCATATAGCAATTCATGACTTGATAGCGACACAAGTCAATCGGATGATCCGAACTGAGTTCCGTGTACACCTTGTCATGGGTCCGGCCAAATTGCAGGGCGGTATAGCCTCCATTACTGGTGGGAAGCTTTTGCTTAATGATGTCGGCCTCGATGGTCACGCCCAAGTGGTTCGCCTGGCCCGTCAGGTCAGCGGCTTCGTGGTAATCAATCGTGTCGGGCTTGAAGGCAGAGTTGCGCAGATAACACCACAGCACGGTAAACATCCCGAGTTCATGCGCTTTGTGAAACGCTTCACTGACTTCCACAATCTGGCGATTGGATTCCTCCGAGCCGTAATAGATCGTGGCGCCAACCCCGACAGCACCCAGTTTCCAGGCCTGTTCAACCTGCGCAAAAAATATCTGATCGTAGACGCTGGGATAGGTCAAGAGCTGGTTATGATTGCATTTCAGAATGAACGGAATTTTATGCGCATATTTCCGCGCCACCATGCCCAGCACGCCCAACGTGGTCGCCACAGCGTTGCAGCCCCCTTCGATCGCCAGTGTGACGATGTTTTCCGGATCGAAGTAGATGGGATTGGGTGCGAACGACGCACCGCCCGAGTGCTCGATACCCTGATCAATCGGCAAAATAGACACATAGCCTGTGTCGCCCAGGCGGCCAGACGCATAGAGCCGCTGCAGGCTGTTCAGCACCGGAATGGGACGATCGGAATCCGCAAAGACTCGATCAACAAAATCAGGGCCTGGCAGGTGCAGCAGATCTGCAGAGACTTTGGGCTGGTACGTTAAGAGAGCGTCCGCATCCTTGCCAAGATACTCTTGGATAGCATCAATACCTTCCGCGACTGCAAGAGCCATAAACATACTCCTCTTCTTCATATATAAAATTGCACGATCTATTATGCCGTGTCTTCACGCCGAGGACAACCAAACTAGGTCACCTCGGCCCTCCCTCTATGGCGTGCTGCAAGACGTCATGAAGCTTCTTCACCGTATATGGTTTGGCGATCATACCATTAAAATCATAGTGTTGAAAGTTGGCCATCACGGGGTCATTGGCATAACCGCTTGAAACCACTACTTTCGCCTGCGGGTCAATGGCTCGTAGGTGCGCAAGGGCTTCGAGGCCTCCCATTCCTCCGGGAATGGTGACATCCAGAATCACCGCACGAAAGGGGCGTGACTCTTCTGCCGCGTTCTGATACACGGCAATGGCCTCCGCGCCGTCGCGGGCACACACAACCTCATAGCCAATCGTCGTCAGAATCGCACGGAGCAGATCACGAATCGATGCTTCATCATCAACGACGAGAATTCTTCCACTGCCGACGAGAGGAGTGTCCGGGATATCCTGCGCGGGTAGGACGTCGTCCTGGATGGCGGGAAGATAGATAACAAACGTTGTCCCCACGCCTACCTCCGACTCGACCATGATGGAGCCGTCGTGCTTAGTGATAATGGCATACGCGGTGGCCAGCCCCAGCCCACTGCCGTGCTCCTTTGTGGAGAAATACGGGTCAAACACATTGGTGAGAGCCTCAGCCGAGATGCCACTGCCATGGTCGCGCACGCTAATTTTGAGGTGGCGCCCCTCTGGGAGAGAAGACACCTCTCCGGCGCTGAGCCAGACATTGTCCGCCTGCACATCGACCACCCCTCCGTCCGGCATCGCTTGGACAGCATTGAGTACCACATTATGCAACACCTGATCGATCTGGCCAGCATCCACGTCGGCAGGCCACAGATCCTCGGCAATGACAAAGACACCGCGGACATTTGAGCCACGCAGGGCAAAGTTGACCGACTCCGTGAGCAGTTCCGCCATGGAGACCGTCTGCCGCACAGGCGCACCCCCGGTCGAAAACGTGAGGAGTTGGCGGGTTAACGCGGTAGCGCGCCGACAGGCGTTTTCGGCTTCCGTGAGTCGTGCCACTGCTTGCGCCTCCTGGTCCACCAACATCTTGGCGAGGGAAATATTGCCCATAATGCCCGTAAGGAGATTGTTAAAATCATGGGCAATCCCCCCGGCCAGCACGCCGACCGATTCAATTTTCCGCGCGCGGAGCAAGGCGTCCTCCAACTGCTTCTGCTCGGTAATGTCGGTATTGATTATGCCGATAGCCACGGGATTGCCGCGTGTATCAAACACGGGATACTTGGTCGCAAGGACCGGATGCTGTGTACCATCCGCGAACGGCACGGTGACCTCCAGGACAATCGCCGTCCGCTTTTCCAGGACTTCCCGGTCATGCGACGTATAGACATCGGCGGCGTCCTGCGGGAAGATGTCGTACGAGGTCTTGCCAAGCACATCCTCCTCCGCCATGCCATACCATTGCTCAAATCGCTTGTTGACCAGGAGAAAGCGGTGCGCTGTATCCTTGAGGACGATCGCCGACGGCGAGTGCTCGATGAGCCCTCTGAACCACTCCTCACTCGTCCGCAGCGCCTCTTCGGCCTGCCGGCGCTGGCGCCGTTCTTCCACTTCGTGTAATTCGCGTTCGATAGCCGGCACGAGGCGGAGCAGCTTGTCCTTCATCAGGTAGTCATGCGCGCCGGCCTTCATGGTAGCCACGGCAACCTCTTCACCGATCATCCCCGAGACAACAATGAACGGCACATCGCGACCCGTTTCCTTGACGAGTGCGAGCGCCGCGAACGAGTCGAACTGCGGCATGGAGTGATCACAGATGATCATCTCCCACGGTGACTCACTGAGCGCCGCGCGCAAATCCCTGGCGTTGTCCACCCGCGTGTGGATGGGATCGAAGCCCCCGTGGCGCAGGGTGCGCACCAGTAATGCTGCATCGTCTTCGTTATCTTCAACGATGAGTACCCGGAGTGGTTTGCTCATGAGGGCTCCTCGGATGGCGGCGGTTCATTGAGCCGTAGCCAGTAGGACTGCACATGGCTCACCGCCTCCTGAAACTGGTCAAAATTGACCGGTTTGCGCACATAGCTGTTCGCGCCAAGTCGATAGCTCTCGCTGATGTCGCGCTGGTCATCGGACGAGGTCAATACGACCACCGGGGTATGTTTGGTGTGATCACTCGCCCGAAGCCGTCGCAGGACTTCCAAGCCGTTCACCTTTGGCAACTTGAGATCCAGCAACACCACGGTCGGGCAGTCGCTCACGTCGCGCCCAGCGTATTGTCCTGTACCAAGGAGGTACTCCAGGGCTTCGGCCCCATCCCGTACTGCGATGATCTCGTTCGCGATAGGTTGCTTTTGCAATGCCCGCACGGTCAGGACTTCGTCGTCCGGATTGTCCTCAACGAGCAAGATGGTCAATGCCGCCATGTCTTTGGTTCCTCTCTCGTTGGCGTCCCGAGGGTAAAGGAAAAGGTGGCTCCCTGCTCCACGGCGCCTTCGGCCCAGACACGGCCCCCATGACGATGGATAAGACGTGCGACCATCGCCAGACCGATACCCGTGCCCTCAAATTCGGTCATCGCATGCAAGCGCTGGAAAATGCCGAATAGCTTGTCGCGATACTGCATGTCGAAACCGGCCCCGTCATCACGCACGAAATACTCCGTGTCGCCGTTCAGACGACGGGTGCCGAAGACAATGGTAGCCGTGTCGTGTTTGCTCGTAAACTTCCAGGCATTGTGCAGCAGGTTCTCGATGACGATGCGCAGCACGCGAGGGTCGCCACAGGCGGTAACCTGCGGCGCGATCACGCACGACACCTTGCGATCTGGGTCGCGCTCCTTCAGCCCCGCGATAATCGATGCGACCATGGCGGACACATCGATCTGCTCCCACTGGAACTCTCCGCGTGTGGCACGCGACAACGTGAGGAGATCATCGATCATCTGTCCCATGCGCTGACTGGCACGACTGATACGCGTGAGATAGTCCAACGCCTGGCCGTCAAGCTTGTCGGTATAGTCCTCCATCAGCGCCTCGCTGAAGCCGGTAAGGCCGCGCAACGGCGCCCGCAGGTCGTGCGAGACGGAGTAGACGAAGCTATCCAACTCGACGTTGGCTGCTTCCAGCTGCGTCGTGCGTTGGCGCAGCGCCTCTTCTGTCCGGGTGCGCTCGGCGATTTCACCGCGCAGATCGGCTTCGTGGCGTCGCGAGGTGGCGGCGGTGAAAACCGCGATAGCGACAATAGCCAAGACGGAGAAGACTCCTCCGAGGGTGATGATCGCACTGTTGGTCAGGCGCTGTCTGTGGGTGTCAGTGCCGAGCTTTTCTACATCTGCCATGATACCTGTTACCAGCCGGTTGACTTTCTGGGTCAGCCGGTTGGACGTCGCACGCCCCTCGGCAAGGCGACTGGCAATCTCGCCGAGCAGGGACAGCTCGCTGGCGCGACGTGCAAACGGATCCATGTCACTGCTCCGGAGGTCGACGAGCTCCGCCCCGATCTTGCGTAGGTTGCCGGCCAGGATCGGATTGCGTTGGGCAAGGGCGCTTTGCTCGAAGGCCCCGATGGCATCGCGCAGCGCGTCGAATGAGCGATCGAATGCCACGCGCATTGCGTAGACGGCCTCAGTTGATTCGAGGACTGCAACCGTGTTGAGGAGGCTGAGCACATGGCTTCCCAAAGCCCGGATCTCGGCGCTCACACCGCCTTCATTGGCCGCCATACGGATCAGCCGAACGATGGTCTCGCGTGTTGCCAGGCTCACTCGCCGATGTTCATCGAGCAGGGTATGACTCTCCCGTTGCACCTGTTCGTCCAATTGCCTGGCGAATCGTCTCAGGTCATCGTCGCCGCCGTTTTCGCCGTCCCGGAGTTCCGTCGCCAGACGCACCAACTCCGACAGATCGGGGCACGTCGTGTTACGAGACAGCTCCTCAAGGTCGTCCGTTATGCTGGCCAAAAAGGACCGGCGGAGCGACGACGTACGCTCCTCGTCCCCTGGAGCACGCAGGGCGGACTCCCCCAGTAACTCGATGATGTGCCGCGCCGCCATCATGCTCATCATCCGCCGATGCGCCTCTTCGCCCAGACGCTCGATCATGTTCGTCGCGCGGCGCCCTGCCCGGTTGGCAAACAAGCCCATGAGGGAGTGGACGCCATAGGTCACCGGGTGGGACGTATCGGTGAAATCGGCCCCAACCTTGTTGACTTTGTCGAGGAACGTATCATGCTGTCGCCGTAGCGCGAAGCGCTGCTTCGCCAGCCCCTCGAGTGCCACCAGGATCGTCGCCAGGGCTTCGACATCCTCGCGGATGTCCCTGAGGATGTCGGGGTCAGCCCGGTCTTTCAACTGGCTCATCGCTGCGTTAATCTCGTGCAGCACGGCGTCGAGACCGGCCATGGTCACCTGTAATTCACTCCTGTCACTCGCAAGGGCAATGCTCTGTGCTGATGCCGAGAGGGACAAGCTGCGCTCCGCCAAATGTTTGGCTCCAACGACGAGTGGCATGGTCTGTGTTGTCGTACGCTGCACGACGGACCCAAAACGATTGAAGGAGTAGAGGCCTAATACGGTCGTGATCACCGTCAACAAGATGATGACCCCAAACGCCAGGTACAGCCTCGCTCCGATGCTGCCCAAGAGTCCTTGCTGCACACGCTTCACTGTCGATGCCTCGCTCGGATTCATACGCAGAGTCCATCCGTCTGCATGCCTGACCCACCGATCCACACGACAAACACGTCTTCACGGGAGACCGTAGGCCTGGAGAATGCCTGCAGCGTTATGCTTGTCAATGGTCATGGTCGGGAGAGTAATGCGTTTGGCAATCGGCGCCCCGGCAAGAATCCGCAGCATTTGCTGCACACCCTCGTCGCCTGGGGTGTCGTACAAAAACGTCGCGGTCAGAATCCCTTCGGAGACCCATTTGACGCCCTCTCCGGGAATGCCGTCGATGCCGAGGAAGAAGATCTCGTTTTCCCGCCCCTCGTCCTTTGCCGCCAGGTAGGCGCCGAAGGCCATCGGGTCGTTGTGGGCGTAAACGAGGTCGATACGTGCATTCCCACCCAGCGCCCGGACCATGATCTCGTATCCCTTGTCCTGCTTCCAATCGCCATCGGCAGGTTCGATGGCCATAGAGATGCCGGGTTCCTTGTCGATGACCTCGTGGAATCCATCGTGCCGGTCTTGGGCCGGAGTCGACGCCATGCCACCCCAGATCTCGACGACGACACCACGCGCCTTGCCCTTGCCGCCAAGCAGTTGCACGGCGTATTCGCCGGCAGTACGTCCGATGAGCCGATTGTCTCCTCCGATGAACTGGGTGTATTGGTCGTTGGTGAGATCGCGGTCGAGGACAATGACTGGAATGCCGGCGTGGTACGCCTCGTTGACAATCGGCGTCAGGCCCGAGGCAACCTTGGGCGAGATGAGGATGCCGTCGACCTTCTGGCGGATG
>CAJIAL010000475.1_pt1 | contig 11538 bp, 13 predicted proteins | sample 9199091 | NCBI WGS metagenome assembly CAJIAL01 (sample SAMEA7708270, study PRJEB35096) | sediment metagenome | biome: marine neritic benthic zone biome [ENVO:01000025]; feature: sediment [ENVO:00002007]; material: shallow marine sediment [ENVO:03000034] sea grass bed [ENVO_01000059] ... | reverse complement strand
TTCTCGACCACCCGGGCGTGCATCGCCGTTAACTCCTGCCAACCCTGCTCGGAAAACTCGTGCTTGCTCTTCAGTTTTTTCCGGGCTTGCTCCAGGAGGTTGTGCACGATAATGTCGCCGATATGCTCCAATGTAATCGTAAAGGTCATGATTTCCATGCAACGCCGGCTATCGGCTTCGCTCAGTTGATTGCGACTGACCTCTGTGAGATAGAGTTTGATTGCCGTATTCAGTTGATCGACGTCGTCGTCGATCTTCCCGAGCCGCCCCACTTGTCTCTTGCTGTCGGCCTGGAACATATCGATCGCATAGCGCAGCATCGACTCGACACGATTGGCCATCCGCAAGACCTCGCGCGTCGCACAGGCCAGCGCGAGCTTGGGTTTATCGATGAGTTCCGGATCAAGATGACTGGGCGGTTCTAGCGGAGCATCGTCGGCGGTCACGTCAACCTGCACGTCAGGCAGTATCCACCCGGTCAACCGGGCAGTAATACCGGTTAACGGCAAAAACATGAGCACCAACGCCCCATTAAACAGCGTATGAAAATTGGCAATCTGACGAGCTGGCGGGGTGTCGAGGAACTCAGAGAAAGAGACGGCCTGACTGAGCACAGCGAGCGCCAGGAGGGCGCCGAGCAGGCGAAACAGAAAATTGCCTGACGGAATCCGACGTGCCTCCGGGGCTTCGTGTAACGTCAAGATTAACGGAATGAGCCCGGAACCGACGTTGGCGCCCAATACCAGGACACACCCCAACAGGATCGGACCAGCCCGACGCTGGTCAGCGACATAATCAGCAAGACCATGGCGACGCTGGAATGGGCGAGCCAGGTCAACCCGGCTGTAGCAGCATGACCAGCAAGGGGTCGTTGGATAGCGCGTCGATGATGGTGGCAAGGGTTGGGCTGTCTCGTAGCGGTTCGGAGGCACCGACGATTAGCTTAAGCGACAGTAACATCAGACCCAGGCCGATGATAATGCGGCCCAGTTGACGCGGTCGCCGCTCCGAGGTCGACAGAAAGAGCGCCACCCCCATGAGAATGAACACCGGCGATAGCCAGGCGATTTTAAACGAGATCACCTGCACCACCAGGGTCGAGCCGACATCGGCACCGAGCATAAGTGCCAGTGCCGGGGCTGTTTGTAGGAGACCGCTGGTGGCAAAAGAGATGGCCAGCAGCGCCGTGGCCGTCGAACTTTGCAAAGCCGTGGCGACACCGAGCCCGGTGCTGAGGGCGGTGAGTCGATTGCGGGTGGAGTAGCCCAGAAAGTTTTGTAGGCTGTTGCCATACGCGCGCTCGATACCGGTGCGCACCATGCGTGTCGCCCATAGCAATAGGGCGACCCCACCGCAGATATTTAATAACAGCTCGAATCCCGGCATTGAGGGAGTCCTTCTTTCTGGCTGGTCATCAGCCGGTCGGCTCATGAAGCAACTGATAACAATAGGTGGGAAAAGACCGTCATGTCTCTATCGTACTATGCCCATCAAAAATTGTGCCCCGTTCTGCATGACTTAGGGTATAGGCAGATTGCCGACAGGTGGGGCTGTCGCGCCATGAGCCTTGTATTCTGGAGAAATTCTCGATATCGTTGGGATGCCTAACCTCCCGGTAAAGTCGGAGGGATTGAGATAGCGTAAACCGCGAGGACAAACGCTGATGAACTTGCCCGAACAGGTCGCCAAGCTCTGTGAGGACTTGCCTCCGGACAAGCAAGAGGAGGTCCTGGACTTTGTCGAGTTCCTGGTCTCCCGTCAGTTATCTGTGAGCTGGACGGTAGAGAAGCGACAAGGGACGGTGGCCAACACGATGGGGAGCTTGAGCCATACGCACACCAGTAGTGAGGCATTTTCTCAGCGCAAGCAAGAGGAAAAAGCTCGCGAGGAGCGCCGGTGGCAAGCCTAACCGTCACGCACTGTCTCGATGCCTGTGCGATCATAGCCTACTTACGGCATGAGACCGGGGCCGAGGTCCTCAAAGAGCTGATCGAGCAGCCCACGACGTTCTTGGCGATACATGTCTGCAATCTCGGAGAGGTCTACTATGACTTTTTCCGCGCTGATGGGCTTTCTGTCGCTCAGACAGCATGGACCAATACCCTCGCCCTCCCACTCACCCTGCGTCGTGATGCCGATGATGCCTTTATCAAGCGGGTCGGGGTTGTGAAAGTAGAAGAGCGGATTTCCTTCGCTGATGCCTTTGCATTAGCCTTAGCGGAACGACTGGATATCCCGTTGATCACCACCGACCACCATGAATTTGATGCAGTCGAGCAGAAGGGCTACTTCCGCTTTGTATGGCTACCGTAAACAGCACGAAAAGCTGGGCCTGCAAAGAGAAGTAGGAGTACGCAGTAGCATATACTGAGATTTGAGTTTTTGCGGACGGCAGGGTGGCACAGCCTTATGCCGCACCGAGCGGTTTGTGGAAGACTATCCGCACCAGCAGACGCTGATCGTCGACGGCATCTTGCCTATGATTGCTGGTGCGCTGCTCGACGACAGAGCCATCCTCTACAAAGAGAAGATTAATTATAAGCTCGCCGGTGGAGCAGGCTTTGCACCACATCAGGATGCCGCAGCCTACCGTGATGTCTCGCATCATATTACCTGTCTGGTGGCTGTTGATGCCATGACTGCAGCAAACGGCTGTCTGGAATTTGCGCCCGGGAATGCACAGGGCATGCTGTCGCTGGATGACGCCGGGTGCATCACGCCTCGCATTGCGGCCAGCCTGACGTGGACGCCGGTATATGTGCCGGCTGGCGGTGTACTGTTTTTCAGCTCGTACACGCCGCATCGGAGTGGACCCAATCAGACTGCTGTGTCTCGCCGCGCCATGTACCTGACCTACAATGCTGCTTCAGAGGGGGATTTACGCGCAGCCTATTATCAGCATCGCGAGCAGCAGTTGGCAGCGCATGAGGAAACGGCGGAGGCCGATACCACCGCGCGCATCAGTACCATCGGCCATTTTCTTGGTCACCGTGTTCGTTAATGCGCTTATGCAAGAGAGGATCGTGAGATGACAACGAAACCGCCGAAGTGGACCGGTGATGCGGCAGCCTTCGTCGATGACCTTTTTGCCTGGTATCGGCTCGTTGGTGCCACAAAGTATGACGAGCAGGTCACCCAGTTAGACCATGCGCTACAGACAGCCGAAAACGCCCGCCAAGATGTCGCGCCGGAAGCCGAGATCGTCGCAGCGTTCTTCCACGATGTCGGCCATTTCCTCGTCGATGAACACAAAAGGCAAGGCGATTTTCTCGTCCACGACTTACGCCATGAAGCCGTCGGTGCCGCGTGGCTCACCAAATTCTTCCCAGCCGAGGTCACAGAGCCCGTGCGGCTGCACGTACCCGCCAAACGTTGGCTGTGCACCATGGACGAGGACTATTGGCAAGGTTTGTCCGACGCCTCGAAGCGCAGCCTCGAGATCCAAGGCGGAACGATGTCGCCTGAAGAGGTCACGGCTTTTGAGTCACACGCCGGTTGGCAAGCCGCCGTGGCACTACGTAAGCGCGATGACATGGGCAAAGAGCGCGGCCGCAAGGTGCCGGAGCTGGAGAGTTTGCGGCCACTCGTGGTGGCATGGCTGCAGACATGAGGGCAGTCGTGATGCCCCTCACCTACTCGATCTTCAACGGAAATGGAATAGTGGGTGTCACCTTAACCGATCAAGAGACGAACGGAAGCCGTAATAATGACGAAAATTGCGGTGCGCAGCACTTAGCCACGAGTCGGCTCAGTGCCGTGTTGGTCGAGTTCGCCGAACAGCTCACGCAATGGGAGGGTAAATCCCGGTAAGACCATGCCTCCCGTCAGTGTATCGGCCTCATGCAGGATGGTAGATTGATCGTGGTCAGTATACACGCCCACCGTACGCGTGTTGGGGTCAATGATCCAGACTAGCTCGACACCCGCATCAAAATACTCGCGGCGCTTACGAGCCATTTCTCCGCTCGTGTTGCTTTCGCTCAAGACTTCTAGCGCCAGATTGGGTGCTAGTGCTGGGATGGGTGCGGTGGGTATGCGTCTGTCAGGGAGGCGGTCCCAGGAGATGAAAGCCACATCGGGAATGCGTACCAGGCCAGGCGCCAGCCGTATCAGGCCGGCTTCGCCGGTAACGATACCCAGGTTCCGTGGTTTCACAAAGCCGAGCAAGGTATAAATCAAAAAACTCGCCAGCCACGACTCACGAAACCCCATCACTTTCTCCACCAGCACCTGCTCCACCAGTTCACACAAGCGACCTTCACGTGATTGGATCTCGAGCACATCCTGCTCAGTCGCCGTTCCCGGTGCTGGGCGGTATCGTATACGAGCGGGATCGATATCCCCGAGCTGTCCCAGCAAATCGGCCAGAGTTTCAATAGTTGTCGCAGACTGTAAACCGGACGTCATCAGTATGTCCTTTCGTTCCCCTGACGTACCTTGAGGCAGTTATACACCAAACGACCCACACCTACCAGGGACAAAGATAGACTCCCATCTCAAGGTCTGCACGGACGGATAGGATAAAGAAAAGCCTTCGCCTTTACGCGACCGTGCGTGACAGAGGGCTTAGAAGATACCGCGACGCTAAGGCCCTTCGATGGCGAACGTAATCTCTGGCGCTTGAAAGTTGACGAACAGGATACGCCCGGTAGGATCGAACGTTGCTCCCGCCCACTCCTGACCGGAGAAGTCTTTCTCGTTTTCATCGCCCAAAATCGCCTCAACGTTCTTGCCGGCCTTCTCAAGCTGCTGCCGGTTTACGAAAACCGATCAGAGTGCCCCGCCGCAATCAGCGGGGTTCTTTACTGTGCGCTTTCACTCGGAAATGAGTTCGTCCTGTGCCTCGGCCCTGATGAGCAAGACAGGGCAGGGTGCGCGACGCATGAGCCGTGTGGTCACACGCCGTCTGTAGCAGGATAAAAGCCGGCGGCGCTGACGGCATCCGAGGACGATCACATCGACGCCGAGTCGCGTTGCGGTCGACGCAATAGCGCCGGCCGGCTCCCCTTCAACGACCTCGTACATCATTAACTTCGGATATGGAGAGACGAGTGCGGCAAGACGTGCGAAGGCATCGGTCCTACAGCCGTCTAGCAGTTGAATCAGCATGTCTGCAGAGGTGTGGTCAAGGTCGGCAGCCAGGAGGCGTGTCAGACGTGGGAGGACGTGCACGACGGTGAGGTGCGCCTGGTGGTGACGTGCCAACAGTATGGCAGTGTGCAAAGCGCGCAATGAGGCGGGACTGAAATCCGTCGGTAGCAGAATATGGTCATACGGGGCTATGGGGGCTACGTATTGCGTGTCAGGGTACATAACACAGAGATCCGGAGGAAAGAGTGCAGCTTGTGTGGTCTGCTCTACACCAGCTTGTAATCACCCAGGCGCTCCACGATGACCGGCGATAGGGCGCGGCGGATGACCTCTTCCGTTGTGTGAATGGTCTTATGCCAGCGTGCGCTCGTCAGCCAGGGAATCGTCATGGCAATCAAGTCGGCTTCGATAGCGTCAGCGGTTGTCAGGATCGTCTCGACCGGCTCGCCGCACCGCACTTCTGTGGTGACATGGCTGCCTTCTGCTTGAAGCTGACGTGACACGTCGTGGAGATAGTGCTGCGCCTGCGCGGCCTGCGGGGCTGAGGAAGCAGTTCGTGCGGGACGGCGCGTGGCAGTATGAGACGGTGGTTGCACAATCAACAAATGCACCGCGCAATGAAACTCCCGGATCAAAAGACGCACGCGCCCGAGAAGTCGCGCGCTGCGGCCGTAATCATCGAGAACGACGAGAATGCGTTGGTACATTGCTCTGTACTCCCCTGATGCAGGACAGCCTTGTACGCCTTGGTCTCGCTGACCTCTTCTTGTGGTCTCCACACGCTGTATGTCTCCGAATGTACAGGCAAAGTGTTACGTTGGGATAAATATTCGATGAATTTTTGATGGAGATAACTACGAGGCGAGCGGAAGAGACACGGTAAACGTGCTGCTTGGTGAATTTTCATCTTAGCCACAAGAAGGCGGAATGGGGTAATGGCTCCGATCTTTCCAGTGCTGTAACAGCCAATCCTGCGACGACAACACGTTGTCGTCGGGATGGGGCCGCAGGCGCTCGTAGTCCCCATTGGACAACAGACGCCGTGCCTGCACGTTATCGTGCAAATGGACGCGGAGGATGTCCTGGATAATGAGGTCGCGCAGTTGCGGCTGCTCCACGGGAAACAAGAGTTCGACCCGGTGGTCCAGATTACGCGGCATTAAATCGGCACTGCCGAGGAGGACGTCGTCTGCACCCCCGTTCCGGAAATAATAGATACGCGCATGCTCTAAGAAGCGTCCTACAATCGACGTCACCGTGATGGTGTCGCTGACGCCGGGGACGCCTGGGCGGAGGCAGCAGATACCGCGGACCTGACGGTGCAGAGCAGACACCCGAATCATAAAAAACTCGTCAAGATTGTTGGCAAAAATGGCCAGGAATTTGACGCGTTCAAGCAACGGCGTGGATGGATCGAGCGCTTCTTCTAAGACTCGCGCATTGAACTGCAACCAACTGAGTTCCCGATTGAAGTAGTTGGTTGGAATTTTGTTAAGGAACGCACTGACTTCGTCTCTGCTACTGAGGCAGGTAGGCTTGTGCCGAAAATTTGCAGAAGCTTAACAAAGTCAACGTAGGATGCTAACGGACATCACGTAATATCCCGTATAGGCGAGCCCCTCATCACCAGACGCTCGTTGACCCTGCTGATGAAGCTGCCACGGATTAAGACGTCCTTTTCCCGCCTCCGCAAAGATCAGGCGAATGCGCACGACATCCGTGTGAAAGATTCATTGTGGGTCATGCTCTTGACGGTTGAATGCAGAGCCACCAGAAAGGATGACTAGTGTGAAATTTGCGGCCATTGATATCGGCTCCAATGCCATTCGCTTGCTGCTGGCGCAGGTTGTGGCCGACGGCCCCCAGGTGTCTTGTCGCAAAGAGTCGCTCATCCGCCTGCCGCTGCGCCTCGGCGAGGACGCCTTTACCCAGCGGCGCATCTCCGAGACGAAGGTGGAACGACTCATCCAGGCGCTGATCGGCTTTAAGCACTTGATCACTGTCTACGACCCGCTTGCCTCTATGGCGTGTGCCACCTCAGCGATGCGCGAAGCCGCCAACGCCCCGGCCATTCTTGCCGCGCTGCAGGAGCACAGTGGCATCGCGTGTCAGCTCATCAATGGCCAGCGGGAAGCAGAGATCCTCTTCGCGAATCGTTTTGCGACACGATTCCCGCACTGCACCGCGTGTCTCTATATCGATGTGGGCGGGGGGAGCACGGAGCTCACGCTCTTTGCGCACGGGTGCCGGGTGGCGTCGCAGTCCTTTGACATCGGGACCGTCCGCCTGTTGCAAGGACGCGTCCCTGACACGACCTGGAAGTCCATTTCTTGCGTATAGCGTGTCTTTGCACAGTGCCCTGCGTGTTTCTCAGGTCGCCGGGGCACTTCCCTCATTTGTTTGACGATAACAAACGGATATGTAGAAACGGTCAACGAACGCTGAACACCACGTTAAAAACGCCGCAACTCACGGGAGAACATGTGAGAAATAAGCCGCATGGTGCGCGCTCAGCTGGGCCGTGCGGCAAAGGTGTGGTACGCGTCATAGCTGCGGCGGAACGCGGCGAGGCGAGTAGGGCTTGCCACCTTTTCCCAGCTCACCAAAATTATCCCCGTGATCGGACCCAAACATCACTTCTCTGAACACCGGGCGTCGATGCCCTACATGCCCGGCTTCCGAGTGCCGTACTATATCTTTATTGGGCGGAAAGGCTGTGGAGAGGACGTACCAGAAACCAAGGCGCGACTTCCTCAGGAGCGCTCTACGCTTCGGCAGGGCCGCGTAACATCCGCAAACGCATCACGGCATTCTCCAGAGACACCGTCACCCCCCGGTCACCCTCAGGCCACCAGTGCACGTGGCCATGCTCCTGGCGAATCAGTCGTACCTCCTCATAATCGGATGACGAGATGGCAACAACGGCCGTATCGCCAACTACCGTAGTAGAGTACCACTCTCTCAACCCACGTTCCATCAACCCATCATCGAGGCGAAAATGGTGCACGGAGGAGGGCAAGAGAATACCCAGAAGGCCTTTGGTCCCTTGTACCTCTTCCATGAGTGTTGCCGACACCGCCCTGACCGCAGTATGACTCAGATCTCCGGCTGCATCGACAGCCCCGGTTGCGGCGGCCGTTGCCGCCTTCCCGACATCTCCTCCGGCCTCACTCACGGCTTCAATCACGCCTCGGACGGCCTGACTCGCCACCACCGCGACATCAGTGCCACCTTCGGCAGCCCTTGCCACTGTCCCTTTGACGACATGATGCGCGAAGGTGAGTATGTCACCGCGAACATCATTCACACCCATCACGACTCCTTTGGTCAGGCTCTTGGGGCTCACGAGCAGCCCGCCCCCTGCCTCTTCAGTCGCTTGGAGCACCCCTCGTACTATCTCGTTGACCACCACAAGACTTGCACTGGCTGTCACGCCTGTGGCGCCGAGCGTCTGCGATACGGTCTGTCGCAGTAGGCCAACCATCTCCGTCTCAATCTCGCCGATCCCCTTGAGACCACAAACGATCGTGTCTTTGACCGCTGTCCCGACCTGGCTAGGACTTCTGTCGCCACGTACGCCCGTCGGTATTTCTTCTCGCATCACACACCACCTCCCATGGCAGACTTGCACCCTCGCCAGAAAACGCACCGTGTGTTTCAGGTCCGAGCTTCTCAGGCGGAAGTCCGTGGTGGGTACCACCACACGCCCTCTACCGCAGTTCCTTGCATTGTTTTAGGAAAGCAGACAATAAAATAGCCATGTAAATATTTCATGAATATATGATGAAATTTGTGTTAGCAACATACCGGGGACGTAAAGAGTGCACGGTAAAGAGGGTAGGACACCATTCTTAAGATTCTGTGCATGTGAGCCGAAGCTCTCTCGAATTTTTCCCGAAGAGTTGATGGGGGCTGTGTACCACCGGTCCTGCCGATGCACAAAACGTTGCGCACCGACGACAAAGGTGACTTGGTTCTGAGGAGTCGAGCATTCTGGCGCTGCGTATGACCGCTGTCTCGCACCACAAGAGAGCACGACCGCAACGGCAACGCTTCAGTACGGCGTGGTTCAACTGGGCCCGCACCTCGCAAAAAAAGGCCTCGGTGCAATCCGGGGCCTTCTTCAATCAGCAAACCTGGGCAAGCACATCAGGAGCCGATGATGCCCCCGTTCTTGCGGGTAATGACGATCGTCGTGTCTCTCGGCCGGGTAATGCCATCCGTTGGGGCCGGGAAGTTCGTTTGACTTGGATCGCCGTTGCCGGGGTGCTGCGTATTAATGAACATTGTACGGCGGTCTGGGGTGAAGGCCATACCGGTAATTTCGTCACCCGCGACACCAGTGAACAGACGCCGTATCTCCTTGGTATGGGTGTCGACCACCAGCAGTTGGTTGTTGAGCCCGTCCTTCTGCCCGCCGTCGGTCTGAATGAACAGGCGCCCATCCGGGTCCGCAAACAAGCCATCGGGATCGCTGTATGATTCCTCGGTGCCATGGGTGTCCTCGGCAATGAGGAAGACGTCCCACGCGAACGTGGTGCCGGTGAAAGCATCGCTGTCGCGCCAGCGGATGATGTGGCCATCGGGGTTTGGCACTAGCGGGTTGGCGGCATTTGGTGTCTCGCGCCGGCTGTTGTTGGTCAGCGTGCAGTACACCTGGCCGTCGGGAGCCACCGTCGTCCATTCCGGGCGATCCATCGGCGTGGCACCGAGAAGGTCGGCCGCGATGCGGGCGAATGTCAGCACCTCCGCCTGATCGTTGAAGCGGGCTGCCAGGTCCGGATTGTCGATCGTGAGCTCTAGCCATTCGCCGGTGCCATCGTCATTGAACCGCGCCACATACAGCGTGCCCTCGTCCAGCGGGCTTTTGCCCTGCCGGCGCATTGCGCGCCAGTTGTCGGCGGAAACAAACTTGTAGATGTAGTCGAAACGCTGGTCGTCACCCATGTACCCGACCACGCGCCCGCCCCGCCCCTCGGTGAGTGCAATACCCTCGTGCTTCAGCCGGCCGAGAGCCGTGCGCTTCACGGGTTTCTGCGTGGCATCGAAGGGATCGATCTCCACGATCCAGCCGAAGCGGTGCTCTTCGTTGCGATAATCTTCGTCTGAAAGGTCAAAGCGGCGGTCGAATGTCTCCCAACCGTAGCTGAACCCGCTCTCGCTCAATCCGTAGCGCTCCTGCTCCGGAGTGGGCGTCCACGTGGCGGTGCGGTTCGTCGCGCCAAAGTAGCCGTTGAAGTTCTCTTCGCAGGTGAGATAGGTGTTCCATGGCGTCACGCCGTTGGCACAGTTGTTCACCGTACCGAGCGGGATGTTACCGTTCGGTGTCTGGAGCAACTCATGACCTGCCACCGGACCACTGAACGCAACGGGGGTGTTCACGTGGATGCGGCGGGCGTTCTTGCTTTTAACCGTGCGCCATCCTCTCCGCTTGCGCGCGATCTCCACCACCGCGACTCCGTGTGCATGCTGCGACGTACGCACGTCCTCCAGGCTCTCGGGCTGATTGGTGGCATCGTTGCCCCCACCCGGCGTACCCCGATTGAAGATCGTGGAGTTATTGCCGAACTCGTGGTTGATCACCAGCATGCCACGATTATTACGTAGCCGATAGAAGTATCGGTTGTCGTACCGCGGGAAGAATGCCATACCGTCGTGGCCGATACCAATTTGCTCCGCCTGGTCCTTGGCATTCGGTGGATAGCTGAACGCGGGGCCCCCTGGCTCGATGGGTTCGCCCCAGGGAATGAGCACCTGGTATTGATAGTCCGGCGAGATGCTCGGTTCCGGTCCGCCGCCGTCGGCGTTGGCTACAGGCGTGAAGTCGATCAGCCTGCGGCCGTTTCGTCCCCTACGCCACCTTCCCTGATGTTGATGCCCGGCGAGTGCGAACTTCGGCGTCAAAAATGTGGTCGCCGCCGTGGCAAGTCCCCCGGCCACGACCGCGCGCCGCGAGAGGTGGGCCTGGAGCACGTCGTGGAACGGGCGGTTGCCGGAGTGATTAACGATCTCGCTATCCTCTACAAAATTCTTGATACTGCCGTCGCGGTGTTTCACAGGCATCGAATTGCTCCTTCGTCGGGGTAAGAAGACGGAAATACCTCATGAACAAAGGCTAGCAACGCCATGTTACGACATGATGAATAAGGCGTGACGAAACAATGAAATATGACGATTTATGACCACGTCTCCGCCCGCCGCGGAGTATGGTCGCACGGGGGATTGCGCGTCGGTGAGCACAACACAGAGAGCCGGAGGAACGCGTGCAAGAAGGGGGGGCATGGTGTTAGTGGCTGGTACTGCTCCGCAGACGGTACCCCACGCCGCGGATGGTTTCGATGGCATCTCCCGCCGTGCCAAGTTTGCGGCGCAGGGCGGATGTGGACATCCACCGAACGCTCGGTCACGCCGGCATCGGTACCGCGTGCTTTATCGACAATCTGATAC
>CAJIAL010000379.1_pt1 | contig 11541 bp, 9 predicted proteins | sample 9199091 | NCBI WGS metagenome assembly CAJIAL01 (sample SAMEA7708270, study PRJEB35096) | sediment metagenome | biome: marine neritic benthic zone biome [ENVO:01000025]; feature: sediment [ENVO:00002007]; material: shallow marine sediment [ENVO:03000034] sea grass bed [ENVO_01000059] ... | reverse complement strand
TTGCCTCTGGTTCTGGGACACCTGGTCGACGCCGTTTGGCCAAGGCTATCCTGCCTTACTCATTGGCGATGCCGATTCGGTCTCGCGGCAAATCGAGGCAGCGAGCAAGCACGTCAACTTCAACGAAGCCCATTTCCTCTTTGGCCAAGGCGTGTTGGAGCGTGACAAGTGTATGAAAACGCTTGAACTCTTCGCGGAAAAAGTCATGCCGCGTTTTCAGTAGATTTCCAGTAGAGTAGAAAGGTTCACCCATGTACGATCTCGTCATTGACAATGCACGTATTTGCGACGGTACCGGCGCATCAAGCTTTATGGGCTCTGTAGGGGTGCAGGATGGACTGATCACCTATCTGGGCACAGATACCGGGCTGGCGGCGCAACGCCGCATCGACGCCGACGGCTTGGTGCTGGCGCCCGGGTTTATCGATCCCCACACGCATTACGACGCGCAAGTGGCTTGGGATCCACTGCTCACCAGCTCGCCTTGGCATGGTGTCACCACGGTCGTCATGGGCAATTGCGGCGTCGGCGTAGCCCCGGTGAAACCGTCCACCCGCGACATCCTGTTGCATGACCTGGTCAATGTCGAAGCCATTCCATATGAGGTCATGGAAGCCGGGATCGATTGGCAGTGGGAAAGTTACGGCCAATATATGGATGCACTCGACAAACGCGGCATGGGCATTAATGTCGCCGGGCTCGTCGCCTTTACGCCGCTGCGCCATTACGTCATGGGCGAAGCGTCATTCGAACGTACCGCCACAGACGCAGAGATTTCCCAGATGTACACCCTCTTGCGCGAAGCGATGGAAGCCGGCGCGTTTGGCTTCACCACCACGACGATTCGCAACCACATCGGTCACGAAGGCCGGCCGCTGGCGTGTCGTAACGCCAGCCGGGAAGAATTGATGGGACTCTGCCACGCGTTGCGTGATGTGGGACGTGGCGCGATCGAAATCTCCCTCGACTCGGCCGGCACGCGGCTAATCAACGACGACGATATGAGCTTGCTGCGCATGCTGACGGACGAAAGCACACGTCCGGTGACGTGGCTCGCTCTGTTTGCCCGTCCGGGTGAGCCCGGCTTCCATCAGCAAACCGTCGAGAAAATGGGCGACTTGATTCACCGCGCCATACCGCAGGTGACGCCACGTCCGCTCATCACGCAGGGTGACTTACGCAATCCGTTCATGTTCGCCCCCTACAAAAGCTGGGAAAAAGCTTTTAATAGGGGCGTTGGAGAGCAGATCGCGTTGTATAGCGATGCCAATTTCCGCCAAGCCTTCTTGCAGGACATGAAAGGCCGCGAGCGGCATCACCTGTGGAGCCGTATGCGGGTGCTGGAGTATACCAACCAGGCCCTGGCGAAGTATCAAGGGCGCACCATCCAAGACATCGCCGATGAGGAAGGCAAGCGGGCCATGGACGTATACCTGGACATCGGCATCGCCGACAATCTCGACACGCGCTTCCAAATCGAGGCGTTTAATTTCGATCACGAAGGGGTCCAAAACCTCGTAACCGAGGATCGCTTCATGGTTGGGCTGTCCGATGGCGGCGCGCATGTCGATTTGCTGTGTGACGTGGGCTATGCCACAGCCCTGCTGGAAATCTGGGTGCGTAAACACCACGTCTTGTCGCTCGAAAAAGCGGTGCAAAAGCTCACGTCGGTTCCGGCCTCGGTGTTCGGGATTCCGCATCGCGGCGTCCTCGCCGAAGGTAAGGTCGCGGACTTGGTCTTGTTCGACATCGATCGCATTGCTTCCAAACGGCCGGAGTTCACCGACGACTTGCCGAAAGGCGGCCGACGGTTGATTGCCAAATCCGAGGGCATCGAAGCGACGTTCCTGGCCGGCACGCAGTTGTACGACAAGGACGAACACACCGGCGCCCTCCCGGGTCGTATCCTACGGAGTTACGAATAGTCACGGCAGACGCCGACCTCTCTCTTCGGGGTGCCCTTAGTACAGGCCGGCAGAAATCCTTGATCGGTTTGAGCGCCGCAAGGTCAGCACCATCAAAGCAAACCACTAGTGACCTCTTTGCGGTATGCAGGACTAGAGCCTTAACCAGTTGCAATGAGCCTGGAGGCCCGCGGCAGAGCTGCAAAGACGAGCCTCCATCATGCGCATTGCAACTGCCCCACGCAGTAGGGTGCACTATACACTACCATGGCCCAAACCCGTTCTGCCGCACCGCAAATACGACTGACGACGTCGCCGAACTACCACTGGTGGGTCACCGCCAGCGTCATGTTGGGGGCGTTTATCGTCATTGTCGACGGCATGATCGTCAACATCGCCTTGCCGAAAATCATGTCGAGCTTCGGGGTCGATGTCCTGACCATCCGCTGGGTGGCGACGTCGTACATGCTGGCCTCGGCCGTAATGATGCCGGCTACGGGCTGGTTAGGACAACGGTTCGGCAATAAAAACCTGTACATGCTGAGCCTGGCGACATTTGTCGTCACGTCTGTCCTGTGTGGCGCCGCCTGGAGTATTGACACACTCATCTTTTTCCGCGTCATCCAAGGGATCTCCGGCGGTGTACTCATGCCGCTGTCCATGGCGATTATCTTTGCCGTCTTTCCCGAAGACAAGCGTGGTTTGGGCATCTCGCTCTGGGGGCTAGGGGCGTCGTTTGGTCCCGCTATTGGTCCGACGCTCGGGGGCTATCTGACGGAATACCTCAGTTGGCGGTTTATCTTCTACATCAACCTGCCGTTGGGCATTATCGCCTTGGCAAGCACGTGGCTGATTGTACGGCCCTCGCCACGGGAAGCACAGTCACCTTTCGATCCGCTGGGTTTTGTTGCTCTGACGGCGTTCCTGGCGGCGTTGTTGCTGGCACTCAGTGACGGACAACGCGAAGGTTGGGATTCGACATATATCCTGACGTTATTTGCCATCTTTGCCGTGGGGTTTGTCGCTTTTCTGCTCATTGAGTTCTGGCAAAAGCATCCGCTGGTCGACTTGCGCCTGTTTCGCAACCCGACCTTTAGTATGGGCATTGTCCTCGGGTTAGCGCTTGGCGCCACGTCATATGGCAGCACTTTCTTAATCCCGCTTTTTACCGAAAATATTATGGATTATTCAGTCCTACGCTCGGGGGTAGCCATGCTTCCGGGGGCACTCTTGGTGCTGTTTCTCATGCCGGTTGTCGGCTGGCTTGCCGACCGTGTCGAAGCACGCATACTGGTTGCCACGGGTCTGATCATTTATACCGTGTTTGCCTACTGTATGAGTCGCTTGGATCCGCGCGTGACGTTTTGGGTGATTGCCTCCTACACCCTGCTACGCGGCGCGGGCATGGGCATTATGTTTCCGCCATGGATGGCGCGGTCGTTGAAAACGGTGTCACTGGAAAAATCACGCATGGCGTCCGGCATGCTCAACGTGTGCATTGGCGTCGGCGCTTCGTTTGGCATCGCCATTACGGCAACGCTGTTGGAACGCTATCAGATTTTCCGCCAAGCGATCTATACCGAGGAGCAATTGCTCACCTCGCAGGGCACCCAAATGGCCGTGGACGGTTTGCGCCATCTTGCCGTCCAACTCGGCCAGATCGGCAATGCGGCGACAGCCACGGCGCACTTCATGTTGCAACGTATGCTCGCCCGCGAGGCACTGATCGGGGCTTTCAATGATTGCTTTCTCGTGCTAGGCTCCCTCGCCATACTTGCCTTGATACCAACCATCTTTCTGCGAGATAACACCAGCCGACACTAAGTGCTGCACACCGCAATTGCCCTGCGAGTTTGGCAGGGGGGATTGTTTTGTTTTCCATGGTCTGGGGACAGATTGAAATCTGTCCCCTCCAGGGTTTTTCGTAGGAGGAGGTTCTCATGGCTATTCGTGACATCTACCATGACGACGCAACCATTCAGCATTATGTCGCCAGCGGCGCCTGGACCAACACCACTCTGGACGACTCCTTGCAACAACACGCTCGGGAGCGCGGCGACAAGATCGCGCTGATCGACCGGCGTTGGCGTCTGACTTTCGCTGACCTCAACCGTCTGGCGCATCGCGCCGCCTGCGGTCTGTTGCATCTCGGTATCACCTCCGGCGATGTTATCTCGCTGCAAACGCCCAACTGGGCGGAATGGCTGATTCTGCACTGTGCCGCCACGAAAATCGGCGCGGTTAGCAACTCCATCGGCGCTGTATATCGCCACAAGGAAGTACGGTACATTCTCGACTACGCCGAATCGGCGCTCATGCTCATCCCCGACACGTTTCGGACCTTTTCCTACACCGACATGATCGCCGAGTTTCGTCCCGATCTGCCCAACCTCAAGCATGTGTTGGTGGTTGGTGACGATGTGCCGGACGGTATGCGCTCCTTCCAGGAATTTCTAGATACGCCATGGGAAACAGACTATGCCGCCGACCACCTCGCCTCCCTGCGCCCCAATCCCAATGCGATCACCACGCTCATGTTTACGTCGGGTACCGAGTCGAACCCGAAAGGCGTGATGCATACGCACAACACCCTCGGATGCGGCACACGGCAAGTCGAAACCACCTATCACCTGACGGCAGACGACGTGATTTTCATGGCCTCGCCGATTGGCCACACCACGGCGCTCTTGGTCGGAGCACGTATGCCGGTCATGTACGGTATGACCGCTGTATGGCAAGAACACTGGAACGCCGAGGCAGCGATCGACCTGATTGCGCAGGAAGGCTGTACGTTTACTGTATCGGCGACGCCGTTTCTGTATGGCTTGGTGCATGCCGCGAATGCGAATCGCGACACGCTCAGAACGTTCAACATATTCTCCTGCGGCGGCGCCCCGATTCCGCGCGAGCTGATCAAGCAAGCCGAAGAAGAACGCGGATTCTTCGTTTCGGCTCTCTACGGATCGTCCGAAGCATTGGTCAACAGCGCCATCACCCCTGATGATCCGCTCGAACAACGCTACGGCACCGACGGCAAGATCATCCCGGGCGTGGAAGCCCGGTTGGTTGATCCGGACACGGACGAGCCGGTTCCATCCGGCGCCGAAGGCGAGTTACACATCAAAACACCCGTGCTGTTTGCCGGCTACTACAAAGACCCGGAACGCACGCGCGAGGTATGTAGTCCTGACGGCTGGTACAGCACCGGCGATCTGTGCACATTGGACGAAGAGAATTATGTCAGCGTCGTCGGGCGCAAAAAAGACATGATCATTCGTGGAGGCGCCAACATCAGCGCCCGGGAAATCGAAGAATTGCTCTTCACCCACCCACACATCAACACCGTCGCCTGCGTCGCCATGCCCGACCCGGTGTTGTCCGAGCGTGTCTGTGCTTACGTCATCTGCGAACCCGGCACGACGCTGACGTTCGACGAGATGGTCGACTTTCTCAAGTCGAAACGCATGGCGATCTGGAAGCTCCCAGAGCGTCTGGAGATTCGTGACGCATTCCCCATGACGCCAAGTGGCAAGATTCAGAAATACCTGTTACGGCAAGAAATCGCAGACATACTCGGGCAAGAACAGCTCATTCACTGAGACCCTCACCCATCACACGTCGCTCGCGCTGACGAAGAGGTGGGAGACAACGATCGCAGGTTGCAGCCAGTGGTCTGAGTCCAGGTGACGAGCTGAGCCGCGCCCTGAAGACGACGGCGTATACTCTCGTGTAGATAACCGCGCTGCTCTAACCAACTGGTGAATGCATCAAGATAGGGGCCGGCAGGTCCTGAATAGTACGTAGCCTGTGTCGTCTGGCGTTTGAAATACGTCGTGAGCATACTGCCCTCCTTCGATTAGGGGTATCGAGGACGGCAGTAATATGCTGTGTGAAACAGTCAGCGTGCCAGAAAAACCACCTGATTTTTAATACTGTTACTGCCGTCTAACGGCAATATACTCCGCATATTCTTGGACTCCGCATATCCAGATAAATGCATACTTCCTCAGCAAGTGCCACGGGCGTGAGCCCGTGGGTATCTACTCCAACCAGAGTAGATGTGAGAGAATACGTGTGCGATAAGATAAATGGCTTGGCAGCTACGCCGATTTGTGGCTGCTGAATACTGAGTCGCATCCCCGATCTCGTTCTCAGTGGCAAAAGGAGTTCCCAATGAGCGAAATTCCCAGCGGTAGCGGTACCATCTTCATTGCGGCGTCCCCGGAGCAGGTTTATAACTTTATCACGGACGTGTCGAAACTTGGCCAGCTCAGCTCCGAATGTGTGCGCTCGGAGTGGAATGCGGGGCAATCGCTAGACGTCGGCGCTACCTTTCACGGTTGGAACAAGGCAGGCGACACCACCTGGGATGTTGATTGCGAGGTGACCGTGGTAGAGCCCAATAAAGAGTTTGCCTTCCGAGCCGGGACCGATATGCTTGGTGAGAATGCGACCCTTTGGCGCTTTGTGTTGGAAGCCAAAGAGGGTGGAACGCAGGTAACCGAGTCCTACGAGGCGCCGATCTTGGCCGTCCCCGACCACCCTGTCGCCCAGATTCCAGGGCGGGCTGAAGCACTTACCGCCAGTATTCAGACAACCCTCCAGAGTCTGAAGGCAGCGATTGAGGACACGTAGCGCACGCGATAGGATTGATGGGAAACCATCTCCCCTCATTAGCAGCCGCGCGGCCCAAGGCGATCGTGGCCGCCGGCTCCCAGGGGCTGCTCCGCGTGGCGCGCGGCAAAACCGCTGCTGCGGTCGCTGAGCTGCCACTGCAGCGGACGGCGATACTTGCACGCGCTGGGCCTATCCTACGGCCGCACGAGCAGTCCTTCCAGAGGCTGGCCATACCTCCTTCCTCTGTTGGGTGATACATGAGCGCCTCTGACACCCCCTGCGGTCGTTCGGGTCACAAGAGCGAGGGCGTGTGCGTCGGCACGGACAAGACGGATACCATGCCTCTCGGCCTGGGGTAAAAAGAGCGGTTGGTTTTGCAATACTGACGCGAGCGCGAGACAATGCAACCGCTATCCTTGGCGAGCTCAGTGAGCCTCAGCCTGATGGTGCGTTGATTATCGAGCCCACGTAGGGGGACAGACGGGATTCTCCGAGGATGGATACGCCATTGGGCCGCCTGAACTCATCGTGGAAATCGCGTCGAGTAGCGCGTCGATTGATCTCCATACGAAGCGCCGTGATTACGAGCAGGCGGGTGTGCTGGAATACGTCGTTATCGTCATCCGTCAGCAGGTTATCCGGTGGTTTATTCTCCAGGAGGAGCAGTATCAGGAGATTGTTGTAGATACAGAGGGCATTTTCAAGTCAGCGGTTTTTCCAGGGCTCTGGCTCGACGCAGAAGCGCTCCTCCAACTCGACGTGTCGAAGGTACTCGCAACCCTCCAGAAGGGATTGACGACGCAGGCCCACGACACATTCGTCCAGCAGCTCCAGGCACACCGGTCCCGGTCCTGAAGACCAGGCGGTGGGACGTCCTCCCATCCCAGCCGAAACTCGTAACGTAATCCGTGAGATGAGCCGAGATAATCGGCTGTGGGGTGCGCCGCGCATCCACGGCGAACTCGCTAAGCTGGGTATTAAGGTCTCGCGCACCACCGTGGCGAAATATATGGTCCGCCGGCCCTATCCGCCGTCACCGACATGGCGCACGTTCATCCGAAACCAGACACCTGAGTTTTTTAGTGTGGAGGTCTATGCGGAGCTTTCGGGCCAATTTCGCGCCGTGTCAACCCGGGTTGTTCAAGCCCTTCGACTTGGCTTTTATGGTTCGTCTACGTCTGGCGATACTGGTCTGGATGGCGTCTCGCGACACCTCTCACCGAGCGACATGCTTCCATCTCTATGCCCATTGTCTTGTCGTTGGATATGGCTGAACATGTCCGGGTGTGCGAACGCAGTCCACCCAGCTCTCATTCGGCATCTTGCGATGATCCCTTTCATGTCAACCCGCCCATTGATATGGGAATGGTAGAGGTGCGCCCGGACTCCTGCGTCGCGCATGGCTGCGCCCTTTCTCCGAGCCTATCACTAACCCCGCAAGCAGTCGGAGCAAGCCGCGGCATAACGATGTCGAAGGATGAATATTTGGTACGGACAAGGGTATGCTACTGTTCTGAAAGTGTTCGTCTTACTAGAATGGGCCCCTCGACGACAAAATATCGACGAGGGGCTCGTTGTCATATTAGTTCTTCGTCGTGAGGGCGGATGGTGCAGAGTGAATGGTCGTTGCGCGCGGGCGAAGCATCTCGTTTGACAATGTGATGCCGGTGTACGCCGTACGTTGAGGTGCCTGATGAGCGTCGCGGCGGTTCTTCCCGGTGTTCTTTCGCTTCTCGCCAGGCACCCGAACCACTAGTATGTCGATATCGATATCCCCATTTGAAAGACTGATCTCCGGCTTTGCGAGCCGATACGGGCCTACGCCTTGATGGTCGTGTTCAGTTAACGTGCCGAGGAACTGACCGACGAGTTCGTCTTTGTGATCTATCGCCACCTTCTTCACGGTATCAGCTACCTCGCCAACGAGAGGGCCGATTACGGCGGCGGCCGGTCCAACGGCAACGGACAGGGCGGCCCCTACCACGTTGCCCACTGTCTTCGTGATTGACACTGCGGCATTCACTGACGAGTCATGATTCTCGGCTTTGGTGTCGAAGGACAAAATTTGATACTCGAGAGACCCTTTGGGCTTCCCTTTAAAGAGCTCTGGAGGGTCTGTGAAGAGAAACGTTTCGTCCTTAGCCATCTGCTGATAGTACGGCATCATAAAAGTCTGGGGTTCGACTATTCGCCCGTCGTCGGCTATGACCGAATAGACGAAGATTTCGCTTTTTCCGACGGTGTCCTGGCGCTTTTTCAGCGTCATGCCGCGCAGAAATACTTGAATACTGTCGCGCTCAGTCCATGCATCGGCGTCTTTCGCGTAGGCCGCGTACTTCTGATCATAGGCATCCAACCCTTGTAATAGTGCAGCGCGTACACTCGCAAGGGTTACCTTTGCAAACTCTGCACGCTGATTTGCGACATACGCATTGTGGTCTGATAGATAACTCATGACAACCTCTCCTTGAGCAGCTACAGGTTAATCTGAGGGCAAGGGAAAAAACCAATCTGTCCCTTGATGTTACTCAGATATCCCCTGGTCAGAGGCAAACGTCCCAAAATGTGATCCAGATCACACCCAGAAGCCTTTCCACCTGGCTTTGCCGAGAGTGCTCCAGACTAACGGTCTTGCCTACGGATATCCCGCTCCAGGAACAGTGATTCCAGCGATTTCAATGCGGCCGCTACGCATTTGCTGAGCAGCGGTACCCGAGGCTGTTGCTGTGCAAACAAAGAGGGTGCCACGCCCGGGACCTGCCAGCATGCACGCATAGGCGTTACGCTCCGGGGTAGTGATTTCATCGGAGATGTCACCGCCTTCATGAACCCGGCAGACCCCACCGCGGCGCGGGTCTGCCACCCAAGTCGCGCCTTCGGCGTCAAGGCCAATACCATCGGGAACCCGTTCCCCGAGATCGGCCCAGAGACGCCGGTCGTGCAGATCACCGTTGTCGTCGATGCGAAAGGCGGTCAGGCGCGACGCCCTACTTTCGGCAATGATCAGCGTCCGACCATCTGGGGTAATCACCGTGCCGTTAGGAAACATTAACTCGTCGGCAACTGGTCGAGCACTGCCATCCGGGTCAACACGGATCACGTTGGTGCTTCTCGGCGAATCACCACCCCTGAGAGCGCCGCGGCCGGCAGCGTGAGCAGGCGACGCTCCAGCATCGACACGACCAAAAGATCACCGTTTGGACGGAAGCCCAGGCCGGATGGCTGGTTCTCGACCCGAAAGATCGTGCGTTCGCTGCCGTTGGCGTCAACGGCAATGAAGCCAGCAGGAGTGCAACTGCTGACCTCTGATGCCACTATTACTATTCTGCACGATGATTAGACCCCACTTGATGATACGCCCCATCAGAGCCCCAAGGGCCAGTGGCTCCGCTCCCCCCCAGGTTCCCCAACCGGGCGTCCCGAGGTCGTCGCACTGGGAACCCCTGACACGTCAGCCTCACGCATCCGCACTACCTGTCCAGGCCGCGCTCCGCCTCGCTGCGAGCCGCTGCGGCAGGCCACCGCTGGGCGCTGGAGCCGCCGCCCTCGCCGCGCGCGAGGGGCGGCCGCCGGCGGAGGCAGGCGGCCGGAGGGGGCCGCAAAAAGTAGCTTTGAATTTCCTATACGCTCGGCGGCCATAGCGCACCTCCCCCCCGATGCGGCCATTCCGGTGCCGCCCACTCTCGTCCAGCAACTGCACGCCGCGGTCGAGGGCACCGCCCAGCCCTGGGATGAAGCGCTGTGGCACCTCTTCCCTTCTTCCCTTCCCATGGTGTCCGCCTTCCTGCCGTATGCTTCGCATGCTTTGTAGAGACACATGAACTGCCCGATCGTGAAGACGGACGAGTCGAGCATGCAACGTGCCCCTTCATCAAAGTAGAACCTTTCCCGTTACCCCTTGCCTTTGCACGCTTGTCGTGCTCCTTGTGCATCCCAATTCGTGTGATGGTCAGACATCACAATGGCACATAGAATCATCAATGCAAGGCGTGTCCACTCCTTTTTGTTCCGTGCGGGGAGTAATATCTCATCATCCTCACATGCAGGGTTGTTGCGCTCTTGTCCTCCTGTAGGTTACTATCTTTTCGTCAGAGAAGAGGCGATTATCTGTCTGTGCGTTCTATCGTATGCCCTATTCCAGACAAAGCCCTCTGAGATCCCCCATGACCACTTGTGTACCGAGAGAGGCTCTGCGCATGCCGCGTATCATCAGCATTGTGACGCTCCTCGCTTTCCTGTGTGCCGCCACGCATATCATGGTTGATCATAGCGCTGGTGGAGAGGTACACGCGGCGCTCCTGCCGCATGGTGCTCCTGTCCACGCGCATGGAGAGTCCCAGGCTGGAACCGGTCTGGCGCACCACCACCATCATGATACGGTCACTTCCCAGGCACACGAGCATGCCCATCATAGCCCTGACACGCACAGTCACTTTGTGGCGTCGCATGCGCAGGCCTATGTCTCACTCCACTCACTATGCAGCATGGCCCACGGTGTCGCGGCGCCACGCGTCCCCCCCGTGGCGGGCATGCTGTCTGCATGGCAACGGGCCGGGCCGTCTGTACCCAGCGTGAACCCTCTGTACGTCTACTGCCAGGTTTTTCTGCTCTAAATCCCCCTGCGTTTCACCCCCGTTTCTTCACCGTGTATACCCTGTTGGGCGCGTGGGTCTGTCCAGGCGTTGACCGAGCACGTCTCTGTCGCCACGTCATCGCGTGTGTGCGACGATGCGCTCACGCGCGCCGCATCCGTATACACCATGCTTCGAACGTTAGGATGCCTGGAACAAGGAGGAGTCTTCCGTGTCTCACTTTCCTACGCGTACGCGCCTTGCCTCTGTCGGGCTTAGCCTCTGTGCCCTCCTCGTGGGCGCCTGTGACCCTCTGGAGTTTGCCGGCTTCAGGGCCAAGCCCGCGACCGCCACGTCTTCCTCCGCAGCGGACCCCAAAACAGCACAAATCACGGTCTGGACGGATCGCTACGAGGTCTTTCTCGAACATCAGTTGCTGGTGGTCAACA
>CAJIAL010000324.1_pt1 | contig 11545 bp, 9 predicted proteins | sample 9199091 | NCBI WGS metagenome assembly CAJIAL01 (sample SAMEA7708270, study PRJEB35096) | sediment metagenome | biome: marine neritic benthic zone biome [ENVO:01000025]; feature: sediment [ENVO:00002007]; material: shallow marine sediment [ENVO:03000034] sea grass bed [ENVO_01000059] ... | reverse complement strand
TTTTCCAGGGTCTCTTCCGCCGCGATGGCTGCGTCAATTTCGTCGCGATGGCCCTGGTAAAAGGCCAATGCGTCTTGGACTTGGATGGCAGTGAGATCGTAGTCTTCAGCAATTTGAGAGGGCGACAGCTCCCAATCTTGATGGGCGATGACGAGCGTCTGGACGCGAATGTTCGTGCCTCGTATTTTGGGTACAGGTTGTCCCGACCTATCGCGTGTATAGACGACGTGAGGAAAGCGGGGATCGTCGAGTTGACTTGCCAAACTCCCCACCTTTTCTGATACGGCCCACAGAATAAATTGATTGAGAGACACGCCTTGCTGCTTCGCCCAACGTTCAGCTTGGTGCTTCAGTTGTGTGGGTAAATTGAGTGAGTATCTCGCCACGGTGCATCCTCGCCTGAATTTTAGCCGGATTGGATATTGAGAAATCGTATAGACATCATATAAAACATCATATAGGATGTCTATGCCGTGTTCAAGCGAACTCTGGTCGAATCATGGACTGGCGCGGTGGCCGTAGGATCGTGAGTCGCTGTTGCCGGCGGCTTTCTCCTATTTATATGGCTGCCTATCATGCTGATACTCTTTTTGCGCAGCACAGGTGGCGGGCGCGGTGGCCGACCTGATTGCAGAGCAGCCGGATGCCGCCCGCGCCGAATCGCTCCGGGAACTCGAGCCGGTCCTGACCGCCATCGAGTTGCTCCTCGACGCGGGCGCCTTCGAGCGCGCCGATGAATTGTACCAGCAACGCCTGGGTCATAGCGCGATCTTCAAGTGGTTGCCAGCACCCCACGCAGGCCTGCAATGTGAGCTCGGTTTCGTGGCAGATGCAGACCAGCGCCGCCAGGTCGTTACGGATTCTACCTCAATGCGGTCGCTCTTCAAACGCTATTTTGGCGCCGCGCCGCGCGTAGCGGCGGGCGGGCTGCGCTCCTGGGAAGGGGCTGGGGAGACGCCTCCAAACGAAACGCCCAAAGACATACATAATATGCCTTATTTCAATAAGTCAATGGGAATTATCTAGCGGGCAATGGAAGTAGGCATCTAACACCATAGAGTAAAAAAACCCTTCGCAGACCCTCGCCGGAGCATTCAGACTTGCTCTACCTGCCCGGAGCGGTGTAGCATCGCGTCTATGTGCAGCAGGTGAACAACGGAAGAACTTCTACTCGCAGCGGAGGAGGGTGCCATGCCTGCGTATGATACGGTGATTCGAGGGGGTACGGTTATTGACGGCATGCGGATGCCGCGCTATCAGGCAGACATCGGGATCAAAGACGGCCAGATCGCCGCGATCGGCCGACTCAAATCCCATGAAGGAGCGCAGGTCCTCGACGCCAACGGCTTGATTGTCGCACCAGGCTTCATTGACTTGCACACCCATTATGATGCCCAGGTGTTCTGGGACCCGTATTGCACGATTTCCAGCTGGCACGGCATCACTTCGCTGGTCATCGGCAACTGCGGCTTCGGGTTTGCCCCGGTACGTCCGGAGGAACGAGAGCGGTCAATGCTGACCATGACGCGCGTCGAAGCTATCCCGCTGGCCTCGATGCAAGAAGGTATGCCGTGGGATTGGGAAACGTATCCGCAATTCCTTACCAGCCTCGATCAACACGCCAAAGGCGTGAACATCTTGCCCTATGTTCCTGTAGCCCCACTGATGACGTATGTTATGGGTCTAGAAGCGGCGAAAACGCGGAACCCCACGCCTGATGAAGAACACAAGATTTGTCAGCTCTTGCATGAAGCCATGAATGCCGGCGGTTGCGGCTGGTCGGTACAGCGCCTCCCACCCACCGGTCCGGCGGCCGTGCAGCGTGACTACGACGGCTCGCCCATGGTGACGGATGTCATGAGCGACGAAACCTGCTTTGCACTTGCCCGTGTACTCGGCGAGCGTAATGAGGGTTTTATTCAGATCACGCTCGGCAGTGACGACTACAAACGCGACTTCCGGCATCACGAAGAGTTGGCTGAGATCAGCGGCCGGCCGATTCTTTACAACGCCGTACTGTTCAACGACCGCTATCCGCATCGCCACCGGCGGCAGCTCGATTGGCTCGAATCCTGCCGGCAGCGAGGCCTACGCATATACGGTCAAGCCGTCTCGACCGACGCCGGGTTCACGTTTACGTTCGAAGATTGGAATCTGTTTGACGACTCCGAAGCCTGGTGCAATGCCACCACTGGCTCCCACGAAGAGAAACTCGCCAAGTTGGGCGACCCATCCCGTCGTGACGCCTTGCGTACGGAGCTGCCGACGACCGTCATCAACTCGTTCGATGATGTCTTTATTATTGAAGTGATCAATCCGGACCTGAAGGACTACGAGAATCTCAGCCTGCAAGAAGCGGCGGATCGGACCGGCAAGCACCCGGTGGACGCGATGCTTGACCTGACCGTGCGCGACAACCTGCAGACGACGTTCTACATCCCGGCGTTGAACCGGCGGCTGGATCTGTTGCAGGAAATCGTCGATTACCCGTGGGCGCTGTTCGGTGTCTCCGACGGCGGCGCTCACACCAAGTTTTTCACAGCCGGACGCTTCCCCACCGAAACGCTGACCAAAATGGTGCGTGAGCACAATATGCTCAGTCTGGAAGATGCCCACTGGCGCCTGAGTGCCTTGCCGGCCTGGTGCGCCGGATTCCAGAATCGCGGCGTCTTGCGGGAAGGGGCTCCGGCCGACATCGTAGTGTATGACTATGACAACCTGGCGATCACCCCGATGGAAGTGGCGCGCGACTTGCCGGGCGGTGAGTGGCGGCGGGTGCAGAAAGCCGAGGGCTACCGCTGGATTATGGTCAATGGTGATGTGACGTTCGAAAATGGCGTATGTACGAATGCTACGCCAGGGAAACTGCTACGTCACGGCCAGGGGTAAAAACGTGTGCGGGTCCGCTCCCCGCGAACCCGCACCTACATGGAGTTAGGAATCTGTCGCGACCAATACGTCCATGTGGGTGCGGATATATTCCTTCCAGGTAGTGGTCTTCTTGTGCTCGTGAGTGGGCAGTATCCCTTGGCACTTGAGGGCCCCTATCCCATAACGCTTTGACAGCCATGATGTGACTGTACATCATTCACCCTATGAACGATATACACACCCTGGTTCCTCGTCTGCAAACCTCGTATCTCACCAGCCTCCTCCGGAACCATCCAGTGGTCATCTTACAGGGAGCCAGACAGACTGGTAAAACCACTGACGCTGGGGACGCCGCCGGCGGAGGCGGGCGGCGCAGGAGGCAGGGCGAAAAGTGGCTGTATTTTTCTTATCCATGCCGCAGCGCCAACAGACTCCCCTCACCATCTCCAGCGATGTAGACAGTACCGTCCGAGCTCACGGCAAGCCCACCGGGAAAATCCATCGGGCCGGCGGCGCCAACCGGCAACTGCGACGCTACAACCTGGTGCCGTTGTGTACGCAGATCGACAGCACAAAGCTCCTTGGCACCGTGATCGAGCACCAACAAACTGCCCTGGTACAGCGCCATCCCTTTGGGCCTGGTGAGGCCGTGCAGTACCGGAGACACCGAACCGTTCAGGTCGACCGCAACAACCCGCCCGTTTCCCATCTCGCTGACGAAAAACCGGCCATCGCCTGCGGGTACCACATCGGACGGTTGTGCAAGTCCCGTCACAATGGGGGTCGTCTGGCCGGCATCATCCACACGCAGCAACGTCCCGGCGTCCACCCCCGCCACAAGCACGGCGCCATCCGCCATGGGCGCAATACCATAAAGCGGCTGGAGTCTTTTAACCGGTGTGGTAAACGAACGATCGCTGACATTGTAGCGCACCACATCACCACGCGCCGTCGTCATCAGCAATTCACCCGGCTTGCCGAGCGCAATACCGCGAATGAACCCCGGAAAGCGCTCGTCCAAAATACCGCCGAGCCGTCGTACCGCCCCTGCCGCGTCAAACGTTGCCAGACTCAAACCGTCGCCAAGATGCAGCGTCCCGGCGGCATCGCACACCACACCCCAGGGTCCGACAAAGCCCGGCGGTACGAGCACGCGTTCACGACTGCTCCCATCCGTCGCCACTTCCGCCACGCCGCCGTCGATGAAATGCGACACAAACAAGCGGCCGTCGGAAGCAAATACGATATTATCGATACCAGGACGCACACGCGCAATCACGGTTTTGGCACCGCTCTGCACATCGATACGCACGATCTCCCCGGTGCGGGATTGCGGCACGACGAGCTCGCCCTTGGGATTAAACTTTACCGCCGGAGGGGCGGCTAACCCTTCCGCCACTTTGTCCTTGGCGCCGGTCTCGATATCGACACGCCACACTTCACCCAGCGGCACGAGGGGGAAATAGAGTTTGCCGTCCGGCCCTGCCATCAGCGCATTGGGGCCGAAGAGCTCGTCGGTAATCAGACGCGGCGCTCGACTGCCGTCCGGATACAGCTCAAACACACGCCCTCCACGGCGGTGTTCGTCGATAAAAACCCGGTCCTGGTATACCGTAATGCCATTGGCGCTCGGCAAGTCATCTGCCAACACGCGGACATCGCCTGCAGGCGAGCGGGCCGACACCCGCGCACTCATAACCTCCGTGACGTACATAGTGCCCTGGGAATCAAAGGCGATATCGTCCGGCCCGATAATCGGTCCGCCCTGCGGTGAAATGGCCTCAAGCGCGCCGCTCTCGATGTCGATGGCAGTGATCTGACTCCCAAACGCCTGCGCCACATACAGACGGCCGTCCGGCCCGAACTGCATACCATTCGCACCAAACAACCCACTTGCCGGCTGCACACGCGACAGCGTCCAGCCGGGTGCAACGTGCGGCTCGGCTGCCTCAACCCCGACGAGGTCGGCGTAACGATTCATCATGCTCTCCTCCCATGTCCCACCGAGGCAGTTGCAAAAGCGCGTTCGAGCTCGGACAAGATAGGCGACGCTGGCAGTGGGGTGATGGGCATATCGACTTTCCGACGCTCCAGACTGCTGAGCGCCATCCCGACAAGTAGCTCGAAGCCGTCGTAGCTGACAGCACCATGGCTCGGATGCACCTGCTCGGGGTTATCCAGCCACGTGATCAGATGGTGCATGTGGGTTGGTTCCTGTGGCGTCGGGTCCGGGGGGCCGGAAAGCAACGCACCACCAGAGCTGCGCGTCACCGCCTGCCAGCCGGTGCCAAGCACCGTACGCACGTGGCCGTGCGACCCATACACGGTAATGCCGCAATCTTCCCAAAAATCTTCCTCGTCCATGAGATGCGGTGCCAACGTGCCGCACTCCAGAATGCCGCGCACACCGTTGGTAAATTCGATGATGCCTGCCAGATGATCAGGACACGGATGATCCTCGCTATAGGCCGCGACACCATGGGCCTGTCCGAGCACCCAGGCCCCGCCGTGGCCACGATTGAGCCAGAGCATGGCGTCGATCAAATGCGTGCCCACCCGCAGGACGGATGGCCGCGCCGTGGCGTGGATGGTGTGCACCTCACCGATGTCGCCACCGTGGACGATCTCGGCAGCGCGCTGCCAATGGGCGCCGTACTTGAGCTGATGGCAGACAATGACTTTGACGCCAGCCGTATCGCACATCGTCACGATCTGCTTGGCTTCCGCCAGCGACAACGCCATCGGTTTTTCGAAAGCAATGGCCCGCACACCGTGTTTAACCCCAAGCTCCACCAAGGGAAGGCGGATATGCGGCAGGGTCGCGAAGCATAAAATGTCCGGCTGTTCCGTCGCCAACATGGTCTCGGCATCGGTGTAGGTGTTGGCAATGCCGAATTCGGCGGCAAACGGCTCAAGACGTGTGACATCCAGATCACAGACAGCAACAAGGGCTAAACGATCCGGGTGGGCCAGAATGCCACGGGCGTGCATGGCGCCACGCCCGCCGCATCCCACCAGGACCGTTCGATAGTGCGCCATGCCTTCTCCTTCAGTTGTGGATGCGAAACCAGACGACATACGATTCGTACACAGGATCCCCGGAACATGCCGGGACACGAGCTTGCGAGCTGACGTCTGCGTGCCAATATCGTATGGACCGGCTTAGACTTACGCCATCGGCAAACCGGCCTCTTTCCATTCGTTAAACCCGCCGGCGAGGTACGCAACGTTGGTGTAGCCCAACTGCTGTAAAGTCTGCCCTGCCAGGGCAGCGCGGCCTTCGCCTGCTCAATGCGTGACCACAAGCGCCGTCTTATCCGGCACCATCTCCTCGATTTTGCCTTCGATACGTCCACGGGCGAGGAAGGTGCCCTGGGGAATGTGTCCGGCGTTCCACTCTTCCTGCTCGCGGACATCCAGAACGACGACGTTGTCGCCCGCTGCGAGCTTGCTCTGCAAATCGGTAGTGCTGATGGTCGAGACCGCTTGGCGGGCAGCCTCGATCAAGTCTCTGCCGGTGGTGGCCATAATACGCTATCTCCTCTTGAACCATACGAGAATTCCCAGACGTGCATACGTCGGTAGATTGTGTGTGTTGTACGCCAACTTGCCTAGCCGGTCAAGCCTCAGCAGCATGACATTCCATGGGGATTGCGCTGCGGTAATAAAGGTGTGTCAGCAGAGTGAAAGACGTCGGCCCGGGCGTGACCAAAGGCCGCAGGAATGCCGCAGATTGTCGAGTTGTACCAAGTCAACAAGCTGAAGCTGGACGAGCTTGTCAGCCGTATCTATCCGTTGTCGGACATCAACGAGGCGTTTGCAGTATTGGAGTTAGGAGCCTAAACAACTACATAGCCTGAATTATTCTCTCGACGTTTGTCATAGATTACGTGTTGAGAAAGCACCACCAATCGCGTTCCCAAGCGACGCGCATTGCCGCGCGGCGCCGCGCAGCCGCTGGGCACTAGGCCCGCATCCGTCGCCGCCAGCGGCGGAGGTACGGAATACGAACACACAAAATAAAAAACACAGAGGGATCAAGTGGTATCACGCGCCTGCCGATAGGGAAGGAGGGACTATAGTCCTTTCATTTGGTGAGAATCCTGCTCAAGTGTCGCATGGTATCTGCCCCCTTCTGCAGTTCGCTTACTCCGCCCTTCCTAGTACGGCCGGGCAGAAGTCGCTCAACGGTTCTCACACGGGGTATCGCGTGTGAGAGGAAGGCAATCACCCCCGCCAAACTGGCGGGGCAATTGCGGTGCACAAGCACAAGATCCTTACACACTTGGGATAGGATTCGTTCCTGCAGATGGCAGGTGAGCATTATACGCACCAGTCACAGCAGGACAGGGGAGCGCATCCCGCCTTTGGAGCCGGCGCGCTCGCGCCCCTCCCTGTCCATGCCCATTCTCTAAGGAAAGAATTATGCCTTTTCGACTGACGAACCGCATGTTCTCCATTGTGCTCCTCACCCTTGTTCTGATCGTCACTGGTTGCAGTGGAGGGGGGGGAAGCGACGACGACGCAGATAACGGAGAACCGGTGAGCGCGGCTACGAGCGCAGAGATTAGTGATACGATGGGCGATGTCCTAGGGTCCGTAGGGGACGCTATGGGGAGAATAGGAGCCACAGCCAGCGCGCCACCGGACGGCACGACTCCCCGGCAGGCACAAGCAACCGTTGACGCAACCTTTCCCTGCGACGAGAGCGGCGAAGTATCCCTGAGTGCGAGCTCGAACTTTAACGACACTTCGGGCGATATCAACTACGATGCGACGCTGGCGTTCGACGATTGCGACGGCATCACCGGCACATTAACCTTCGACGGCGACGGGACGCTCACCGAGAATGAGGTCAGCTTCCAGATCACGCTCGATGGCACCGTCACCACGGACACCTGTAACCTCACAATGGACGCGTTTCGCCAGTCCATGTCATTCGTGAGTACGAATACGACCCAGGAGATTGCCATCTCAGTTGAGGGATCAATCAGCGGCGGCTGCGGTGAGGAAACCTTTACCTGTTCGTTCGACGACACAGAAATCGACCTCGAATCTCCCGATGCCGAGACTGAGAATTTTGACGAAAACTGTCGACTGACCTAAGGCATCCTTAGGCGCCTTTTCGGTCACCATTCTGCTGCGGGCAGCGCCCTGACGGCGGCCTGCCCGCAGCCACTCCTCATACGTTATTCATGGTGTGATACCGTGCAGTGGGGTGCCGCCCATTTCGATACCTCCCACGCGTACTGTCCAACAGGGAGTCTCATGGATCATGGAAGTCTTCAATCCGTGGCCCGACGACAAGCAAGCAGCCGCGCCTATTGCAATGGATTCGCCACCGATGGGTCAAGGCGCGATGCTCCAGCCAAGCCACGAGCGTAAGCTTGCAAAATTGGTAGCATGCCCTACGACAGGCTAACGGAAAACAACTTCCCGCGCACGGCCTGGCGATATGCTGTTGGTGATTGCGCCATATGGGCGCGAAACAGGGTGGAGAAGTATCCCAGGTCCCGGTAGCCAACCTCCATGGCGATTTCCGTCATCGACAGATTGGTGTCGCGCAAGAGTTCACGAGCATGCTCGAGGCGTAAGTATTGCACATACCGGCCCGGCGACATGCCAATGGCCAGCTTAAAGCGCCGGTTCAGCGTACGCTGGCTCATCCCCAGCTGGCGCGCCAAATCACCAACGTGCAAAGAATCGGCGACATGCTCATGCAACCATTGCTGGGCATCGGCCATGAGCTCATCGTTATGCAGGTTGGTCTCGCCTTCAAAATAGCCATGTTGCCGATAAGAGCGGCGGATCTCTGGTGAAAAGTGGGCTTCGACTTGTCGGGCGATCCGGGGGCCATAGAAGCGCTCGATAAAATGCCCCGTCAAATCCGCCACCGAGTTGACACTGCCCGCACAGTAGATCCTGCCGGCCCGTGTAATAAGATGGTGACGCTTGAGCTGCACCGTCGGATAACGGCGGCTGAATTCTTCCATAAAAACCCAGTGGGTCGTGGCGGGCTTCCCATCCAAGAGCCCTGCTTCCGCCACGAAACAGACACTGGTTCCCACGGCACAAAGTAGGGTTTTGCTCACAGCGCGGTCTTGGAGCAGCGAGATGAGCCGGCTATGCTGATGCAGCACGGGGATGGGATTGCGCCACAGAGCCGGCAGGTAGAGGAGGTCGACTTCCCCCAGCCGGTCCAGCTTGCAGTTGGGCCGAATGGACAATGCGCCGGTTTGCGGTACCGCTTTGCCGTCCAGGGTTGCCACCTTGATCGTCAGCTGCGAACGGGCACGGTGGCGCACGCGTTCAATCTGATCGGCGGCCGTCAACATCTCCGCAGGCAGGGTAATGCTGGTAAGCAGCGCCCGTGGATAGAGAATAAACCCGATAGTCGGCATACATGCGTCTCTTCTCTTCTTTGAGTCTTCTTCGAGGCCCGCAATGGCCAGATTAACACAAGATATGACTATATAGCCAAATCAAATCCTTACGTCAATGCGTACACTTTTGTAAGCACAATATTAAGAGCACGTACCGAGAGAGGAATGGTATATGGCGCGCATACCAGTTGTAACAGGCTTCGGCGGCATTAATGCTGCCGGTCGCAGCTCCGGGAATCATAGTTATCGCCGCATGGTCATAGATGCCCTAGATGCTCCAACCGCGGACGAGACCTGGCGCAGCCTGGCAGCGCTGATGAATCTCAAGGAGGATCACACCGAGGAAACCCGTCGCTTTATCGCCGAGCATACGTTGGTGCGCAAACTGGAAGGCAGCTATTTTGATCCGGACCGGATTCCCTGGAACCGTCAAATTAGGGTGCAACCTGTCAATGGTGCCATGTGTTTTGACATAGCACGACAAAACCTGCCGGAACACGTGCCCGAGGGCTGGAACATTACCGCGATCGATGCCAAAACCGTGCGGGTCACGGTGGAGTCCGGCTGTGATATGTTTGTCAAGGATGGTCGCACGCTTGAGGCCAATGCGGCCGGCCAACTCCCCACCGGTTTCGATCCGCAGACCCTCTATCCCGCCCGGAGTCACCCGCGTGGATTGCAGATGGCGATCTTCGCGGCGAGCGATGCCCTAGGGAATCTGGGACTCGACTGGGGCACGCTTGCCGACCGGATTCCAGCCGATCACATCAGCGTGTATGCCGGCAGCGCCATGGGCCAACTGGATCCGCATGGGAACGGTGGCCTCCTGATGTCGCGCCACCAGGGCAAACGCGTCACCTCCAAGCAGGTGTCCCTAGGCCTGGCCGAGATGCCCGCCGACTTTGTGAATGCCTACGTGCTCGGCAACCTCGGCACGACAGGGCACAACATGGGTGCTTGCGCGACCTTCCTCTATAACCTGCGTCAGGGTATCCACGACATTCAGCATGGACGGTCCCGCGTCGTCCTCGTGGGTGGGGCAGAGTCGCCTCTGGTGCCGGAGGTCATCGATGGCCTCACCACTATGGGTGCTTTGGGTCGTGATGCGGCGCTCTTGGCTTTAGATAAGGACAAAGGGACCACCCTGCCTGACTACCGCCGTGCCTGCCGCCCCTTTGCCGAAAATTGTGGTTTTACCGTGGCGGAAGGGGCGCAATTTGTTGTGCTCATGGACGATGAACTGGCGCTGGAGTTGGGAGCGAACATCCACGCCGTGATTGCCGAGGTGTATGTCAATGCCGATGGCCACAAAAAATCGATTTCTTCACCGGGCGTGGGCAATTACATCACCTTTGCCAAGGCGGTCAGCTTGGGATGTCAGATTCTGGGGGAGCACGCGGTGCGTCATAACAGCTTCGTGCAAGCGCACGGCACCGGCACCCCGCAAAACCGGGTGACGGAATCCTGCATCTTAAACGAAACCGCCAAAGCATTCGGGATTCACGACTGGCCGGTGGCAGCCATTAAATGTTATGTGGGACACACCATGGCCGTGGCCAGTGGCGATCAATTGATCACCACGCTCGGAGTCTGGCAGTACGGTATCATTCCAGGTATTGCCACCATTGACGCGGTTGCAGATGACGTGCATGCCAGTCATCTGCACATCGCCCCGGATCATCTGGCACGCCAGGTGGGTCATCTGGATGTGGCATTTCTGAATGCCAAGGGCTTTGGTGGCAACAACGCGACAGCAACCGTTTTGGCACCGCATATTGCCGAGCAACTGCTGGAGAAAAAACACGGCGCGAAAATGATGGCACACTGGCGCGCTAAGGCGGAGAAGACACGAGCGCGAACTGCAGCCTACGAGCGCGCTGCGGTCGACGGCCTGGCCGAGATCGTCTATCGCTTTGATCATGACGTGCGAGATGATGCTCACATCCACCTGACGCCGCAGGCATTGTGCGTCGATGGCTACGCCCAGCCGATCCGTCTCGATGTCGACAATCCCTTGGGGGTGCAATTGGAGTCGCCCCAACGCAAGCCATGACATGTGTGTGGGGTGTGAAGGCTTGTGGGTGAAAATATCGTCTAAATTCCCTCTACGTTATTCACGGTCTCGCCCTTGTGCCTCCCAGCGTTGCACAACAAGCAGAATGAGGTGACACAAGCTACTCATGAGACCCCAGCCAGCCAACACGGAAATAACCCCCGAGAGCACCAGACCGGAGCCGGTCGCACTGACGCCCAACCATGCCGCCAGGTCCGGGTGATGCGTCAAGAGCCAC
>CAJIAL010000205.1_pt1 | contig 11550 bp, 12 predicted proteins | sample 9199091 | NCBI WGS metagenome assembly CAJIAL01 (sample SAMEA7708270, study PRJEB35096) | sediment metagenome | biome: marine neritic benthic zone biome [ENVO:01000025]; feature: sediment [ENVO:00002007]; material: shallow marine sediment [ENVO:03000034] sea grass bed [ENVO_01000059] ... | reverse complement strand
GGCTTGGTTGTGCGTGGCGCCCGTATGTTGGCCACCCTGGCGCCATATGCCGATGAACTCGCGGTGTTTCCCTCCACCTTTCGTGCCGAGGGGAAAGATGCGGGGCAGTACGCGCTCTGTTTCGCGCTGCCTCTGGACACACCCGGTTTGCGGTTTATCTGCCGCGAACCGTTCGACTACGGCAAGAGCACATACGATCATCCGCTTGGCGCGCGTTTTGACGAAATGGATGCGGTGGTTGTATTCAAAGACGTCCTGGTGCCGTGGGAACGGGTGTTCCTCTACCGCGACGTGCAGTTGTGTAATCGCCTCTTTGCCGATACCAAGGCGGGGGCGCACATTATGCACCAGTTTGTGACGCGCTACATCGCCAAAGCCGAATTCGTCGTGGGGGTTGCCTGCCTGCTGGTGGAATCGATTGCCATCGACGGGTTTTTGCACGTGCAGGAAAAGATGGGCGAACTGATCAACACGATTGAGCTCATGAAAGCCTGTGTGCGTGCCGCCGAGGTCGATGCGACGCTTCGGGATAACGGGGTGATGTATCCTGCGACCGAGCCCCTCCTTACAGCGCGTACCACCTTTCCGAAGCTCTATCCGCGTATGGTGGAGATTCTGCAGTTGCTCGGTGCGGGCGGCTATATGATGACGCCGAGCGCGCAGGATTTGGACAGTCCGCTCGCCGACGACATCGATCAATTTTTCCAGGGCGCGACAGTATCAGCACGGGCGCGTATTCAGCTGTTTCGCTTAGCGTGGGATATTGTCGGTAACGCCTTCGGGTCTCGGCAAGTGCTCTACGAGCGCTATTTTTCCGGCGATCCGGTGCGGTTAACGGCCGGCCGGTATCTGACGTATGACAAAGACCCCATCATGGAGCGTGTCCGTGCATTTCTTGGTCAAAGCGAGTAAATGGGTGCTCGTGCTGGCATGTGTAACAGCATGCGGCGCCTCGACGCCCCCGGCTCCATCCGCCATGACTGCGAAAATTTCGTCGTCGATTCATCGTGTAGTACAACGCATGCGAGCAGACGGAGTCACTGCGGCAAATGTAGCATCCCGGGACGTCTCGTCCTATGCGAATCCGCTAGTGCGCGTCGACGCGACCGGGCGTATTCATACGGCGGTGTGGGTCACACAACTGCAGGATCATATGTTAGTGGAACTGCGTCGTTTCCAGATGCATATTGAACGAACCGATGCGCGCCAGGGCGTGGTGCAGGGGTGGGTGCCTTTTCACTACATCGAGGACGTCGCCGCCTTGTCGTTCGTGGAGCATGTGCGTCCGCCGCGCTATGCACGGGGACGCTAAATTGCTGTGAAAGTGCTTGCGCTCCTCAGGTGGAGCCAGTACCTTATGTCCCAGGCTGTGGGGCGTATTCTTGCCGGCTGGTTACGTAGCGACGAAGAGGAGAGAGCATGAGTTACTGCGCGCGCCTGGCGGTGCTTGCAGTGGTAGTGCAGATCGTGCTGGCATCGGCACTCTGCGCTCGCACCATGTACGTGAGCGATACGTTCGAGATCGTTGTCCGATCGGAAAAAGAGGTTGGACGCAACATTTTGAAGATTCTGCCGACGGGGACCCAGGTCGAGGTCATTGAGACGGATGAGTCGTGGGCGACCATCCAGTTGCCGGATGATCGCGCGGGCTACGTGCTTAAGCGCTATCTGATTGCTCGCCTGCCACATAAGGTTGTTGCCGAGCGTATACGTGTAGAAGCGGAAGAGCTTCGGGTGCAGCTGCAAACAGCGGAGCAACAGTTGAGTGCTCTGCGTGGAGAGCATAAGAAGTTGCAGGAGGCTAGCACCGATCAGCAAGGGCAATTGAGTAAAGTCAGCCAGCAATACGTGGCCTTGCAAGAAGATGCGGCGCAGTACTTGCAACTCAAGGCGGACTATAACGCCTTGCAAGAAAATTACGGCGCGACACGCCAACAGCTCACAACGTTGCACAGTGACCATGAAGCCTTGAAGAAATCCCGCAATGTCATGTGGTTCCTCAGCGGCGGCGGTGTCATCCTGGCCGGCTGGATTATCGGGATGATTACTGAACGCTTACGAGGTCGCCGCCGCCGTCAAGGCGGTCATGCCTATCAGCTACCGAATTAATTCGATTATTTCATTTCCTCACAGTATGTCCCTTACGTATTCATGTGGATTGCCGACTGTGTGCGGGCGTCGCACGTCCTGCGTCAGTGTGGTAGCCGCGAAGGAGCAAAGGAGGAGCTATGGGAGTGCTTGACGGCAAAGTAGCTATTGTGACTGGCGCCGGTCGCTTACGCGGTATCGGGCGTGCCACTGCAGTGGCATTGGCGGAGGCGGGAGCAGATGTGGCGGTTACGGGAACCGGCCGTGATCCGGCGACGTTCCCTGACGATGAAAAGGCGGTGGGGTGGCGTGATGTGCACAGCACGGTCGAACAGATCGAGGCGCATGGTCGGCGTGGTCTCGCCTTGATTGGGGATATCAGTCAGGCGGATGATGTGGCCGGTTTCGTCACGCAAACCCGTGAGAACTTGGGGCGTGTTGATATCGTGATCAACAACGCGGCGATTGCGCGTGGCGCTGATCGCGTGCCGGTGGTCGAGCTGAGTGAAGAGCTTTTTCGCCGGGTGTTGGAGGTGAAACTCGTCGGCTCCTTCTTGCTGTGCAAGGCAGTCATCCCGGTGTTGCTGGAGCAGAATGACGGCGGGCGTATCATTAATATCTCCTCCGTGGCGGGGAAGCGCGGTTCGGCCCGCACGAGTGCTTACAACGCCGCCAATTTTGGGCTACAAGGTTTTACGCAAGCGCTGGCGCAGGAACTGGCTGCACATCGCATTAGCGTGAATGCCATTTGTCCCGGGTTGATTGACACGGCGCGGATGGACGTCTTGGGTCGCGACGAACTGTGGCAACGGAATGTGGATGGTGTGCCGATGAAGCGTGCCGCCAGCGATGAAGAAGTGGCAGGGCTGGTAACGTATCTGTGCTCGCCGCTGGCCGAGTATATTACGGGTCAGTCCATCAACATCGATGGGGGCCGGGTCATGTGGTAGGCGTCATGTTGTGGCCGGCGATGGTGTCATGGAGTATTTTGTGGAGATCATGCGCTTCATAGGGCTTGGTGATACACCCGCAAAAGCCATACTCCTTGAAGGCTGTCATGATTGGATCGTTGGCATAACCGCTGGCAATAATGGCTTTGGCGTCCGGATCGATGGCGAGGAGTTTGGCGACCGTTTCCTTACCACCCATACCGCCGGGGATTGTGAGGTCCATGATGACGACGTCAAACGGTTGCCCCGCATCTTTGTGCTGGTGGTAGACGGCTATTGCCTCGTCACCATTTTGGGCAAAGGCGACGTCATAGCCATAATGGCCGAGTGCATTGCCGATGACATCACGCAAGGACTCCTCATCTTCCATGACGAGAATTGTTCCGGTGCCGGTGCTGGGCGTAATGTCAGGCGGCGTCGGGTGCACAACGTGCGTCGATGATGCCGGGAGGTAGACGGAGAACGTCGTGCCGACGCCGAGTTCCGATTGGACATCGATAAAACCGTCGTGCTTTTTGATGATGGAGTAGGACGTAAACAAGCCTAAACCACTGCCGTGTCGTTTGGTCGTGAAATAAGGATCGAAGATCTTTTGGCGTTGATCTTCGGCAATCCCGTTGCCCTCGTCGCGGATCGAAATCTTGACGTAATCCCCCTTCTTGAGGGCTGAGAGATACTCCGGGCGGCCTTCGTGGAGTCCGATGTTCTCGGCCGAAACCTCAATGACCCCACCGTCCGGCATGGCCTGATCTGCATTAATAATGAGATTATTGATCACCTGACTGATTTGGCCCTCGTCGACATCGACGGCCCAGAGGTTGTGCGAGAGGTCGAGTTCGCAGCGGACGTTCGACCCGCGCAGCGAGAAGGCGATGGAATCCTGGAGAAGCTCTTTGATCGATGAGAGCTGTTTAAATGGTGTGCCGCCTTTGGCGATCGTGAGTAGTTGCTGTGTGAGCGTTTGGGCGCGTAGCGCGGCCTTTTCCGCGTTTGTAAGGCGTGCCACCGTTTTTTCGTCTTGCTCGGCGTACAGTTTGGCCAGAGCAACATTGCCCAGAATAGCAGTCAGAATGTTGTTGAAATCATGGGCGATACCGCCGGCGAGCACGCCAATCGCTTCCAGGCGGTCTGCCTTGATGAGTTCCTCCTCGATCTTCCGCGTTTCGGTCATGTCCCGGAAGGCAAGCACCGCCCCGAGGACTGTGCCGTCCTGGGCACAGATGGGGGCGCCGCTTTCGGCGATGAGGCGCTCGGTCCCGTCCGCAGCGATGAGTATTGTGTGACGCGTGCGGTGCACGATTGCGTGCGTACGGAGGACGTCTTGGACCAAGCTTGGACACGACGTCCGCGTTTTTTCGTCGACAAGGCGAAAGATTTCCTCCAACGGATGATGCACGGCGTGGGCTTGCTGCCAGCCGGTGAGCTGCTCGGCGACTTTGTTGAGCAAGATGACGTGACCGGTTGTGTCGGTCCTAATAACGCCATCGCCAATCGAACTGAGCGTGACGGCCAGACGCTCTTTTTCCGCTGCGAGAGCTTCTTCGGCGCGTTCGCGCTCCGCGATTTCTTGCCGGAGCTGTTCGTTGGAGTGCAGCAGGGATTTGGTACGCGCCACGACCTTTTGTTCCAACGAGGCGTTGGCCTGGGCAAGTTCCGCCGCCAAATTTTCGAGTTTTGTCTTGCCGTCTTGCAGCGCTTTTTCCGTGGCCTTACTCTCGGTGATGTCACGCACGATCAATATTGTGCCGCGTTGCCTATGAGATTGCAGGACTGTGGCTTGCGAGAGGGTCACGACTTTGGACACGCCGTCGTGGTTGATGACGAGTTCCTCGTTCTTGTAATGCTTGGCGCTATCATACTCTGCGAAGACGTCCGAGATTTTGACGTTCTCGCCATGGCCCATGTGTAAGAGGGTTTGTGCCGTGTGATTCGCTTGCACGATATGCTCGGTGTCATCAATGAGGATGATGCCGTCTTCGATGTTCATGAAGATGTCCGTGGCGACTTCTTCAATGCGCATGGAGATGCGATTATAGTGTCTGACCGCGAGAAAAGCGCACAACGAGTAAATAAGTGTGCCCGGTATTGCCAGGCTGGGATAATGCGAGGCTCCCCCAAGGTGGGATATACCACTATGCGCGACAAGAGCAAGTATGACCCAAAAGCTCAGACCGTAGTAAAGCATGTCTAATGGCTTTTTGACGCTTTGCCTGGGCTGTGCCCTTCGTTTCCTGTGAAGGAGAACGATGGCATAGCATGCCGGGGCAATCAGTGCGAGGGCGACTATTGGGAGGAAAAGTGGGCCAGCCTCTTGCGTTGTGCCCCAGTCATGCTGGCTGTACCCGTGTGCGAAGAGATGCGTGAATGTCATCAAAGCGCCTGAGGCAAGTATGACGAGAAGAAAGCCTCCGTAAAGACGGTCTGCTTGTTTTCTCAGGATTGTATAGGCAAGGTTGAGTGAGAAGAATGCGATGCACAGCGACGCCAGCGACGCAATCTTCAAGAGAGGGACGATAAGCGAGGAAGCGAGAGGGGGCCACAGTAAACACGTAACAAGCGACCAGCAAGAGAGAGCCGCAGTGCAGCCCAGATAGGCGCGATGTACGGCATCGCGTTTGTTCTGCGCAAGAATAGACGTCAACGTACAAAAGTTGATGAGAAAGCTTAGGAAAGGGAGGGCAGTGGAATAATGCATTACCTCCATCCTCTGTGCGGGGTGTTGTGGATGGTAATGCACCAAGCGGCATGTGCGGACGAGGAAGGAAATGATACCACCGGCGACTGGGCTTGAGAACGCACAAGCTGTACGAATGGTAAGCGTATTACTTGTAGAAAAAACGTAGTAAGACGTGTGGCCGGGTTACCCATTTAGAAGCTTCCTCGGCTTATCATTGCATCATATAAGCCATGTGCTGTAGGCAACGATTTTCTGCCCGTCTTTTCGTGTCTATTCTCGTGCAGAAGCCGGAACAGCTTCAAACGGCGTGCGTCTTACCTGCCGTCCTCACGTTACATCTGCGACACTTTTCCACATGTTTCTTTGTATAAGTCTTGCAGAATTGTACTCTGTATGTCAAACATGGCACCAACTTGGAGGAATTTTTGCGACCTGATGGTACAATGGTTTTCTCTTTAAAATCCCCCTGTATATATGCATAGCGCTGATATGAGACTTTAATAAGCGTTTCTATAAATCCCTCTAATAAATAAGAGTAAGATATTCAAAAATATATTTTTATATATAAAATAATCTATATGAAATTCTTTTTACTCTATATAGGTAATATACAGTAATTATATGAAGTTTAATTACTGTATATAGTAAACATATTTATATAAAACAAAATACGAATAAATGAATTTGGTTGTTCGTCTTTGAAAAATGGTAGCCTGCACATTGCGGCTGCAGTATTATCTTTTCATGTTATTGCTGTTTCTGAAACGACGAGCGTACCTAATGGGCAGCTCACCGCATGGCCGGGTGAGCGTGTGGCAAGGAGTGGGGCGTATGGCAGGACCACTTGATGGCGTGCGAGTGATTGATATTACGGCGGTGATTGCCGGACCTTTTGCGACCATGATCCTGGCGGACTTGGGCGCGACGGTGGTGAAGATTGAGCCGCTGCGAGGCGACGATAGCCGTCATCTTGGTCCACCGTTCCAGCAGGGGACAGGGCATTTGTTTTTGGGGCTGAATCGGAACAAGTACTCGCTGGCGCTCGATCTCAAGCAGTCTGCAGCGCTCGATGTTGTCTATCGACTCGTCGACACGGCGGATGTGTTTGTCGAAAGCGGTCGTCCAGGAGCCATGGAGCGGTTAGGATTGGGCTATGACGTGTTACGGCAACGGAATGCCCGGTTGATTTACTGCTCCAATTCGCCGTATGGGCGCCAAGGGCCGCATGGAGACAAAGCGGGGTATGAACTGGCCATCCAAGGATATGCCGGGCTCATGTATCGGGGGGAGGAGCCGCCGCAGCGCGAACGGCAATCGATTGTCGATATCTCCACCGGGATGACCATAGCTTACAGCGTTAGTGCCGCGTTGTACGCGCGTGAACGCACCGGCGAAGGCCAGCGGATTGATACCTCGCTTCTTGGGGCAATTATGTCTGTACAGGCCGGGCGCTTTGTGACCGGGCCTGAGCCTGCGGCGGCATCGTTCGAGCGCACCACGGGGGCAGCGACGTATCGCCCCTATCAGGCCAAGGACGGCTGGATGATCATTGCGGTGCTCAACGATAATTTGTTTGGCAAACTGTGCCGAGCCTTGGAGCGGCCGGGTATGCTGGATGATCCGCGTTTCAGCTCGCATGCGGAACGGGTGGCGCACGAAGAGGCGCTGGTGACCCTGCTCAGCGAGACGCTGCAGCAGCGTCCTGTGGCAGAGTGGTTAACGCGTTTGGAAGCGGCGGGCGTACCCTCGGGCCCCATCCAGCCTCTTCCGGCGTTGTTTGACGATCCACAGATACGGGCGAACGATTTTGTTGCCGAGATCGACCATCCGGAGATCGGCCAGCTCAAGACCTATGGCATTGGCCCCAAGTTTTCCGCCACGCCGGCCAGTATCCGGCGGCCGCCGCCACGCCTGGGACAAGATACGGCCATGCTCCTCGGTGAGTTGGGCTATAGCCCCGATGATATCGCGGCATTGCAGCAGCAAGGCGTCATTGCGGCACGACGTCCGGAGGAAACCTCATGAGTGCTCTTCGTTTCGGATTGATTGGCTTGGGCGTACATGGCCGGCGCTATGCGCAACACATCATGCGGGATATCGCCGGGGCGGAACTCTACGCGGTCTGTCGCCAGGACCCGGCGCAGGGGGAAGCCTTTGCCCGGGACCACAATGTGCGCTATTACCGTGAGTATATCGACTTGCTGAGCGATCCCAATGTCGATGCCGTTGTCGTGGTGACCCCACCGCATTTGAACGAGCGCATCTGTACGACGGCGGTCCAAGCCGGTAAACCGGTGTTGGTGGAGAAACCGTTGGCGTGCAACACTCGCGAGGCGCTGAATATCGTGGAGGCCGTGGCTCGGGCGAATGCGCTCTTGATGTTGGGGCAGACGCTGCGTTTTAATGCGGTGGTGCGGGCGTTTGAAGAGCGGCTCGATGAATTAGGGCCGATTCATACGATCAGCATGAGTCAGCGGCGCGAGCCGTCGCCGCATGAGTGGATGGACGATTTCGGGCATGCCGGCGGCGGGGTGATCCTGCATACCGGCGTGCACTTGTTCGACCTGGTGCGTTACTTATCCGGCGATGAAGTCCGGCAAGTCTACTGCGAAGCCGACCGCATCTGTAGCGAAGAGCTGGAAGATACGTTTGTCGCGACCTTGCGTTTGCGCCAGAGTAAAGCGCGGTGCCTGATCGAGGCGGCGCGGTACACGGAAAGCCGCTCGGGTCGTATCGAAATCGTCGGGGAGCAGGGCCAACTCATCGGCGATCACGTGCACGGCTACGGCATGATCATTCGCGGCCAGCAACCGGAGCCGCTTGATGTTTCCCCGCCGGTGAATACCGTTGAGGCAACGCTCAACGTCTTTCTCAAGGCCATCCTCAGTGAGGAAGAACCCCCGATCACCGCGGTGGATGGATTGCAGACGCTCGAAATTGCCGAGGCCTGTTACTACTCCGCCAGTTCCGGCACCTCGGTTGAGTTGTATGGCGATGACGAAGATGAGGACGCCTACGTCGATGATCTCGACGAGGATCTCTGGCGTGGGTGACGCCTGCCGCTGCCCGCCTGAGCTCGACGTACGAGAAAGTCGAACCTGGAAAAATTGTTCAAAGCCTTGGTGGTGCAGGCCACAGGAGAGCATGCCCCGAGGTCACATAATCTGATGCTTTTGGCCGAGCGCGCCGGATTAACTGTCTTGGAGCACCGGCGCGATATCTTGGTGCGTATTACAGGGTACAACATCGAGGCGCGATACCCCGAGGAGCCTCCGTCAGCCCGGCGACGTTACACCCAAGCCTATACTGAGACGGAACTCCACGTTATTCAGGAGATAGGAGTATGGCTGAAGTCCGCGCTGAAACACGAGAGCACGTGATCGAGAAGGTGCGAGAATTCCTCGTAGCTTTCCAAGCCGAAGATTTTACGATTACGACGGCGTACCTCTATGGGTCTCACGCCGCAGAAACAGCCCACAAGGATAGCGATATCGACGTGGCAATTGTCTCTCCTGACCTTTCAGGGGATCGCCTGGAAGACTGGTGCCAGTTGAATCGGGTTGCAACCCGTATTGACGTACGTATGGAAGTTATCGGTTTTCGTCCGGAGCAGTTCCGTGACGAACATCCCCTTGCGTGGGAGGTGAAAACACAAGGCGTGAGACTTGCATAACTTGCAACTTTGCTAGACTTGACCCCGATTTTCCCTTTTCGCAAATGCGCTAGCCCTGAGCCTGGCCCCATTTCCTTCCACCGATTAACCACGTCCCCTTTTTCCCCTCGAATGGGGTGAAAGAGGGGACGGCTATGCAGGCTCACGAGTCAGTCGAACCGCACAGCACGGATGCGGCCCAGTCGAGGACTTGTTGGGCCATCGCAAGGGCTTGGGTGTATTCGTCCTCCGGGATGTCACCATATCCTCCCGGATAGCGCGTGCCAACGGCGTAGACAGTGAGAGCCGCTGCGGCATCGAGCGATGCGGGCCACAAACATCCGGTATCTTTGACACGCGTAATCAAGTGGGCAAGATCGTGGGTATACGGAAACACCATACCTTGATGCACCAATACTGCCTTCAGACTTTTTTCAACAGCCTGTTGGATATGGAAACATAACGTTGCCAGGAGAACGTCCGGGGAGACCTGTCGGGCGAGGGCGAGATCGCTCCGGGCATGACGGAGCCAGTCGTCGGGGCTGCCAGGTCGTGGCGCATCAGGCGGCATAAATCTCCCTGCCTTCGCGTAAGGCTGGATAATACACTAGGCTAACGTTGTCCCCGTATTGCTGCAGCTCACTCTCCGTCGCTGCCACAACGTCAACGCTGTGCCGCAAGCCAATCAGATGCTGATAAATCGTCTGCACCGTGTGGCGACACGGCGTATCGTCCGGGACGACGACTAGGACGTCGATGTCGCTGTGCGGTCCCATCGTTCCCCGCGCCGCCGAGCCAAAGAGAATAATCCGGCGCGGGTGGGCGACCGCAACAATACGGCGGACAAGCTCATGGAGGACGTCCGGATCAGGAACCATGGTGCGCTTTTCTTCTCGCATGGGGACAATAAAAGTGCATTCTAATCCTGCCAACCCCTTCTGTCTAGGCTGGAGCTTCTGCTCCCGATACCAGCCCAGAAATCAATCGAGTCTGACCCCGATTTCCATGACCCCTGTACTATGCACGAGTCGTACGTAAGGAGTTGCTTCGGCCACCCATCAGTGCACGCGAGAGGGAACGGGTCATAGCCTGTCTGCGAAGGTATCGCTTGGTGAATCCTGATCCACAGATTGCCCAACGGTTTTCGCTGTTACTTGAAAAGTATGCGTACCTACGGGATCATTTGGCCGACGCCTTCCTTGCAGCAACGGCGTGGGAGAAGCATCTCGAGGTCGTAACGACCAACGCCCGCCATTTTGAGCCCATCGCCGAGATTCGTGTCAGACGGTTTCCAGAGGACTGGAAAAGCGACGAGAAAACATAGAGCACCGCACACCCCCTTCCCTTTACCGAGCGCTTGGTACTTTGGGGTGGGCGGGAGAGGTGTTCGGGGTGATCGGAGCGGCGAATCAATGGTGGACCCCCTACGGCCCTCTAAAAAATAAATCCGTCCCCTTTTCTGAGCAAATGGCCGATAAGGAGCCGTGCTTCTACACCGGCGCGAGTTCTGCGGACAGCGCATCTAACACCAACAGGACGTCTTGTGGCAGCGTGGGCAGCAACAGGGTACGCCCTTGGGCATCCGCAAATTCAACCAGGAAGACACCCGCATCGAGTTCCTCCACGATCGTACCAACCCACCCGGCCTTCACCCCTTGATCCGGCACATCCTGTAGCACCGCAACGACGTCATAGAGGATGGGTGTCCTCGATGCCATGATGTGCGTCTCCTCCATAGGTCAGACAATATACGCTGAAACCAGCCGTGGAACGTCATCACCGCGTCGAATGATCCAGAGCGTTCGTAAGCGTTCTCGCTGCTGCAGACCGTCGATCTCCAGTTCCACACGATAATACGTCCCATATGCATCGTGCCGAAACGCCACCGCATCGCCCTCCACAGCACTCTGTTTGATGAGCACATCAAGGGGATATGGATCATCGGCCGTCACCCCCAAGGCTCGACGAAAGACCCGTGCTTTGTTGCGACCTCGGGGATGGGTCTGGCTGAGGCAAGAGTCCCGGAGCTTGCCTTCTGGAATGATAGCACGTGCGCCCCCAGGTAATTTCATGCTAACGTTTGATGCTCCCCAAAATCATTGCATGCTGTGAGACAACACAAGAATGGCGTGAAAACCACCAAATGTCAAAGCGGCAGACCTATCCTAGTGATCGGAGTAGAG
>CAJIAL010000814.1_pt1 | contig 11576 bp, 6 predicted proteins | sample 9199091 | NCBI WGS metagenome assembly CAJIAL01 (sample SAMEA7708270, study PRJEB35096) | sediment metagenome | biome: marine neritic benthic zone biome [ENVO:01000025]; feature: sediment [ENVO:00002007]; material: shallow marine sediment [ENVO:03000034] sea grass bed [ENVO_01000059] ... | reverse complement strand
GGCGTCGAAAAACTTCCGGACGGCCCCATGGCCTGTTCTTGATTGCGCGTGTAACCCTTCCAACGCGGCATCTTCAAGGCTAAGCCGGCGCTGGCATGCCAGTGGATCGGCACGTCCAGGTCCTGACACACTTCCCACAACGGGTACCAGTAGGGATCGTTGAAGTGATGCAGCCCCGGCATCGTCTGGCTCGGTTCGGCCAGCATGGTGATGCCTTTGTGGCCTTTCTTTACCGCGTGTTTGACTTCCGCGACGGCAACATCGATGTCGCTGAGGTACGGAATGATCGCCAAGGGAATATAACGGTCGCTGACTTCGGTCCACTCCCCAATGGCGTCGTTGTAGGCCCGGACACAGTCACGCTCGAACGCGGCATCGCCGTTCAGAAATGCCGAGCTTTGCACGGGATCGTTCGGAAACAGCACTTCGCCGTCGACGCGATCTGCATCCAGTGCTTTCAGGCGCTCGGCCGGATCGTAGATGATCGCCGGGACTTCCTCCCAGCGCTGTGGGAAATACTTCCGCATCGGATCGTCCATGACTGTCGGGCAGTTGACTACGCCGCGGTTGCCGACGAGTTCGCCGTTTACGAACCAGCGCTCAACCGGGTGGTCATACGGGATCGCCATGTGTTCTTTGTCCGTGGTTTCAACAAGTTGGGGGATCTTATCGCCCCATTTCTCTTTCGACATACGATCGAGAAAGGCATTCTTGTGCGGCTGTGCATGCGAATCGCAACTAATCAGACCGTATTGGATCTTCATACATGTTCTCCCCGGATGTCGTGCATCCCTCTGGACCTTTCTGGATGTGCCTTGTGGCGTATCATACCACATTTGCAACGAGATGCGAGCGGGTTGTGCCACGGCAAGGCGAACTCCACACCAATCTCGTGTATACTGGGACCACGGTACTACAGTCACTGGCAAAGGAGGAGGAGTTATGGCGTACGATCTCTTGATCAAAAACGGTCGCATTATCGACGGCTCCGGCATGCCCGCATTTCGTGGAGATGTTGGCATTTGCAACGGCAAGATCGTGGAGATGGGCAAACTCCGCGGGGCGGCCACACGCACTATTGATGTGGATGGCCTGGTCGTCTCTCCGGGTTTTGTCGACAATCATTGCCACTACGACGCCCAAGTCACCTGGGACCCCCTGTGCAGTTTTTCCTGCTATCACGGTGCTACCACGGTGATCATCGGCAACTGTTCTCTCTCCCTGGCACCCATCCGGCCGGGGACGGAAGACCGCATTGCCGAATTCCTCTCCTATGTCGAAGCCATCCCGATGGATGTGCTCCGCACGCTGCATGTCGATTGGGAAACGATCCCGCAGTACATGGACAAGCTCGATCAGCAGCTGGGGGTAAACGTCGGCACCCTCATTGGCCACTCGGCTGTACGGCATTACGTCATGGGCGACGAATGCCAAGGGCGCGCCGCGACCTCGGACGAGATTACGGCGATGCAGCAGGTCGTACGCGACGCCATAGAAGCCGGAGCGCTGGGCCTGTCGATCTCACGCAACAAAGGCCATTATGATCCACAAGGCGTGCACATTCCGGCCATCTGGGCCGAGGAAGAGGAGATTTTTGCGCTCGGCGATGTGCTGAGCGAACTGGGCACGGGCATGATCCAGAGCGGCGGCGGCCGCGGCGCCGAGTTGCAAAGCCGTCTGATGAGCCGCCTCTCGGAGGCTACGGGCCGGCAGGTCGTCTATAATAACCTCGGACAAACGGTGCGGGAACCCGAGGCCTGGAAGGAGCTGATGGCGATTGTCGACGAGACCTCCGCTGCCGGTATTCGCGCCTATCCGTTGTGTTCCCCCAACAGCGTCACGCAGCACTTCACCATGCGCAATTCGCAGGCCTTTCGTGGCGTGCCGACCTGGCACCCGATTCTCCTCGCCTCGGACGAGGAAAAACTGCAGGCCTATAGCGACCCCGCCGTGCGCCGGAAACTGCATGAGGAAATCGTCGACTGGACGATCGACATCCCCGGCGCCACGTTATCGCGGCATTGGTATGACTACATGTGGGTCAAAGAAGCGGCGTTACCCAAAAACAAAGAGCTGGAAGGCCAGTCGATTCGGGAAATCGCCGAGGCGCAGGGCAAAGGTATCATCGACGCCTTTCTGGATCTCGTCGTGGAGGAAAACCTGGATACCGTCTTCTTGCAAGGCGAGAACAACGTCGACAAGGAAGCGGTCACCGCCATCCTCAATTACCCCAGTGCGATTGTCGGCCTCTCCGACGGCGGCGCGCATGTGCAGTTCCATGGCGGCTATGGCTATAGTACGCGTTTCCTCGGCCATTGGGTGCGCGAGCAAGGCATTATGTCGCTGGAAAAGGCCGTACGGCGTCTGACGTTCGATTCGGCCAGCGCCTTCGGCTTGTTCGACCGTGGGTTGCTGCGGCCGGGTATGGTGGCGGATATCACCGTCTTCGATCCCGAGACGGTACGGCCGTTGCCGGAGGACATCGTGCACGACCTCCCCGCCGGTGGCTGGCGTTTCCGGGAGCTGGCAGCGGGCGTTCACTACACCATCGTCAACGGTGAAGTCCTCATTGAAGATGGCAACCACACCGGCGCCTTGCCTGGTCGGGTGGTGCGCAATTCGCGCTACAACGCGGCGGTTGCGGTATAAATACAGGAGAAAAGAACATGGATGTGCAAACGGTCGTGGCCAACGCTTTAGCCATTAACAGCAACTTTCTCGACAATGCCCTGAATGGCTTGACGGATGCCGACTTGGTCAAGTGCCCGAACGATCAGTGCAACCCCATCGGCTGGACGCTCTGGCATCAGTTTCGCGTGGAAGACGCGATCCTCTCGAACATTGGCGGCACCAACCAAACCTGGGTCGAAGGCGGCTGGCATGCCAAGTTCGGCATGGAAGCAAATCCTGGCCAGGTGGGCGGCGGTGATTCGATGGAACAAGTGAAGGCATTGCAACCCACGGTGGAGGCGCTGAAAGGCTACGCCGCCGCCGTACGGGAGAAAACGCTGAGCACGCTCAAATCGCTGAGCGCTGCAGATCTCGATCGGGAACTCCCGGCGCCGGGTGGCGGCACCCGCAAGGTGGGAGATTTTCTGGGGATTTTGATGTTGGATCATTTCCACCACAGCGGTCAAGTGTGCTATCTGCGTGGATATCTGGATAGTAGCTGGACGCTGGGCCGCTGAGGTACGGGCGGGATTGTTGCTGCCAGGAGGTGTCTTCCGGCGACCGAGGTATCGGCGTCTGGAGACGCCTCCTCCACTCCAACAACCATCGGATGTGCTTCCCACCAATTGACCGTTGTCCGTAATGACCTTGCCCTGCGTCATGGTCACGACCGGATATCCTTTACGACCACAACCCTTCTCCCTCCTATCATTCGTATCGCCGAGGTAAACGAAATTACTTTGTCCGCGTGCTTTCTTTTCGACTTAACCTGAGATATATAAGAACAACAAGAGGCATGCTTGCAAATTCCATTGAGAGGGATCGACTATGACATTTGACGAGGTCCTAGCTCAGGTCATCGTTCTCCTCCAACGGGAGGGCCGATTATCGTACCGTGCTCTCAAAAGACGGTTCGATCTGGACGACGAGTACCTCGATGACATAAAAGACGAAATTATTGAAGCGAAGCAGCTAGCGGTCGACGAGAATGGCAAAGTGTTGGTTTGGACCGGCAGCCTACCTCCAGTGATGCCACCTGTCCGCGAGTACGACGGAACCTCTCTTGCTCAGCCTTCTGACGTACCGACTTCGCAGCAAGACCCGATGACCCAGACCGAGGGAGCAGCAGTCGAGCACGCCTCATCTGCAGGCACGCACGATATCACGCGATCGCCCGCCAATTACACGCCCCACCATCTGATGGAGAGGATTCTGACCTCTCGCAGTGCCCAGGAAGGGGAACGGAAACAGGTAACGGTGCTGTTCTGTGACATTGTAGACTCCTCTCACCTAACGCAGCAGCTGGATATCGAGGTCCTGCACGAGCTCATAAACGAGGTGCTGCGGCTGATGGCCGAGGCCATCCACCGCTATGAAGGGACCGTGAACCAATATCTCGGCGATGGCCTCATGGCCCTTTTTGGGGCACCTATTGCCCTGGAAGACCATGCCTTCCGCGCTGTGCAAGCCGCACTGACCATCCAAGAGACGATCCGCGGCTATAATGCGCAGATCCAGCAGCAGTATGGCGTCGAGATTCACCTCCGGCTGGGTCTGAACACCGGCCTGGTCGTGGTGGGTCGTATTGGTGATGACCTCCGTATGGATTATACCGCCATCGGTAATACCACCCATCTGGCAGCGCGCATGGAGCAGCTGGCGACCCCGGGCATAATCCTGTGCACGGAAGCGACCCATCGCCTGGTGGCAGGCTACGTGCGCAGTGAAGCCTTAGGCCCTCTGGAAGTCAAAGGGCAACATGAGCGCGTCAACGTTTACCAGATAGCCGGTCGACGCCAGTGGCGGAGCCGTCTGGAAATTAGCGCAGAACGAGGACTCACCTACCTCGTTGGCCGCCAGCCGGAACTTGCCGTATTGCATGATTGTCTTGCCCGTGCCGAAGCGGGACACGGCCAGGTGGTTGGTATCATGGGGGAGGCGGGCGCAGGCAAGTCACGACTGCTCTACGAATTCCACGCCGCACTGGAGAAGAGTCGCGTCACCTGGATCACGGGGCAATGTCTCACGTATGGACCGGCCACGCCCTATCAACCGTTTCTGGACATCATCCGCACTACATTTCATATTGAGGAAGGGGATAATACGCTCCAGATCCAGGAGAAGTTGCGTCAAAGTGTACACCGGCTGGAGCCGTCGTTGACGGATGTGCTGCCGTTTTTGGAGTCGCTGTTTGGCCTGCCGGGAGCCGATGACGCGTTGCGCCACCTGTCGGCCAAGGACAAGCGACAGCAGACCTTCCATGCGATTCAGGCGCTTGCCAGGGCTGGCAGCCGTCTACGTCCCCACGTGCTCGTCTTTGAAAACCTACACTGGATTGATCGGACGTCGGAAGAATGTCTCGCGGCACTGCTCAAAGGTCTCACCGAGATGCGTCTGCTCGTCCTCACCACGCATAGGCCCGGCTATGCGGCTCCCTGGGCGGACAAGACCTACTATACGCAGTTGGCCCTGGATCTCTTCACCGAGGCTGAGACCGGCGCAATGGTCTCGGCCCTGCTCGACTGCCGCGATTTGCCTGCAGATTTCCTACGCCTCATCCAGGAGAAAGCAGGCGGCAATCCCCTCTTTATTGAGGAAGTGATCAACGCGCTGCTGGAACGAGGTATGTTGACGCGGCACGAGGGCACGCTCATATGGAGCGGGGAGACGCTGAGCGAGTTTCCCGCCACGATGCACGACATCATGCAGGCGCGCATCGACCGCTTAGACGAATCGGTGAAGCGCACGGTGCAGACTGCAGCCGTGATCGGGCGGGACTTTGACCTCTCGCTGCTCAGCCGCATTGTCGACGAGTCCGCCGAGCTGGGGGACAACCTGGAGACGCTCAAACACGCGGAATTGATCTACGAAACGCAGCTCTTCCCGGAGGAAGCCTACCGCTTCAAACATGCGGTCATCCAGGACGCCGCCTATCAGAGTCTTTTGGTACGCCAGCGACGGGTGTTGCACGGAGTCATCGGCCAAACGCTCGAGGATCTCTATACCGAACGGGGTGAGGAACAAGCAGCCATACTGGCCTATCACTACGCCCAGAGTGATCACCACGACAAAGCCGTGACGTATGCCTTGCTGGCAGGGGATCGTGCGGCGTTGCTCTATGCCACTACCGAGGCCACCGCCTACTTTGAACGGGCTCTGACGATGGCACAGAACCTCCCAGCTTCGCCCGAGGCGCACCGTGCCCACATTGATGCCGCTCTCAAACTAGCGGCGATTGGTACAACCCGAGAGGATATGGAACGAAATCAGGGCATCCTGGAACAGGCGTACACGCTTGCGGATGCGCTGCAGGATGACGCCCGTTTCGCCCAGGTACTCTATTGGCTTGGCCGACTCGCCTACGCCCGCGGCGACATGCCCTCTGCCCTCGCCTATGCCGAGCAGAGTCTTGATATCGCGGATCGCCTCGCAGACGAAACTCTCGCCGCACCGCCGGTGAATCTGGTAGGACGTGTGCACTGGATCTTGGGGGACTACAAGCAGGCCAGTCAGTTACTCATGCGCAGCGCCGAACAAATGCAGCACCTCGGCAACACCACGGAAGAAGCGACTGCGGCAGGGTTTGCGGGCTGGGCCTGTGGCTTTTTGGGTGAGATCGAGCAGGGGCTGACCTTGGCGGAACGCGGGCTACGCCTGGCACAGGCGTTGCACAATCCCTTTGCCGAAGCGGCAGCCTATCTCTATCGTGGTGCGATCCACGACCAACGAGGCAACTGGTCACAGACGCTGGCGGACTACGAGGAGGCTCTGCGCATCGCGGATCAGGCAGGGGATGTTTTCCGCATCTATCTGGTAGCCTTCATGCAAGGGCGCGCCGCGATGATGGCAGGAGACGCAGCGCGAGGACGTGAGATCCTCGAACACAGTCTGGCGATGGCTACGCAGCTGGGGACGCAATTCCTTCTCGCCTGGCCAAAAACCTACTTGGCGTCCTGCTTACTCGTCCTGGGTGAAGCGGCAACAGCGCGAACGCTGTGCCAAGAAGCCCTCGATGTGGCCACAGAGGCGGGAGATAAGTATGGGCAGTTCATGGCCTATCGCACCCTGGCCGAGGCCGTGGGAGCCCTCGCGCCTGAAGCCCGGGAGGACGTCGATAGTGCCATGGAAACGTCCATCGCGTTGCAGCAACAAATCGGGACCCAACCGGAGCTGGCCCGGACCTACATCTGCTATGCTCGGCTCCTCCAGCAACGGGGACAGGCAGCGAAAGCCCGGGAATACCTTGCCCAGGCTATCGACCTCCTACAGCACTTGGGGATGTCCTGGGACCTGGCACAGGCCGAGAGCCTGTCGCATACCATGCAATGAGCACGCGGGACAGCGCTCGTTCCGCCACAGCCATAACGGTTAAGGTACTTTGCCTTTGCAAAACCGCTTCTGCAGCATCTCCTGCCGCTGTAGCCTCTCCTGCTCGCTTTGCTTGGGCTTGGGAGGTTCCTCGACGTCGGGTTTTCTCGGGAAGGGCTTGTCAAGGTCACGATATTCAAGGTCACGATATTCAATGAACTCCAGGCCGGTACGATAGCCGATCTTCCAGTTGCTCAATAAATTGGAATAACTCCAATCCAGCAAGTACTCCTGCTGTCGTTTGGGGATTTCGAAATCCAAGAAGTAAGCAGATAGTTGCTGACCCCATCGGCCCCCGGTCGCCGCTTCGGCTGATCAACGCCTCCTTATCGAATCCATTTGCTGTGCGATTGGTGCAACAACGCCCACTCAACCCGCAAGAAGAGTATCTATCCTCCTATCTACCAGGCACACAAGGATCGGAAGGGGTGGGGGCTGACATGCATGACCATGCGTGACAAGGGTGTGACGCAAATCACGCCCGCGCGGTGATATAACTCACGGCCGGGCGATTACGGCCGGTATATCTTTGCATATGTGGATGCATGAGGTATCCACGCCAATCTACGCCGTGAACTACAGGCCAGGAGGGCAGATACGATGACAGAACAGCAGGCCGTCCCACGGTCCTTTTCTATCCCCATACCCCTGGAATTACAAGTAGGCCACACCATCACCTCACTGCCGGTAAATATAAACGTTCACCCCCCCACGCCCTCCCCCCGTTCCAGCTACAAGGTAACCCTCGAACCCGCGGACCTCCCCTACTGGTTTATCGGGGGCACGATGACTGGCACGATGGGCTATAGAGGTACGGTGACCTTGCAGGTCCTTAGCATAGAATTGGGTTTGTTCGTCCCAATGTACAAAGTAGGGACGTTTACCGTAATCCTTAAGAACAGGCCTCATGGACACGAAACCGAGCTCCTCTGGGATGCGATCTTGGCGCCCGCGACGCCGCCCACATGGCCCTCGATAAAGGAGACCCTGACATACGGCGGAAAGCAAATATTGCCCTGGTCGATTGAACACCAATCATCCGCCGCTTGATAGAAATTGGGGGGGTGCCAGAGTGTGCAACCAGCCGGCTCCTGATGCCTTACCACAGAGCGTTACCAAGCCAGGCCTCCGGACATTCTATGTCCCCTTCATCACTGGACTTGGCCACAGCCGAGGATGTTGCTGACCGTGCATGGTTACTCAGAGACCAAGCTTTATCAGGGTTTCCGTATCGAGATCGCCGGTGGGATCTCGGAGGCCTCTGGCCTCCTGGAATCGGCGCACAGCGTCCTTGGTTTTCTCGTCGAGCATACCATGACTCGGTGTGTTGGGGATGCCTTCTGCCTGCAAGCGTTGTTGCACCCTGCGGACGACGTCACTGCCCCGCGCTTTCTGAAATACGCGTCGGGCCGGTTTGAGTGGCACCTCCTCTTCTGTTTTAGATCTGGGGGCGAGTTCGGCTCCGAGTTGTTCGATAAATTCAAGACCGGTACGATAGCCGATATTCCAGTTGCTCAATAAATTGGAATAACTCCAATCCAGCAAGTACTCCTGCTGTCGTTTGGGAATTTCGAAATTCAAAATATAGGCATCAAGCTCATAACCGTCTACTTTTCCTTTGTGCTTCCTTTCTTTCTTCTCTGTCTGCACCCAATCTTTAAACGCCTGAATATTCTTTTTAGCGAGAGATACGATTGGCGCCATGATGGAAATTTGATACGCATCCCACACATTGCGTGGCTCCCTGACGATGTAATCATCCAGGGTACTCAAAATGTCAAAAACCACGATGGTCTTGATATCGTCATTGTCAGGCCGCCGACGTAAATTCCCAAAACTAATCGGATCATGATCGGCGCCCTCAATGTAGAGTTTGCCTTTCACTTCGACCGGTGGATAGATGAATGGCATGGCCAGGGCAGCACGAAAAATCTCCGGGTTTTGCACAATTTCCCTTTTGTTAAAAATCTCCATTTTTTGATCGGTGATGTTAAAGGCATTCATGTAGAATTCACCGGGGAAAAGCTCGAGTTTGGCGAAATCCACCATCTCTTCGAGGTTCGGGAAACTGGCGCACATCCCCTTGCTGAAAGGATTCAGGTCCGAGGGATTCATCGCCACAAGCCATAAATCAATCAAGTCGTTGTACAAGCGTTGGAAGGCGTTGCCGTGATCGCCGAAATTGCGTCTCCACAAGTCGTTCCAGGCGTTATACCACCGTTTCAGCGCGTCCTCCCGTCTGCCGAGATACCCGGACCACAACCGCGGCGGGGACTGCCCCAGTTTGAACATCTCGCCCCAGCGATGCAGCGGACGCGTAAAGGGACCGGGCTTGAAGAAGGTCTTGTACCCGACCGGAAACCTGCGATAAATGGAATCCGACACCCCCATCAAATCAACCGTGCCGCGCAAGGCGTCGTAGGGCGATTTGCCGTTCGGCGCAACGTAGAGGAGCCCCATCAACGCGCCGGCCCCGGAGGTATAGATGATATCGAACTTCACCTTCTTTTCCTCGAAGGCGTACAAGGCGCCGGCCATTAACGTCGAATTGGGCGCCCCGCCGCCGAGCACCAAGACGGTTTTTTTCTTGCCCTGCGAAGAGTCGTCACGCTTCGTGCGGAGTGGTTTCTCGTCTACTGCTTCATCGCTGGATTTTGCTGGGGTCTCTTCAGCCATCTCCCTGTCCTTTCGTGCGAACCCGTCCTGCAGGAGGGCTCTTGCCTTAGCGAGCAGCCGCCTACAAGGTGAGTTCACGGTGTATGGTCTCAAGGATAAACGACGTATCATCCACGACAATAAAATGGGCTCCTTCCCGCATATAGAGTCGAAAGGCAACCTGTGTGTACGTCCCCCAGGCCAACGCATCGTCAGGCGCGACGTAGGTATCATCAATACCGGTAAAGCAGGTAATCGGCATATCCAACGGCGGTTCCGGCACGCGGCGATAGTGCAAAGCCATAGCGAATTCGGCACGAATAGCCGGCAACATCAGGTGACGCAGCTCCGAGTCTGCCAGCATGGCATCCGTGGCGCCGATGTTGAAACGGCGAATGATCTCGGCAAACACCTCATCCGGCTGCTCATGGAGATGGAGCAACGGGTCGAACGTGTCCTGGGTAAGCAAGTCGGCAAGCAACGCCTCTTCAAAAGCGCCGTCCTGCAAGAGACGATGGGGAGCGCGTGCGCCTGACACAAAGAGATGCCGGGGAGGCGGTTGATGCGCGTGGAGCAGCGCACGCGTGGTCTCAAAGAGGGTCAACCCGCCCAAACAATGGCCAAAGAAGGCAAAGGGTTTGTCAAGATACGGCATCAGGGCCGGTATCAAGGCCCGCAAAAACGCGTCCAGCGTTTTCACCGGTGGTTCATGGATGCGGCTCGCCCGGCCTGGCGGTTCAATCGCCACGATTTCTATGGACGGATCCACCGCCTCCGCCCAGGCGCGATAGGTTGCTGCCCCCCCGCCCGCAAAGGGAAAACAAAACAACCGAACCGTGGCAGTGGCATTGGGTTGGGGAAAGACAAGCCAGCCGTCCCCGGCAATCTCGGATGTCCTCACCACTTCCGGAGGGCCGGCGGCTTCCACAAGCGCGGCACCGTTCGAAGAGGGCATGTCGCCGGAAGACCCCGTTGCCTCTGGAAGGATGGTAACGTCGGGAAGAGTCGCCAAGGCGGGAAACAGCTCGTCGACGAGCTGTTCGAGGCTCGGGCCTTGGATCAGCTTCACCACCGGAACGGGAATCTGCAAGGCGGCTTCCAAGCGATTGACCACGTTGACGGACATCAGAGAATCAAGGCCCAGTTCGTTCAACGGTTGTCTGGTATCGACGCTCTCATCAAGGCCCAGCACGTCCATCACGTGCCCGCGTATGACATCAAGCACAATGGCGCGATGCTCCTGCGGCGCGGCCTGGCGTAAACGTTCCTGCACATCCTGCGCGCTGCGAGCATGCGTTCGCCGCCTTCCGGGCCCCACTTCTTGGGCCAGGTCGGTGTAAAACCGTGGGGTCTCAGGAAACTGCTCGAGATAGATGGACCAGTCCGTAATAGTCACCGCGGCGTGATCAAGCTGACGCTGCATCAAGGACTCGAACACACGCATACCATCTTCCGGCGGAATATACGTGGTACCTCGCGCCCGCCAGATCGCCTCGCCACGGGAGCCTGAGGCCGTCGCCAAGCCGTCCTCGTTCCATGGCCCCCAATTGATGGCCATGGCAGGGAGTCCTAAAGCGCGTCGGTGTCCGACCAACGCATCCAGGAACGCATTCCCGGCACTGTAGTTGGCTTGACCAGCCGAGCCAGTCAGACTGAGGACAGAGGAAAACAGGACGAAGACGTCCAGCTCCAGATGTTGCGTATAGTGATGGAGGAGCCAGCCGCCTTTGATCTTTGGCGCCGTGACTCGGGTGAATTGTGCCCAATCCATCTGACCAAGGACGCCGTCATCAAGTAGGCCGGCACAATGGAACACCCCCTTGAGAGGCGGCAACTGATGTTCGATGGTATGCAGCACGTTGCACACATCCGCCTCTACCGTC
>CAJIAL010000225.1_pt1 | contig 11630 bp, 13 predicted proteins | sample 9199091 | NCBI WGS metagenome assembly CAJIAL01 (sample SAMEA7708270, study PRJEB35096) | sediment metagenome | biome: marine neritic benthic zone biome [ENVO:01000025]; feature: sediment [ENVO:00002007]; material: shallow marine sediment [ENVO:03000034] sea grass bed [ENVO_01000059] ... | reverse complement strand
TCTGGGGATTGTGGATGCTCCAACTCGGCGTATGACCTTGACAGCGCTGCTGTGACTTTCCTACAATTGCCTTGCTACGGTCTTGCTGCTCCACATGGGCAGGCCAATCCAGAGGTAGCCTTGGGTTGAGGTATTATGCTCCCACGTTTTCCGCATAAAGCTTGCACGATGCTTATCATGGTGCTGGTCTGTCTGGCCGTCACAACCGTTGTTGCCTGTCAGGTCCACGTTGGGCCACTTGCGCACGCCCATGCCGCACCCTCCGAGCATCATGAGCCGTCAACCCCGCACAGCACGGGTGACTTTACCTGTCTCCCGGCGGTGCTCCCATCCGTGATACTGCTCCCCACCCTGCTCTGGATGCTCTTTGTGTCCCACGCTGTACCGCTGAGGCTTGCCTCACCGGTGTTTCCGCCGTTTATCCCGCCGAAATACGCCATGCACTAGCCTGCTTTTTTTGCCATTGCATCGGAAAAATGCTGAACGTTCCTTGCATGTCGAGGCCGACGTGTCATGACGTCGTGCGTTCGCATGCTCAATGATCAGTGCGCAAGAAGAGGGGCTATGCGTTCCCACAACCACCGTGTGCCAGCGGGTGCGTGGCGCGTCGAAGTGCGGTTGCACATGGCGTTGCCGAGCACCGCTCGACTCTCGACCTCGAACAGAACGATATGCACTACACAAAGGAACCTCATATGCACAGGCTCATCTCGGGATATGGGCTCGTCCTTCTCCTCACCGTGGGGATGGTTGCGACACTTCCGGCAGCCGGGAAAAACCATGCCCATCACGGCCATGATGACGACCATAAGCATGGTGCTCGCCACCAGCCGGCCAGGCAGCATCATGATGATGACGATACAACGCACCACGGCAAAGGGAGAGCGTCCGGGCCTCACCACGGTGCTGGCCATCACCACGGCACCAAGCACCAGCATGATGCCGAAGCTCCCCACGGGAAGGGGGAGCAGCCGGGCACCCACAGACACCCATGGTGGGAGACGCCCCCACCAGCCTATCGCAACAAACGCAGCACACGCTGGACGAACGCGGCAGCCATCGCCCGGGGCAAGCAACTCTTTCAGACCAACTGCACGCTCTGTCACGGCAACGACGGCCGGGGAACCGGCCCTGCAGCCAAGGGTTTGCCCCATCCCCCGGCTGATCTCACCAATCACTTTCATAACAAGCCTGGCGACGGCGATGCCTATCTCTACTGGCGCGTCAGCGAGGGCGGCCTGGTCGAGCCCTTTCAATCCATGCAGTCGGCCATGCCCGCGTTCAAGACCGTGTTGAGCGCAGACCAGCGCTGGGATGTCCTGGCCTACGTGCATGACCAGTTCCATAGGGGCTTCAAGTCCCAGTCGGGGGAACGCGCACAATCTGTTACCGGCGAGGGCACCGTCATCGCGGTGGTACCTTCCAACGAGCAAATCGTCGTCGATCATGGGGACATCAAAGGCTTTATGGCCGCGATGACCATGGGATACAAAGTCAACCCGCCGACGCTGCTTGACGGGCTCAACGCGGGAGACGAGATCCGCTTTACCATTGACCCCCAGCAAAAGGCCATTGTCAACATTGAAAAGATGAACCACTAATGGCAACGCCAAGGAGAACACTGATGATGTTCCCGAGCCTGTCGCGTGTGCGCAGCATGGTCACGTGGCCAATAGGCGTCCACGTATCAACTGTGTGTAATACTCTGTCACTCGTGAGTCTCCTCGCGCTCTCAGGGTGTGCCGGCGCCTATACCCCTCCACCGTTGACGACAGCGCACCCGGCCCATCCGGAAGCGACGGCGGCGCCGGAGCAGGAGCCGTCTACGACGCTCGCGTACGGGCCCTCGGACCTTCCCTCCCCTCGACCGGCCTACGCCATGGCGCAAAGCGGGACGCAGGAAGCACGCCCGTCTGAAGCAATGGGCCAGCATACCGTCGTGGGTGAGGGGAAGGTGATTGCCGTCGTACCGAGTAGTAACCAGCTCGTGGTGGACCATAAGGACATCCCAGGCTTCATGGATGCCATGACCATGGGGTATCGCGTTGAGCCGCCGACCCTGCTTCAGGGGGTCACCGCGGGGGACGAGATCCGCTTTACCATCGACACGCAGAAGAAGGCCATTGTCAAAATTGACAGCCAAAGCGCGCACACGTTTGTAGGGGAAGGCACGGTGGTTGCCGTGGTGCCGAATACCCAGCAGATCGTGCTTGATCATGGCGACATCACAGGCTTTATGGGCGCTATGACCATGGGCTTCAAGGTGGTGTCACCAACGCTGCTTGAGGGGGTGAACGCCGGGGACCAGGTCCGCTTTACCATCGGCGCGGACGCCAAGGCGATCATCAAGATAGAGAAGATACACCAATGATGACCACACACAGGAGACGACCTATGACCTTGCAGAGCCTGTCGCGTGTGACAGGTCGGATACGGTTGGCGCATAACGTGGGATATGTGGTGGTCCTGCTGGTGCTGATGACCGGCTGTGCCACCTTTGACCAGCGGGCCGGGTTTGCAGATGTCAGCGCTGCGGTCCAAGATCGCAGCGGCAAGCGGGTAATCTGGAACCTTGGGACCGAACTCGACGCACAAGTGGCCCAGGAGGTGCGGGCGTTATTACAAGACAAGCTGACCGCCGATACGGCGGTCCAGGTCGCTCTGCTGAACAATCGCGATCTCCAAGCGATGTATGCTGCGCTGGGCGTCGCCCAAGCTGATCTGGTGCAAGCAGGGCTGCTGAAAAACCCTATTTTTGATTTCAGTGCAATGTTCCTGCTCACCGGCGGCACACCCGATCTGGAGTTGAGTGTGGCCATGGGTTTTTTGAATATTTTCTATATGCCGCTCCGCAAACGCGTCGCGGCAGCCCAGTTTGCAGACGCCAAGCTGCAGGTGACGGGCGCCGTACTCGACGTTGCGGCTAGGACCCGCGCAGCGTTTTATCGCCACCAGGCCAATGCGCAGATGCTGGAACTCCAGCAGACGATTGCCCAAGGGCTGGCGGTCGCCTTGGATGTGACCCGGCGCCTGCACGAGGCGGGGAACGTCACCGACCTTGACCTGGCCAGAGAACGGGCCCTGGCCGAGGAGGCGAAATTACAGCTCGCCTCGGCTGAGATGGCCGTACGGCAGAGCCGGGAACAGCTGCATGCGTTGTTGGGGCTCTGGGGGGCGCAGACCGCGTGGGATATCGACCGGCGTCTCCCCGACATTCCGGTTGAGTCGATACCGGTGGACGACCTGGAACGTGTCGCCCTGCACAAGAGCCTGGACTTGGCCAGCGCCAGACAGCGCATCATCGTGGCGGGCGAACAAGCGGGACTGGCGCGCGCCACGGCACTGGTCCCCGAGTCGCATCTGGGGGGCACGGCAGAGCGTAATGAAGGCGAATGGGAGGCGGGACCCACGATTGAATTCCCCATTCCCCTGTTTGATCAGGGGCAAGGGCGTACTGGCCGTGCCGTCACGGAGCTGCGCCGCGCTCAGCAAACCTATTACGCCTTGGCGGTCCAGATTCGCTCGATAGCCCGGAGAGTGCGCGACCGTGTGCAGGGGGCGCGGGCGCGCGTGCTGTACTATCGGGACATCTTGCTGCCGCTGCGAGAGCGCATCGTCAACGAATCCCAGTTACAATACAACGCCATGCAGCTCGGCGTGTTTGATCTCCTCCGCGCCCAAGAGCGACAGATTCAGGCCGCTGGCGCCTACATCGAGTCGCTGCTCGCCTATTGGTTGGCACGCAACGACCTCGGGCACATCCTCAGTGGTCGTTTGCCAGGCACAGGGAGTGTGGCGATGGTCCGTATGGATCGACCAGCCGGTGCCGACGCAAACGGTGGACATTAAGACAATCAGCAGGAAGGGAAGCATCATGGCCCAGATATCCAGACGCAATATGTTGTTCCAGCTCGCCGCTGCCGGCTTGGGTGGTGTCGTGGCATGGGCAGGCGGCGCCTCTGCCAAAACGATCAGGTACGCCAGGCGCTATCGGCCGTCGTCTGGGGCGCAACACACGAGCCCGGGCAACCGGCCGTTTTGGGAGCCAAGCTACAGCGGCGGCCCGGTGAATGTCAGACCGCTGCGGCCGGGACTCCCAGGCAAGGACTATCAACCTGTCGTGGTCCCGACAGGGCACACGCTCCCATTCAAGATCGTTGACGGCGTCAAAGTCTTTCACATGATTGTCGAGGAAGTAGAGCATTACTTTGACTCCGGCTTGAAGGCCACGTGTTGGGCCTACAATAACCACGTGAACAGTACGGTCATCGAGGCGGTCGAAGGCGAGCGCATCCGCATCTACGTCACCAATCGCTTGGAGGTCCCGACCTCGGTGCACTGGCATGGGTTGTATCTACCCAACGGCATGGATGGCGTAAGCGGCCTCACCCAGCCCCACATCAAGCCGGGTGAGACCTTTAAATACGAGTGGACCCTCCGGCAGTATGGGACCTACATGTATCACTCGCATCACGACACGATGACCCAGGAAGGGATGGGGCTGATCGGCATGTTTGTCATCCACCCACGCACGCCGAAGCCGGAATACCGCGTCGATCGTGATTTTGTCCTGATGCTCAGTGAGTGGGCGATCGAACCCGGGACGTCACGGCCTAACACCCTGGAAATGAGCGATTTCAACATCCTGACGATGAACGGCAAATGTTTCCCGTCCACCGTGCCCTTGGTCTGTAAAACCGGCGAGAAGGTCCGGATTCGGCTCGGGAATTTGAGTGCGATGGACCACCATCCGGTCCATCTCCACGGCTATCATTTCCGCATTACCGCGACCGATGGGGAGGATATTCCGCTGTCGGCCCAGTGGCCCGAGACCTCCGTTTTGGTTGCGGTTGGACAGACGCGGAATATTGAATTCATTGCCGATGCTCCGGGCGACTGGGCCATGCATTGCCACATGACGCATCACATCATGAACCAGATGGGGCATAACTTTCCGAATATGGTCGGGGTGCAGCCGGGTGATTTAGATACACGCATCGGGTCGCTGCTGCCGGGGTATATGACCATGGGACACGAGGGGATGGCCATGGGGCGGATGGCCGAAGTCATGCCCTTGCCGGCAAATAGCATTCCTATGAAAAGTCGGGTGGGGCCGTTCAATGAGTACCTGACATCGGGTGGGATGTTTACCCTGGTCAAGGTGCGGGATCAGTTAGCGAGCTACGATCAGGACCCCGGGTGGTACAGGCATCCACCTGGAACCGTTGCCTCGAAGGCCAAGGCCCAGGAACTCGCCCGCGATGGGATCGATGTCACGGCCTCGACTGCTAGTGCAGCGGCGAATCGAACACCGCAACGACCAGGCTAGCGCCTATCGCATGGTGACGACGGTAGGCTGAGCAACATCACGGATGCCCGACCTGTAGGGCGGGGATGTGGTCTGCCTCACCAGACCATAGGTATGGCACTGGCTCTTACGGAAACGGTTTATACAGAGGGGTGGGCTTACCGCCCTCCCCTGAGTCATAGCGTATGCGCAAACGTCGTATTTCCGTCGTACTCTTGGGCGCCATGGCAGGCGTCCTGCTTAGTCTGCTGGCCTTCTCCACGGGCAGAAATGCCCTCAGAGACAAAGCCCTAATCACGCACAATGCCCTGACGCAGGGGTATTGGATTGCGCGCTCGTTGGAAATTGGCCATCGCATGATGGCGCACGATCATATCAACGCCCTGCGAGGGATTATCGAAGGTATTGAGCACAAACCTGACGTCCGTTACGTCATCATTCTCGATACCAAGCAGCAGGTTCTAGTTGCGAGTGACGTTGCCCGGGAAGCGACACGGTGGCGCACTGATGTGGGCACACCGCCAGAGACAGGTCGTGTGCTCGGCAGCGAGGCTGGCATCATGGAACTGGTGTTTCCGGCGTTCTTTGCCAGGGAGTTCCAGCGTATCCCACCGCATCATCCCCCTGGGCACGGAGCCTTGGATGATGCGGCCTGGATTCTCCTCGGATTGGATGTGTCGGACGAGCTAGCCCATTACCATGCGAGCCTCATCCAGTCTGTGGTCGTCTCGCTCAGTGTGGTGCTCCTCGGTCTAGGGGCGTTCTGGTTCTTTGGCGTGATGCAGCGCTATCGTCTCGCCAGTGCCTCGCTTGCGGATCTGGAGAACATCAAACACCACCTGGCCAGATTTGTCCCGGGAACGGTGCAAAGGCTCATTGAGGACAATCCGGAACGCCCCTTGCTGGACAAGGTCGCACGTGAGGCAACCGTGCTCTTTCTGGATATCGATCACTACACCACCATCGCAGCAGCGATGGCCCCGGAAGCGCTGAACCACCTCATTGAAACCTATTTCTCCGCGTTTCTCGACATTATTCTCTCCCATGGCGGGGAGATCAACGAAACCGCAGGGGATGCCATCATGGCCATCTTTACGGACACAACCCCGCGTGTGCATGCCCGCAATGCCGTGAAGGCGGCTGCAGCGATCACCGAGAAAGCCACGGCGCTCAACCGTGCAAAAGCACCGCAGGATCCTGAGATCTTCGTCAACATTGGGATGAACACCGGCCAAGTCCTCCTGGGCGCCACCATGATCAAGGGGGCCGTGGGTGAGCGATTGACGTACACCGCCTCAGGTATGGTGACGAATATTGCGGCCCGACTGTGTGATTTGGGAGCCAAAGGGGAAATCCATCTCAGTGAGACCACGGCCCAATGGGTGCTGGACCAGCGTACGTTGCAGGGGCCCTGTGAGGTGGACCTGAAGAATATACCAGGCACGACTCGTGTGTATAAGGTCGCATGAGCCGCTCAGGGAAAAGGACGTCGCTGTGAGGTACAGGTTGTGATACACCAGTACGGCCATCCACCAGGCGCGTTGGACCTACCACGAAAATGAGTCAATGCCAGTAGGCAGCGCTAACATGGCGTCGAAAGGCTGGGTTTATGAGTACGTTCACGACGTGGAAAAATCGCGCGGTCGCACGAGTATTGCGCTACTGTCCAGGCTTGGTACGCCGGTGGGCGCGGCGACAAACGTTTGCGAGTAGTGCCGCTCTTCCCTGGACGCCACTGCACAAGCCCGTTACATCCTGCTGTGTGGCGTTGGTCACGACCGGCGGCGTGCATCTGCGGACACAACAGCCATTTGATATGCACAATCCGCTTGGTGATCCGAGTTTCCGCGAAATTCCAGCCAGCGTCTCCCCTGCGCAACTGACGATTACGCACGACTATTACGATCACCGCGATGCGGAGCGCGACCCGAACATCGTCTTTCCCTGGCAGCGCCTCCGGGAATTGGTCAAACACGGCGCCGTGGGAACCGTATCCCCTATTCACCTCGGCTTCATGGGACACATCGACGGGGACCTGGTTTCCATCTTACGGCACCAGACGGCTCCCGCTGCGGCGCAGCTCTTGGTTCAACACGAGGTTGATGTCGCCTTGCTCTTTCCCGCGTGAGGGTTGTGTCATCAGTCCGTCGGACTGATTCAGCGGGCGGTCGAAGCCGCAGGCATATCCACCGTATCGATCAGCCTAGTGCGCGACATCACTGTCCAGATGTGTCCGCCACGAGCGCTGTGTCTCCGCTGGCCGTTGGGCCATCCACTCGGCGAGCCGTTTGCGGTCGCGCAGCAGTGCCGCATTCTTCACAATATGTTGCATGCTCTGGAGACGATGCAAGAACCCGGCACCATCATCGATCTCGGTTATCGTTGGCGGCGAGAGCATTACGAGTGATCCAGCTATGCAGTACGGAGTCTTTCTGAGCCCATAAAAGGGGTATCGCTATGCGTTTCATACAAACTCTGATGCTGCTCTGGTTTGGTTTCTACTCCGTCCTCCTTGCAGAAGCGCAGCTCTCGGTAGGAAAGCAGCCATTCCAAGCGCCAGACGTGCGGGCGTGGCTCGTGGGTGATGCGGTCTACCTCGACCGGACAGGAGCGGGCACCTTTCGCATTGCGGTATACGTGCCACCGGATCATCATGGCTATCTGGATACAGGCGATGAGGGTCTCTACATCCCGCTTACTTTCACCTTCGCTCCGATCGAAGCGCGCGGCGGTCGTGTCGTCATGCTCTCTCGCCCTGAAGGCACACGAGACGATCAGGCAGGCGCGACGGTCCTGCGAGGTGAAGGAGCATTTGTCTTTCGACTCGAGACTGATAGCACTGCCTTATCAACAGGTCGTGTGGTTCCAGCGACACTCCGTGCGCAGATCTGCAATGATATCACCAATATTTGCTACCCACCTCGGATAACTGCAATACCCTTGCGTATCGCCGCAGTTCCAGGCACCACGCACGGTGCTCCAGCGCAATCTGGAGACGTCATAGCCACGTCACTGACCTTCAGCAAGCGCATCACGGCACTGTTGCAACGCGCAATGGGAAATCTTGCGCTCGCCTTTGCCCTGGTCACGGTCGTCGGCCTGCTGGCCACGGTAACGCTGTGGGTCTATCCGTTGATTCCCGCATCTGTCGCACTGCTCGCGGCCCGTGCGGGTGGGTCTCGACGACGGGGCTGCGTGCACGCGGCGGCCTATTGTGCCGGTGTGATCTGCCTTTATAGCCTGCTGGCATTGGTCGCGGCCATGATTGGGACCGCGTTATCCATGTTGATCACCCATGCCTGGGTGAACCTGGGCTTTGCCCTGCTTTTTGCCTCCCTTGGGCTGAGTATGCTGGGATTATACGAGTTGCAGTTTCTTGCGGCGCTGACCATAAAACTTGAAACGACCTCAAGTCATAGGAGCGGCGTCACTGGAACATTTCTGATGGGGGTCGCCATCGGATTGGTCATGTCGCCCTACATCGGTCCCGTCATTGGAGCTCTCTTCCTCGAGAGCACCGGGCACGCTGCCGCAGCCAGAGTGACCATGAGCGCCATGGCGCGTGGCATCGTTCTTATGGCAGGTTTTGGCATGGGGCTTGGTTTGCCCTTTCTGGTCGTCGGTCTTTTGAGCCATCGGCTCCCGCAGGCGGGAGCGTGGCTGATCCGGGTCAAAGGCCTTTTGGGGCTGCTTATACTGTCTGTCGCCTATATCTACTATGCCAAGGCCATGGAGACCGCCGGCGTTCCCGACAGGGTAGCCCACGCGATGCTTGTGGGACTCGTGGCGATCGTCGCGGCCGTGTTCATCGGTGCGTTGCATCATCTCGACGAACCGCCGCAGCGCGGTATGCTGCTACGCCGTGCCTGCGGTATTATCCTCCTCGTCATGGGCGTGCATTTCCTCTATAACGGCCTAGGGCGTTCAGGCATTCTGATCCCATCACCTCCTGCAAGGCAGAACGCAAGCCCCAGAGGAAGCAATATCTCAGCGCCACCTGCTCCATCTCGTACGCCGCAGCAACCCGAAGTATTCGTCAAGGGAAATCTGTCGTGGCTCCGTGACTTGCCCATCGCCCAGGCGCGTGCCAGTGCCGAGCAGAAACCGCTCTTTGTCGATTTCTATGCCACGTGGTGCGCAAACTGTAAGGCATTTGAGCGTCTTGCAATCCGCAACACGCTGTTAAACAGTGCCCTCCAGCAGGCAGTGCTGGTGAAAATTTACGATACCGATCCCGCCTTTCCGTCCTTGCAGCAGGATCGTCGTTTCCCGGAATTACGCGGGGTTGGGGGGCAGCCGTTCCTCCCGCTGTTTGCGATCTTTTCCCCACAAGGGGCATTGGTATGGAAGGGCCAAGACTATAAAGCCGTGCAGACCATGGTCGCGCAGCTGGAACGCGCCAGACATACGCCCGTCCGTCACACTGGGCAAGCTCGTCCCTTCGTCGACGACACACGGCAACGTTGAGCCACCTGTGCCGAAGAACGCGACTATGGCACGTTCTAGAGGATGTGGCTGCATGATCGTTTGACTTTGGGTTGCCGGCACGGCGCTGGACTACCTCGTGACCGTGGCTCATCCAGAGCTTCCTCACGTCAGATACAGATCACAAGTAGAAAAGACAATGGAGGCGACCTATGAAAAAACGACGGGTAAAAGCTTCGCGGCGATCTCGGAGACGATATGGCATGATGCTCTTCCTGAGTCTCGTGGTCGTGGGGATGATTGTGACACTGATGCAGCGTCCGTTCTCACAGACAACGACGCTTACAGCCGATCCAGACAACGCCGGGCACGTGGCGATCGGCCAGGCCGTCTATGCACGGTCGTGTGCGAACTGCCACGGGCCCAACCTCGAAGGCCAGCCCAGATGGAAACAGCCATTACCCACAGGCGGCTATCCGGCGCCGCCACACGATGCAACCGGCCATACCTGGCACCATCCAGACGCCTTGCTGTTCAAGATCACTAAATATGGCGGGCAAGCGAGCGCGCCACGCGGCTTTCGCAGCAATATGCCACCTTTTCAGGATGTCTTGACAGATGAAGAGATCTGGGCCGTTCTTGCCTACATCAAAAGTCGGTGGCCTGCGGCTGTGCGGGACAAACAGCAGCAGATGAGCATGAAGGCCCGCTAGGGCTGGCTGCCTCTATAGCTTTGCCTCTCCCTTGACATTTCGTATAATTCGAGATATAAATATTTTGTATTCCGAAATATAAAACTATGAGGATGCGGTTTCCATAGGTGGAGGAAGAGGGAGAGAGTCAGTGCAAGATCCCGTGTGTGGCATGGACGTGGCGCCAGCATCCGCTGCCGCGACGAGCCTGTACGAGGGACAAACCTATTATTTCTGTGCCCGGGCCTGTAAGGCATACTTTGATAAAGACCCGGAGCGTTACGTGCGTTCCGAAGCGGAATTTCCCCAGTATGCCCGCGCACTCTACGAAGCCCTCGAGACGCTGAACAACGTCTTCTATGGTCCAACAGCCCACACCGTTCTCGGGAGTGAGCTCACCGGGGCCGAATGGGACGCCCTGTGCATCCTCGGGCGCCGCGGGGAATGCATGATGCGCGAGGTGGCGGAGGTATGCGCCGTCGCGCTCAGTACGATGACCGGAATCATCGATCGCTTGGTCAAAAAGGGTCTGGTGCAGCGCCGCCATAGCGAGGCGGACCGACGTGTGGTCCTGGTGAGGTGCACGGGCCAGGGACGACTGGCCTATGAAGAGCGGCTGGATGCCAATATGCGGCTGGTGCTCACCATGCTCCAAGCCTTGCAACCCCAGGAACAGCACCAGCTGGTAACGCTGGTGCAAAAGGGTATCCGTTCGCTCCCAGGTAGCCCAGGAAGTCAAGCCATTGCAAGCCAAGGGGAAGCGCGTCGCGATGGTCGGTGACGGCATGAACGACGCTCCCGCACTAGCCCAGGCGGACGGGGGGATGAGCCCACGCAGACTGCTGGCGGACGGTTATTCAAGTGACAAAAGCGCGTGCTTTGCTGGGCTCAAATCGCTTGTCGAAATCTCTGATCATGAAGCGTCTATGGAGAACATTGAGGAACCCCTAGCTGCCTAAACACCTCCGCATGATCTCCACAGAGACTGCATTTTACATCGCTATTGCTCTGTTGCTCAGGCCTTCTTGGGAACTTAAGAAGCCAGAGCAGCAAGAGGATTTGTGGGCAAAGTCACTGAAATAGGTGTTGCACATGCGTGATCTGATGAGATTGATATGCCGCTCACCTCTACTTGATTGTCAACATCAGGTGCAAGGGGTCACACTGCATTCGCCGCATGCGGAGCGGCATGCCACGATGATGAC
>CAJIAL010000127.1_pt1 | contig 11673 bp, 14 predicted proteins | sample 9199091 | NCBI WGS metagenome assembly CAJIAL01 (sample SAMEA7708270, study PRJEB35096) | sediment metagenome | biome: marine neritic benthic zone biome [ENVO:01000025]; feature: sediment [ENVO:00002007]; material: shallow marine sediment [ENVO:03000034] sea grass bed [ENVO_01000059] ... | reverse complement strand
GTCGCGATGGTGCAGCAGGTGCACCAAAACCCGATAGGCGCGTGGCTCCAGTGGACACGGCGCACCGGCGCGATGCAACTCCCGTCCGTCGAGATCCAATTCGAACCCCTCAAACACATAGCGCATCGCCCGTTCTCCTGCAGCACGATTCGTACGGATGACCTGGCTTTAGGCAGCCGTGTTATAGCACAATGGGATACTCCGAGCAAGGGGCTCACCGCACGGTGAGCGGCCCTTTAGGGGAGAGTTATTGCGGTGCAAAGTGCTAAGCCAGCTCATCCAGCAAGGCTCTGGCCCCCTGTAGAAAGAGAAAATGGGGTCTATCATTGGATTTGTAGGTGACGGGGAGCCCTCTCCTAGAGTAGTATGGTCGGAGACGGGGGTGTGGCTCATAGGGTCAGTGGCCTGTATAACAGGTTCACTTGCACCTGAAATGCCGCCCCCGTTATCTGCATCATCCAAGGGGTCGTTCGGGATGGTGCCCATCTCCTTGATGGTGGCTCTGTAAATAGACGAGACCCGAGGATGAGCATCCGGGCTGGTGTCTCACTAAAGGAGAGCCCCATGTTAGAGACGATTCCCCTCGAAGTCCGTGTCAGTGTCGATATTGGATGTCATCAGCACCGCGTGGCGATTGGCCTGTCCCATGGTGAGGTGCTCGAAGAATTTGATATCTCGCACCACGCTGAAGGGTTTGAGCACTTCTTCTCCCGCATTGCCACCTACGAAGAGCAGTACGCCTGCCCGGTGGCGGTGGCGATGGAAGGATTCAATGGGTATGCTCGGCCATTGGATACGATGATTCGAGCCCGTGACTATCGTCTTTACAACATTAATAACTTGAAGTTGGCCCGGTTCAAGGAAATATTCCCTGGAGCCGCCAAGACTGACGCCTTGGATGCGCGTAAGGGTCTTGAACTCTTTCAGCTGTGCGACCACCTGCCGCTGGCGAAGGATGTGCTCCAGGAAGTCGCCGCGACGCCTGAGGAGAACGACATCCTGAAGCGGCTGACCCGCCGTCGTCGACACTTGGTGAAAGAGAAAGGGCGGGTGCTCAACCGCCTTCAGGGCGATCTGCAAGCGGTGTGTCCGGGGTTGTTGGAGATGACCAGCGATGCGGGCAATCTCTGGTTTCTTCGCTTCTTAACCAGCCGTCCCAACCTGGCTCAACTGGCTCGTCTTCGGCCCTCTAGCCTGCTTAAAATCCGCGGTGTGGGGAAAAGATATGCTGGTGAGATACAAGCTTGGCAGAGGCGCGCGGTGTTCAGCCACGAAGTGGATTGGGTGGGCGAGATGATCCAGGCGGATGCGGCTCGGATCTTAGCATTGCTCGATCAGATCAAGGCGCTGGAGGCGAAAATCGACGACGTGGCTCAAGAGTCGTCGGTGGCGAGCATCCTGGACTCGATCCCAGGCTTTGGCCGGATTTGCAGTGCGGAACTGGCGGGCGAAATCGGCACGATCGCGCGGTTCCGAAGCGATGCCAGCCTGGGTTTGTATGTGGGCATGTCCAATCTGGACAACAGTTCGGGCAAGTTCCACGGTTCCAAAGTGCCCAAGCATGTCAATACACGGGCGAAAGCGGCAATGATGATTGCGGTGGATCGACACCGCAAAAGTGTGTCGGAATCGCAGCGATTTTACGAGAAAAAGCGTGCGGAAGGCAAAAAACACAATCAAGCGATCCGAGCTTTAGGTCGTCACCTGTGCCGCGTGATCTACAAACTACTCAAGGAGGAGCGAGACTACAAAATTCGCGATTAGGTCATTTTTTGCTTGAAAATTCCAGCGGGATGTTCAGGTCTTGTATTATGACATTTTCCTGCTATACTTGGCCCCATGGCTCGCCCACTGCGCATAGAATTCCCAGGTGCTCTCTACCATGTGATCTCGCGTGGCAATGGTCGGGCGGATATCTACCTGGAACAGAGCGACAGACATACCTTTCTCGATATCGTAGGGGAAGCCTGCAGTCGGATGCAGTGGGTGTGTTATGCCTACTGTTTGATGACGAACCACTATCATCTGGTCGTCGAGACCCCCTCAGGTAATCTGGCCAAGGGCATGCGCCACCTCAATGGGGTCTACACACAGCGCTTTAATCGATGTCATGGGCGGGTCGGCCACGTCTTGCAAGGGCGGTATAAGGCAATTGCGGTTGATCGGGAACCGTATCTGCTGGAACTGGTACGCTATGTGGTCCTCAATCCCGTGCGGGCGAGGATGGTCACAAGTCCAGAGCACTGGTGCTGGAGTAGCTACCACGCCACGGCGGGACAGAAGCCAGCGCCAGACTGGTTGGCCGCGGCCTGGGTATTGGACCAGTTTGGGAACACGCCAGAGCAAGCGCGTGCACGCTACATCCAGTTTGTCCATGACGGCTATCGGCAGCCGAGTGTCTGGGCGGGGCTCCACCGCCAGATTTACTTGGGTGATGATCATTTTGTGGCCCGCATGCAGGCTCAGATCACGGCTGGCAGTTCCCTGGACGAAATTCCCAAGGTGCAGAGACAGGGACCGCAGGCTTTGCTGGACGATTTTGCCCGCATGCACGATGACCGGCGCGTTGCTATGGTGGCAGCGTATCGCTCGGGAGCGTATACAATGAAGACCATTGCCACGTACTTTGGGGTCCATTATAGTACCGTCAGTCGGGCCATCAGGCACAATGGACGAAGCGCAACGAACGTGGGCGCGATATCTGAGTAAGATCTCCCCCTACCACAGGTGGTAGAGAAGTCTGTGAGGGCATGATGAAAGGACTCCGCACCGTCCATGCCATGTTCAAAAACGGTACGCTGATCTTTGCTGATCCGACTTTAGTGCCTCAGGACGGGACGGAAGTGGTCGTCACGTACTTTGAGGCTCCCCAAGCTTTGGGCCCCCCTGGAGTGGACCCCCTCCGCGCCCTACGAGGACGAGGCAAGGGCGAACGATTAGTAGAGAAACTCTTGCGAGCCAGACGAGAAGACCGGGAACACGATGAGCGAAGCGCTAGACATCTACGTTCTTGATACGTCAGCATGGCTGACCTTGATTGAGGATGAAGCCGGAGCTGATCGCATCGAAGCACTTCTTGAACAGGCGAGAGCAGGCGAGATCGTTGTGCTTGTATCGTTCATGAGTTTTATGGAAGTTTACTACATTACTATGCAAGAACGGGATAGAAACGAGGCCCAAGCGCGTGTAGATTTAATGGCCGCTTTGTCTGGGTTGCGCGTTGAATCTACTGAGGTACTGAGCTTTCTGGCTGGCGAATTGAAAGCCTAGGACCATATGTCAGTGGCCGATGCCTGGATTGCGGCGCTCGCCCAGGAACGCCAGGCCATATTAGTGCATAAGGACCCGGAGTTCGAGCAGGTTGAAGCTATGATCAAGGTTCTGAAGCTGCCATACAAAGTTAGCTCGTAAGAAACAAAATGATGGGGTCACCATTTAGCCGGTTCCTGCCAAGGAACTTCTTGTGTGCAGAGGGCCGGTTCAGTGGACTTTAAGGTCCTCGGTGTTGTGCAAAGGGTCAGTTGCAGCCAGCAGCTGTGTTTCGGAGTCAATGTGCTCTTATCTGAAGGCGCACATTGCCTCTGCATGTAGCTGCTGCTTCTGTTCCCGACACGCCTTGTGTCGTGTCGATGATATTGCGGGCTCTCACACTCAATCGTGGATTAGAGCGCGTGGGGACGCAAGGTAAATCCTAAGGCTTCTGCCCGCCGACGCAAATTCTTGACGGCCCGCTGGCGGTACTGTTGATCGTAATAGTGCGCACCCCGATCAACGTAGGCTTTTCCATACTTACCTAAATTTCGCCCAAAGTAACGGTAACATGCTCTGACCCGAGCACGGTGCCGAGTCCTTTGGCGAGTCCTTGAGCCAGCGGGTCGGCAACGTTCAGCATGATGTGGACAATACGATGTTGCTGGTCAAAGCCAAGGCAACCACTGATATGACACACATCGCGGACCAGGCGCATGATGCCCCCGCGGCGCAACTCTGGGACATCGACACTGAGCCAACGCCGGGCCCAGACCAGCGTGTTGTGGGCCAACGCCGTCAGCTGGGTGACCATCTGCGCGGCCTCAAAGCGCTTCTTGTTGCGTTTGATCATCCCCAACCCTTGTTTATCCCCTTTGAAGGTGGTTTCAACACCCCCACCCCTTTTGTCATAGAAGTAGACATACGCCAACAGTACCGCGATGGGGGCCGTGAGACGGTCAACCGGTTGACGCGTCAATGCGATGACCGCCTCTGGCGTCAGCGTCGAGATCAACACGCCGATGCCCCATTGGCCGTTTTTCTTGCGGCAGCGCACCGCCACACGCTTCACCGGGCGGGCATACGCGGTCGCGGCTGGGGTGACCCAGCCGACCTGGCGGCCGGCAACGCGAGGGTCGTCAACCCACTGCGTCACGCTATCCGCCAAGGTCTTGGCTCGGGTGCCCGAATAATCCTTACAATGGCCCTGATAGCCCCGTCTGAGCAGCCAGTTGACCTCGGCCACGCTGCCCCCACCCGCCTCGATGCGCCACAACGTGCGGCGACGGGTGGCCTCATCGAGGCCCAGGGTCTTTTCCGCTGCTTCGACCACAGGCCGCAGTGCTTTACTCAGTTGGGTGTTCCCCGCAAAGAGCCGATCGACGATGATGTCGTCATACCAACTGGCCAGCACCCGTCCGAGTTGTCTGCCACGGCGATTACGCTGTGTGGCGAAGTAGCCCTTGGTGGCAACGGCGGCCTTTGTGCCACAGGGCATGCCGCTCATATCCACGCCCAAGACCTGCCAGCGCTGGTCGTAGGCGTGACGGGAGCCCTGACTGTGCTGGCGATAGATCGTGTCCATGGCCTGATGCATCTGCGCCACATTGGTGCTCGTACAGGCATCAAGGGTCTCTTGCACGACCGATTGTGCGGCGCAGGCCTTGCGTCCAAAAGCGCCTTGTAAGCTCGGGTCCGCCCGCAACCGTTTATTGATTTCGACCAGGCCGTGGGCGCCTGCCAACAGCGCGATAAAGGCATCATACACCTTCTGAATCGGCGTGTGTTTGACGGTCTTTTGCGCGATGTGCACCTGCTCCTGAATGGGCCCAAATACCTGCAGCTGCTGGAGGCGTATGCCAAGGCCGGCCAAAGCAGCACACGGCGAAAAACGGTATGATAGAGAGGGGGGGGGTGCTCATGGTGATGGCCCTCCAGTTTGAAGTTATGGGTACCAGAGGTAAAACCATCACATATCGTTGAACACTTCACCGCCCGTGGCAATGCACGCCAGCCGATCTACCTCGACGACACGGATCGCCACGCCTTTCTCCGTCTGCTGGGCCGCGAGGTGCAGCAGCACCGTTGGCACTGTTATGCCTATTGCCTGATGAGCAATCATTATCATCTGCTGATCGAGACCCCGGAGGGGAATCTCGTGCCAGGGATGCGGCGGTTGAATGGTAGAAAATCGGGTTCAGACTGGGGATTGTTGAGGCACCTATGCTATTCCAGTGTTAATAAGGTCCGTGTGGGAGTAACGCCAACCTTACACAAAGAAACCGGCCATGCCCCCGGCCCCCCGTTACGATATCCTTGCTGTGCCCCAACACGTCATCCAACGGGGCAATAATCTCTAACCGATTTTCTGTGGTGCCGAGAACTATCGCTTCTACCTCACCGCGGTGCAGCACGCGGCTGAACGCTCTGGCGGTGCCATCTATGCCTCTGTCTTGACGATCAATCATATCCATGGGCTGGTGACGCCCTCTCAGGCCAATGGGCTGGCCAAACTGATGCAGTCCATTGGCCGCCGCTATGTGCCCTCTATCAACGCCACCTATCACCGCACCGGCACCTTGTGGGAGGGACGCTACCGGGCTAGTGTGGTCGATGCCGAGGCCTATTTCTTGCTCTGTTCGCGCTTTATCGAACTCAACCCGGCCTTCACACAACAATCGTGCAACTATGTCCAGAGGCGTATAGCTGCATCATACAGCCCCCTCCTCGCCCAACTCGCGCACAGGGCCGTTGTTGCCTTCGATGTATTCCAGCACGCTCGGCATCCGGAAAGACGATACGTTTCAGGGCCGCAGTCCCGCGGCCCGCACGTTTGCTTGCCTATGCATCGCCGATGGCATTTCGGCCAGCGTCGCGAGCGAAGGGGGCGGCCGGCTCGGGCGGGCTCACCCTTGGCCGGGCGGGGTTCGCACCCGCTGGATGACACACAACATTTCATGGAGGACTTACGTCCTCCAATCCCAATTGACCCACAGGGCCTGGTCGCACTGCAATGCTTATCCTCTCAGCTCGGAAGGACAGTCCTAATCTTGAACAAAAGCGAAGGGATTTTATCAAAAATGAGAACTCTTTCATCACCTTTCTCATCCCTCTACCAACTTCAAACTCTTAAAATAAAAGGACTTTCCATAACCACGGAATTGTTCAAGACTTTGGTTCGAAAGTTGCATTTTTCAGATTTCAGCCGTGCTTCTCACGGAATTGAGACGTTCGACCATGTTGTGAAGGGTAGGTACGCAATGAAAACGACAAGAACAAAACAACCAATGAAGCGAATTTTCATTATTCTCTCTTTTTTAATTATAGGGAGCTTCCAACTTATTGGATGTGCTGATACCGACTCTGATATTGCAGCCGATTCATCAATCGATTCGTCAACCGGTTCGTCAACCGGTTTGTCAAGTGAATTCGCAGATGTTGTTGATCCAGACGATATTGATCTCTTCGCTCAAATTTCAGTGAATAGAAATGACTACATCTCATCAAATGACATAGACCGATATATTCGAGTAAACGTAGGTGAACTAACCACAACAGGCGGGACGGGAACGTATCGAATTTATGGGAAAATGGACTATAGCGGTGATAAGCAGCCAAACGAGAGTTACTTTCTTATACTCATCAATAAAACAACAGGTGAGATAGTTTTTCCTTCAAATAGCAATTCAGTGGAAGTTCAACTTTCAGACCCTATCGGACCAGCTTCGGTTTTTGTCATCCAAGATGTAAATCATGAAGATGAAGTGACTCGACTTAGCGGTGAATGGACACTCCCCTCAGGAACTTGGGAAATCGATATTTATCACTATGTAAATATCGTTAATCACGATAGTCAATTTAAAGTCGGAACGGGGCAATTTGACCCTAACACACCAAGCCAAAACGAACCTAATAGTGTTCATATACTAGATTTTTACGTCGAAGCGCTCTAAATCGAATCCTACTTGTATGATCCGTAATGTGGCATCACGGGTAGTGTTATAGCTCAGAATTGGCGGGGTTTCAGGAGCTCCTCACATGTGGCGATGCCCATGCGTACCGCGTACCGTATACGACTTTCTCTATCCCTCCAAGCCTTCTTTTTCACTGCGCGCAAGCGCGCCACTTTGTGATCTTCTGCTGGCTTCTGGTGGCCATCATCCGCGATCCGGGCGCGGGCACGCTCAAAGGGTTGTGCCCCTATTTGCCTCCGCATCTGTCGTATTGGGCACTGATCCGTATGCTCCGTTCAGGTAAATGGGATGCGCAAGCCGTCATGAATGGGATGGCTGACAAGGTGTTGCGGGCTCTGCCGCCAGCTGCCGATGGTACTCCTGCCGGCACCATCGTTCGTCACCAACGTGTGGCAAGCCATCGTCGGGGGTAACGGCAGAGCAAATCTGCGTCGACTCTGGCCGTTCCTGCTGATGGCAACGGTGACGGTCTGGCTGGGATCGACCGCCCTCACGCGGACGGATTGAGATTGGTAATCGCCGACGCGACTGGGGCCCCCACCTTGTCGATGCCAATAAAGCGGGTAAAGCGGCCTCCTACGGTGCCCACCAAGCCAGACAGAATAAAGCAGGGAAGTGCGTCAAGGGGAAACAGGCTTCGGCGCTGCGCCCTGGCCTGGCCCTGTTGGCGATTACCTTGCCACACTGCCAGCACATCTATGATATGATGGGATGGGTTTGTTTTGACTCAGATTTGCCGTGTTCCAATAGCGACATGAGACGCGTCTACTCATCCTTCACAAGGAGCGCCCACGATGTGGAACGAATTCGGGGCCGGTCTGCTGAGCTTTCTCACGTATTTTGTGAGCGGTGCTGTTGCCATTGTGATCTATACCGTCATCTACACTGCGGTCACGCACCACAACGAATTCGCGTTGATCAAAGCGCAGAACCCCGCTGCAGCGGTGGCGTTCACCGGCAGCCTGCTCGGTTTCGTGATTGCTATTACACGCCTCATTGAGAATAGTGTTGCCATTGTCGAGTTCGCGATCTGGGCCGTGGTGGCGATCGTGGTACAAATCATCGTCTATGGACTCGTGCGATTGGCTTTCCCCCAGCTCTCAGAGCGCATTGAGAACGGCGAACTGCCAGCCGCCACGTGGCTCGCGGGTGCATCTATTGCCGGGGGACTGTTGAACGCCGCCTGCCTGAGCTCTTGAGCTTCGCGTCACGCTTCCGGACTCCCTGTCCAAACGTCTGATAGTTTCTTGGAGGCAAGGTCGTCTCATGGTGCTCAGGGGAAAGAGGAGAGGAAAGGCATGCCTGCAACGCCGCAACGACTCGGCCGGGGGGAGAGAGCGCCGGATTTCGTTCTACCCAACCAGGATGGCACGTCGACGCGTTTCTATGCCAAGGCGGGAGGAAAACCTGCTGCACTCTTATTTTGCGATACTGACGCAGTAGCCGAGCTGCGGCATTTCGCGGAGGAACTCGACGACGTCTGCGCCGACACCGTGGCGCTCTTCGCAGTAACGTGTGACGACTCAACGATGCATCCACAGGTGTCCGGAGGGCGTGCGGACCTTTTTCCAATCTTTGCAGACACTCAGGGTAAAGTGAGGGCGGCGTATCGTCTGGAATCTACCGACAAGACGACGCTCTTCGTACTCGATCCCAACCTCCGGGTTCTTGCGGCGCTCTCCCTGCAGGATGCTGGCGCCACAGCTTGCCAGGTCATGGCTCTCCTCAATGCTTCCCTGCCTAAGGTCGCTCCCCTGGAGATGACGAGCCAGGCACCGGTACTCCTGATCCCCAACGTGCTTGACCCGGAGAGCTGTCAGGCGTTGATCAAGGTCTGGGAGACCCAGGGCAACGTCGCAACCGGTGTCGAGCAATCACGCCAAGACCGGCGTGAAAACACCATCAGTCCAGACATCAAACGTCGACGCGACCACGTCGTGATGGATAAGGAACTCTTGCGCTACCTCTCCTCAACCATTGGACGCCGAGTAATGCCCGAGGTCTCCAAAGCCTTTGTGTTCAGGGCCACGCGCTTTGAAGGCTTCAAGATCGCATGCTATGACGCTGCCACGGGCGGCTTTTTTCGCGCCCACCGTGACAACTTGAGCCCTGCCACCGCACATCGCCGCTTTGCGCTGAGCCTGAACCTGAACACAGGCTACGAGGGCGGACTCCTGCGGTTTCCGGAGTACGGACCTCACGTCTACCCTCTGGACGCCGGTAGTGCCCTGGTGTTCTCCTGCTCGCACCTGCACGAAGTGACAGAGGTGACTCAGGGACGGCGCTTTGCGCTGCTCTCGTTTCTCTTCGGTGAGGGGGATGTGCGCACCTCCCGCGCACCGTCAAAGGACAGCTCTTCCACGCAACAGCAGTAAACTTTTGAATGTCCTATACTCTTACAGCTCGTCGCCAGCAAGCGGTTCTCTATCCGGAACCTTATTGAGTATGGACTTGAGTGCCTCTGGTTTGGCTCTTTCGGCCCGTGATGTCAAGTATTCCTCCGTTGTAGACGTTCCAGAAGCGATCGCTAGCTCCAGAATGTGATCGTCCTGCTGATCGGGATGGGTATGCCTCAGGTGTTCCCTCGGGCCTCGGGACGGCTGGGTGGGGAAAAGCTGGGGGAGGGGCGGTGTATGAGGCTCGCTACCCAATATCGTCCCTGCGAGACGAGGAGATGGCGGTGACGCCGAATCTGACGACTCTTACCGGCCCTTTCGCCGAGCGTAGCGCCGAAGCTTCTCGAGCAGCTGGCTCCACTCCCTCTCGCTGATCGTTTCAATCCAGAGATCACCGAGAACTCTCACGTGGCTCAGGCCCACGATGTTCTCACTCGCTTTCGCCCTAACCGTGTCGTCATCGGACAACAGATCGAGGAGGTAACCCTCGAGCTCGTCAGCCAGATCCTCGATACCGTTTTCTCGCAGCACGAGCAAGACCCGAGCGGCCGTGGAATTTGGATCAAAACTCATCATCGGGACTCAGCACTCTTATGCCTCCGTTCTTTGCCCGCGGGATGACGACCTGACTCCCTCCGCCCACCGCGTCGGGGCCGAAGACTTTCGTATTCTCCACCTACGAGGCGACCCGTCCTTCGGGTAGGCTTTCCTGGATAATCGGAGAAATCCTTGGCTCTAGGCTCTAAAGCCTTAATAAACAGTCGTGTGCATAAGTGTGCGCACAGTAGGGGTTCACCCAGCATGGCTGTGAGAGGTCGCATGCCCGCACATTGCGGCAGGATGGAATTTCAACAGTACCGTGCTCACGTTGCCTCCCGCATTCATCAGTGCCATTGGCGTCTTTGCCCCGGTCTGTTCTCGACCCGTGTGGGAATATGTGAAAGTCCTCCTCACCGGCGCCGTCCTTGCTCCAGGTCATGGGCCGCAGTTCAGCCGCCCATTTTTCAACCGATCATCGCGTTGAATCGCGCCGTGTGGTCGCCTCTTCAAGCCAGTCGACTGCTGTGCAGGCTCTTGGTCGCGGTGTTGAGCCCTTGCGAGGTCATCGTCTTGGATCTCGATGACACGATCGAACGCCGACGCGGCAAACAGATCAAAGCCACAGGGATGTAGCGCGATCCCGTCAGATCGTCCCACTCGCACTTTGGCAAGGTCAGCGGCTGGCGCTGGCGCAGTTGTATTGGGAATCCGGGTATGGCTCCCGCCCGTGCATTCCCCCGCTTTCCCACCCGGCCGTCCCGAGGCCGTCGCACCGGGAAATCCCTGAACTTCACCCGCCCCTATCCTCAGTGGCATGTCGAGGCCGCGCTACGCGGCGATGGCGGCGGGCTGCTGCTGCGCTCTGGAGCCGCCGCCATCGCCGCGAGAGCAGAGTGGCCGCCGGCGGAGGCGTGCGGCCGGGAGGGAGGCGCAAAAATGGCTTTTGAATGTCCTATACTCCAACGGATCGCCGAGTGGTGTCGTCGGAATCGGCACCGCCCGGTTGCGGAGCAACACAAGGAGTTGTGCCAGAAACTTCGGGGCCACGATGCCTACTACGGCATCACAGGGAATGACCTATGGTTGCGCAAGTTTAGGCAGGGGGTCAAGAGGGTCTGGCAGAAATGGCTCCATCGGCGGTCGCGATCCTCGACTGACATGCCGTGGGATCGGTTTACCCGGCTCTTACAGCGGTACCGACTTCCTCCGGCCAGGGTCGTTCATTCCATCTATGCAGCGAAACCGTGACACCGAGGAACCGGATGTGTTCATCGCACTCGTCCGGATCTGTGGGGGAGCCGTTCGGGTAACCTGCGGCTCTACCCGGACGCCCCTGGTGGATGAGCCGGTGGTGTCGGCGAGCACGCCACGTGCCGCGCGCCAGGCAGAAGACGCTGGGCGCACGGCGCCGGGGCTGCTCTAAACGCCTTGTAGCAGACGAAGCTTCCTAAAGTCAATACTTTGGTCTTTGGGGAGGGTTCTCACATGGACGAGGGAGCGGGGAGATCGTCATC
>CAJIAL010000142.1_pt1 | contig 11695 bp, 12 predicted proteins | sample 9199091 | NCBI WGS metagenome assembly CAJIAL01 (sample SAMEA7708270, study PRJEB35096) | sediment metagenome | biome: marine neritic benthic zone biome [ENVO:01000025]; feature: sediment [ENVO:00002007]; material: shallow marine sediment [ENVO:03000034] sea grass bed [ENVO_01000059] ... | reverse complement strand
CAGAGGCTATGATCCGCTGCCGGACGCGATCCAATATGGCCGCGAACTGATTCCACGCGTGAGAGCCCTGGTGGCCGAACGTGATGCTGCGAAAGCTGCGACTGCCTGAGTGCTGCGCACTGCAATTTAAGACTCCATGACACACGGATAGCACAATGCCCCACGTCGAAACGCACAACACGATTATTATTGGCAGCGGACAAGCAGGACTGGCGGCGAGTTATTACCTTACGAAGTTGCAGCGGCAACACGTGGTACTCGAACGCGGCCGCGTCTCCGAAAGCTGGCGCCAGCGCTGGGATTCGTTCAATCTTCTGACGCCCAACTGGATGCTGCAATTGCCGGGATGCCACTACGATGGCGAGGACCCGGATGGCTTTTTAACCCGTGATGAAATGATTGATTTCATGGAACGATACGCCCAGTCGTTCCACGCCCCAGTGCGCACCGGTGTCCATGTCACCGCCGTTGATGCGCTGCCTGATGGCCATGGCTATCGCCTGGAGACGTCTCAGGGACAATTCGAGGCGCGCAATGTCATTGTCTGTGTCGGGACGTATCCTACACCCAGAATTCCGCCACTGGCGCAGCAGTTCCCGCCTTCGATAACTCAACTGCATACCAGTGAGTATCGTAATCCACACAGTCTTCCTGCCGGTGCCATCTTGGTGGTTGGCTCGGGGGTTTCCGGGTGCCAGATTGCCGATGAGCTCAATGACAGTGGGCGCACTGTGTACTTGTGCACCGGGCGTGCAGGTCGTCTGCCCCGCCGCTATCGTGGCAAGGATATGCTGCGCTGGTCGTGGCACATGGGACAGCTAGAGCGTACGGTCGACACCTTGGCCTCACCGCAGGAGAAGTTTCGCGTTACCCTGGGGCAATTCGCCGGTGGCCGGTTGATCAACCTGCACCAGTTCGCCCGAGACGGTATGAGGCTGTTGGGTCGCCTCGAAGCAGTGGACGGTACACGCCTGACTCTTGCGCCGGATCTGCATCGCAATCTGACGGAGATCGATGCCGGTGTCGAACGCGCGAAGAAAGAGATCGATGATTTTATCGCCAAGCACGACATAGACGCACCGCCGCCTGACCCCGCGGATGATCCCATCCTGCGCGACGGGTATGACGTCAAATTGCTACCGGAAATCGATCTCGAACGCGAAGGGATCTCGACGGTCCTCTGGGCCACTGGTTACAAATACCATTATCCCTGGATTCATCTGCCCATTGGGGACGAAGACGGTTATCCCATTCACTGGCGCGGCGTAACCAACTATCCCGGTCTCTATTTTGTCGGCCTGCGCTGGCTCTATAAACACAAATCTTCGTTTGTGTACGGTGCTGGCTACGACGCGGCCTACGTCACCGCCTATCTCGAAGCGCACGAGAATGGCGCAGTGACGACGCAAGGACAGTAAAGGCTATAGGTGCCCTCTACGTGCCGATACGCTGTTCGACTGTGGCAAGGACCTCGTCGAAGAGACCGATCATTTCGTCGATTTGATCTTGGGTGACGATAAACGGCGGACCAAACATCACCATGTCACCTGCCTGCCCGCGGTCGCAGCCGCCGGAAGACTCGATGAACAGGCCCCGTTCCAGTGCCTCATGCGCCAATTGTCTCCAGAAGGTGTGTTGCGGCTCCAGGGGTTGTTTGGTGGTTTTATCCTGCACGAACTCGATACCCTGCATCAGCCCTTTGCCGCGCACGTCTCCCACCGTGGGATGTGACCGTAAGCCCTCGAGTTTTTCTGCGAGGTAGACGCCCATCTCGGCCGACTGCTCCACCAGTTGGTGTTCTTTGAGGTAATCGATAGCTTTACTCACCACTGCTGCGGCCAGGGGATTGCCGGCCCAGGTGTGTCCGGCGCTGAATGTGCCGGAGTTGTGGGCGATGGTGTCGGCTATCTTCGATGTGACGGCTGCCGCACCCACCGGGAAGTATCCGCCGCCCATACTTTTCCCCAGAGCCAGAATGTCGGGCACGACGGCAAAATGCTCGTAGGCAAACCACGTTCCGGTGCGTCCGAAGCCGGTCATGACCTCATCCAGAATGAGCAACACGTCGTACCTGTCACAAATCTCGCGAATGCGCGTAAAGTAATCCTCTCTGGGCGATGCACCGCACAGCGACATGCCCGAGACTGGCTCGGCGACGAAGGCTGCCACGGTGTCGGGTCCCTGGCACAGAATCTCGTTTTCAAGCGCTTGCGCACACTCCAGGTCGCAGGTGTCGGGTGTTTTGTTGAACCAGCAGCGGTAGCAGTAGGCCGGGGCGATGTGACTGGAGTCGGGCAGCATGGGATCGTAGTCGGCACGCCGGGCGGTCATGCCGCTCCACGACAGCGCTCCCATGGTCATGCCGTGGTAACTCTGCCAGCGCGAGACGACTTTATATTTGGAGGGGGTGCCGTTGTCGAGGTGGTATTTGCGGGCCAGTTTGACTGCGCTCTCCGTAGCTTCGGAGCCGCCCGAGACCATGAAGACTTTGTCCATGGCGCCGCCTGTGGCCTCACACACTTTCGTGGCGGCTTCTTCCAAGACTGGAGTGGTGAAGTCCATGCGATAGGCAAAGGCGACCTGCTTGGCTTGGTCACTCAGGGCCTCGGCCATCTCTGCGACGCCGTGTCCCAGGCTGCAAAGGATGGGGCCGCTGGCGCTGTCGATATAGCGTTTGCCGTGCTCGTCGTAGAGATAAATGCCTTCGCCTTTGACGATTGAGGTGTAGTCACGATGCATCGCAACGCTGAGGACGTGGCTGGTGGTTTCAGACATGGGTATCTCCTACGCAATGTTACGACGCTAAATAAAGATGATCAGAGCAATGGGGGCAGTTCCTCATGGGCGCGCTGCGCTTCGCCCATCCTACGGGGGTAACACTATGTCCAGCGTACGAGGTCGTCATTGTCGTCGGCTGTGAGTAGGGTGGTGGTGTAGACGCAGGTCCAGTCGCAGAGGTCGTAGCGGCGGCTGAGCTTGCGTCGTACTTCTGTTTCTTCGTCGCCTTCGGGGATTTTCGAGCGTTCCCACATAGCGAGATTGGGGCGGCGGGTCAGCAGGAGACTGCGTATGATGCCGTCCTCGCGTTCCAGGCTGCGCCAGAGGCCGATGATCTGCGAGTCATAGGCGGATTCAAATCCTGGCCAAGCGCCGGCACACAAATCCAGGAATTCTTGCCAGTGTTTGGTTGGGGTTTCAAACCAGCGAAAGGCATAGGAGCCTTGTCGGCGTGGCGGCGTTGTCTCGGTGGGGCGCAACGTGGGCGTCATGCGCTCGCTGTCGCAGTGGCGGATCGATGCCGTGTCTTGCAGAAGTACTTCCGTAGCGCTTACTGCTGTGGCAGCGTCGGGCCAGACTGTCATGACGGACAACTCGTCCCGTGGGCGTCCGATTTGGCTGCGCCAGATACCGTAGAGTGCTCCGCCTGCGGCTGAGACGCGGGTCGCGCCGCTGTCGCGCAGGTCATCGGCTACGTCGCGCCAGGCGCGGGGATCGGTCGTCACGCTATGCGACACGTAGATGGGGGTCATACTGTCATATCCTTCAGCGCACGGTATCGTGAAATTGTTGCATGGCTTTGATGTGCTGCTCGACGGCACCCACGCCTTGTCCTGAGGTATAAAAGGTGACGTGGGTCGCGCCGAGAGCTTGCCAACGCTCTGCGGCGTCCTGCCAGGCATCGGGTTCGCCGATGCTGCTGCGAATCCATGCTTCGATACCAAATGTGCCCGGATCACGCCCTGCGTCGCGTAGATAACCGTGCAGACGTTCCAACTGGCTTTCGGTGCGCTCGCCGGGATTCCCCAGCGGTATCCATCCTTGGCCGTATTGCGCCGCGCGCTGGAGCACTGCGTCAACGCTGCCGCCAAACCAGATGGGGATGGGGCGCTGGATGGGTAACGGGTTGATGCCGGCATGTTGGACGCGGTCGAATGCTCCCTCGAAGGTCACTGTGCGCTCGGTCCACAAGCGGTTCATGAGTTCGATTTGCTCGGCCTGACGGCGGCCGCGCACGCGCCATTCCTGTCCCAGCGCTTCGTATTCGACCGGATTCCAGCCGACGCCAATCCCCAGGCGCAAACGTCCGCCGGAGACGATATCAACTTGGGCCGCCTGCTTGGCAACCAGGGCTGTTTGCCGTTGCGGCAGAATCAGCACGCCGCTGGCAAGGCCAACCCGCTCGGTGACAGCGGCGATATAGGACAGCGTCACGAAAGTCTCGTGGAACGAATCGTCGACGTCGTACGGTCCTTCAAAACCGGGTATGGCGGTGCGGTCGGCTCCAAGGACGTGGTCTGACACTTCGAGAAAATCGAAGCCGATAGCTTCCGCTGCCTGCGCCCAGTCCCGAATAGCGACGGGGTCCGCAGGCATATCGCGAGTCGGGAAAAAGGCGCCGAGTTGGCAAGACATTGCATTCTCCTTGTCCGATAGAAGCACCGACACACATAATCGATGTATTGCTATCGCTCTCAGGCGTCCCGCATGGGCAGCGCGACAACCGCGTGACCGATGACATGCATCGAGCCATCCTCGTTCTCGAGAAACACATCGCACTCCACCTGTGGTTCATCGTCGACCACATGTTTATTGGTGACGATGCCTTTGAGTTCCAGGGGCGTGTTATGGGGGACGACTTGGCGGAAGCTGACGTCAAGCTTCTTCACCTTTGCCGTGGGTGACCACCCGGTGAGCAGCTGCGCCACCAGGGCGGTGTTCATCGCCCCTGGCACAATGGCGTGTGGCAAGCCCTCGCTTCTGGCATGCGCATCGTCCGTAAAGCGCGAGGGGCGGTCGGACGTGCTACCGCGTATGGCAAGGAAGTTCTGCACCTGTTCCAGGGTGACGACGCGCTCGATCGAGTCCAGTTCATCGCCGATTTCAATGTCTTCGTAGTAGAGTTCTGCGCTCATGACTTGGGTCTATTCCTCCGCACAAATGAGTCACGCACCAGCACTGCAGTGTCGCCATGTTGATTGGTAAAGCTCGTCTCCCAGACGACGAACACCATTTTGCCGGAGCGGCCGGTCTTGGCGTAGACGTCTTGAAGTTTCGTCCGGGCTTCTATGGTATCTCCAGGTTTAATAGGCATGAGCGGCTCAATAACCTGATTGGCGAAGAGCCCGACGTCGCCAAATTCCAGTTTGATATCCGGTCGCCTGAAGCCCTCGATGAAAATGTTGCAAAAGGTCGGCGGGGCAATGATGTCGCCATACTCCGAAGCTTGTGCCTGCGCTTCGTCACTGTAGAGCGGGTGGGTTTCCTCCATGGAGCCTGCGAATGCCAGGATCATCTCTCTGGTGATTGGGAAGGAGCCGATATGGTGCTCCACGCCCAGGAGACTGCGATCGTATATGATGTCTTCGTCGTTTGCCATACGTTCGGTTGTCCTCTGTTGTAACCCGATAGATAGATGCAATGAGCCTGCGCCGCCAAAAGGCACAGGCACCCAAACGAGGGAGATCAAAGGGTTATTGTAGTCTCTCTGCTCTCCCAAACACAAACACGCCGGACGGGACGCACCGTGATCTCTGTGGCGTTTGCGGCAAGTTGCAGCTGAGCATCCTACGGTGTATGGCGGCGCACATGCATCACTCGAACAGGGCGTTCTGCGCCTGGCAGAGATGGTAATAGGCCGTAAATCCCTGATGGGCGAGCAAGCCGATCTCTGTGCGTGGGGTCTGCGTAAAAAAGGCATTGCTACCCACCACCACGAGTTTGTGTCGTGCACGTGTCATGGCAACATTGAAGCGGTTGGGACTGTTGAGAAACGGGCTTTCCAGATAATCGGGATCGGAGGTCGTTAACGAGAACAACACGATATCCCGCTCGGCGCCCTGGAGACGTTCAACCGTATCAATCAGAGGTAGCTCGACAGCCTTGCCGTTCCGATGCTGGGACAGGAGGGCGCCAAGGCGTTGGGCAATCGCGTTATTCTGTGCCCGGTGCGGCGCCAGAATAGCAAGGCGAGCCGCCTCCAGGCCGTAATCGAGCAGCAGGCGAGCCGCCAACGCCGCAACAATCTCAACTTCCGCGCCGGACTGCTGATGGTCCATGGTATGATCGGTCAGCACCAGCGTGGTGGGCCGCTGCGGATCGAGGATCGCATCAAGACGAGCGTTGACCTCAACATCCTCTGCTGTCACACCAGTACACGTCATGAGTCGTGTGGTAGTGTATGCCTTTTTTCGCGAATTGGTTTCTGCTCCACATTAGCGTTTTGTAAACCGTTGATATTGCAGGCTTCTAGGAACGTCGAAAAAGCCTGTGGAAAAATTCGCGAAAGATTCCGTACACAACCAGTCGGGTCACGTCATGTAGCTACAGTCTGTATAGGAGTCTTTTTGACTAGACAGAGGGGGTATGACATATTATAGTGCACATATGTGTAGTATTGGTCACCTCGGTGACCGCAGCAGTGGTTGTTGTCGGAAAGTCTGCCTGTGGTACCACCTGTCTACCAACCGCGAGACCCCAGTGCCACGGTGCTCTACCAGGTCATCGCGGACCATCTCGAAACCTTTCTGGCCACCCTCGCGGCCGATCGGTCGTGTACCTGGGGCTTGCGGAGATTCTTTCGGGACCTCTCGCGAGCCGCCTGAGTGATGGTAATCAGCCGGTCATCAGCACGCCAAACCGGTTTTCAAGACCCCATCCACGCCTCGTGACCTATATCTGAGCGCAGATCAGGTGCTCCACATTACGATCATCAAACCGGCGCCATGTGTTAGACCGTTTGCGGCTGGGGCCACGGCGGCACGCGATAGAGCAAGACCTCTCGCAGCGACCACACGTGGTCAGTCAATCCCGCCGCCATCGCCCGCAAGGATGGCACGGTCACGGAGCCCAAGCACGGTGTCCGGGGCAGGGGAGTCAAGTATCTTCCGGGCTTGCTTGGCGGAGAACGCCGGCGTCATGCCCTCGCGGCGATTGATTGCCGGCCGCTTCACGTGCTTGAACGGATTCGTCGCCACAACATGGAAGCGTACCAGATGATCGAACAGGCTGGAGAGGGCCGCGAGCCGCTGACGGACGGTGGTGGCCTCTAGCTGTTCCTCCTCCCGCATACGTCGTTCCCAGAGCATGGCCGCGCGGTGATCCACCTGGCGGAGTTCGTCGAGCGTCGTGATCTTGACGAGGTGCATGAACTGTTGCACGGCGTAGTGGTACGCACGCCGGGTACGCGGACTTTTGAGACTAGCGAGCCACACCGCTTCCTCCGGGATCGCGGCGAGGCGTGTCACCGGTGTCGCGTGACGCAACGCAACGAGCGCTTGGTGGGGTTCGGATGGCGGCATTTTTTTCCTCATACCAGATAGCTAAAGTGCGTCCGATAATCGGGTTTATCAGGCGCATACGACTTGTTTCCATTCACGCATACCGGCTCGCGGTCAAGTGGAAAACGCGGATGCAGGCCTCGTATGGTGGTGGAGGATCATTGTCTCGTCATTGAGCACGTTGTGCCGAGCAGACCGATTCGGGTGCAAACGGAACGTCATGCGCCCCCTGGTCCTTGACTCGCAATGACTTGTGTCTTACCGTACATTTTCGGTCAATTGCGGGTGGAGCCCCAAGCTGCGTAATAGGTGTCTTAAACGAAACAAGGGGAGGACGATGCATGCTGAAAGTGACAGCATGGTCTTGCGGATTGTTGGTCGCGTCGGCGATTGTCGCGCTTTCTGGGTCGGTATGGGCGGTCAACGATGCGCCGTTGAAAGAAAAGTGGGCGCCGAGCGAATGGGGTGCCGACGATAAGGCCGGCGCCGTCAACCGGACCACGCCAGAGATGGTTCTCAAGGCAATCCAGCTAGTGAAACAAGGCAAAGTCGCCACGCTCGGCAAGGTCTATCAGTCCGATATGCCGGTGTTCGGCGCGCGCGGGTTCAAACTGACGATTCCTGGCTTGCCGTCCAGCGGTCCGGTTGCCTATGGCCCGCAACAGTTGGTCGGCAATGATGAGATGGTGACCGCCGAAATTGGCCAAGTTGGCACCCAATTCGATGGCCCGGGCCACATTGGGGTCCGCACCTCACAAGGCGACTTTTTCTACAACGGCCGGATCTTGCACGAGGTCGCTGGGGCCTACGGTGTCGGCCCGCTTGGCGTCGAACATGTCGCACAGAAGGGGTTTGTCTGTCGCGGCGTTCTGTTAAATGCGGCCGCGCATCGGGGTATGGAGCAATTGCCGATTCCGGCGCCGCCGCCGAACACAGGTGACCCGGGGATCATTACCGATGACGACGTCAAAGCGATGGTCAAAAAACAGGGCATCGCTGACATCGGCGAAGGCGATTGTGTCTTCCTCTACACCGGACACGGCAATATTTGGCATCCCAGCAAATGGGATACCTTTACGCCCGACGAGAAAGCCAAAAGGGTGCAGCAATTCAATGCCGGCGAGCCTGGGTTTGGTCTATCGGCATGCCGCTATCTCGCCACCAAGAAGATCATACTGACCGGTGCGGATACGTGGGGTGTCGAGGCCGTGGCGCCGGGCTTCGGCGGCGAGACGGAACAGCCGTTCGAATGTCATCTCGAGATGATGCCTAAGCGCGGTATTTGGAACCTTGAGAACCTCGATCTCAACCAGTTGGTTGCCGACAAGGTCTCGGAGTTTCTCTTCGTGTGGGCACCGTTGAAACTGAAGGGGGCGACGGGCTCGCCCGGCAACCCGATTGCGCTGTACTGAGATTGACAAGTCAGCGATGCAGGGGAATGTTCGGGATACGTGCAAATTTTCCCCGCTAGGGTAGTGTCCAGAAAAGGGTTCGCCGGACAACTACCTGTGATCATTGTTTTGCCAGCTTATATTCCGGTGAACTTTGTCATTTTCCAACTACCGTATTCTGATTAAGGGGGACTACACATGCCAGCTTATGTAATCTTCGACGTCGTTTCCGTACACCCCGAACAGATGACTGGTTATCGGGAAAAGGCAATTAGTTCTCTCGAAGCCTTTGGAGGAAAGTTTATTGCCAGAAGCAGCGATATAGATGTCCGCGAGGGTGACTGGCACCCAAAACGGGTCCTGATAATCGAGTTCCCCTCGATGGCGGATGCTCAAGGCTGGTACGAATCGCCGGAATATCAGGAGGTCCTACCGATTCGGCTGAAAGCAAACCGAGACAATATGATAATTGTTCCGGGTGTTGAGTGAGGGTTGCTACTTTCACGAATTACGTTCCCAGAGTGGTTTGCGACAATAGTAGACGGGGTATGGGCGAGACCTCTCTACTCGACCACACAGGCCTGGAAAGGGGTGTGACAAAGTCAGTATGCCTCCCCTGCTTGCGACACCTCTCTTTCTCACTTATAGGCGATGGCTGATCCCAACAGTCTCTATGAAACTTTGCGTTCTCTTGTTCGGTTCCACCCCATGATGCTCGATGGGTTTCTTTCCGAGCAAAGCGAATGCGTTTACTTTGCCACTGAGGACTGCTTCCTTCTCACTACCCCCAGATGTGGCAGCAGAGTACGAGGAAGCGATGCAATCGTTTCCGGTCAGGTAAACATGAACAGATTGTATACCAGGAAAGGGACCGTGTATGGGTAAGCACTCTGAACAGCAATTTCCGGGCATGCCAACCTCTGCTGAAGACGTGAAGCCCGTTCTTCGCGTGGCGAAGCGCGAAGCGCAGGAGTTAGATCAGTTCCTTGAGCAACTTTCAGCAGACGATTGGAATAAACCCAGTGGTGCCCATGGGTGGCAGGTCGGCGATGTCGTTGGGCATCTGAAAGTCGTCGGTCAGGCGTATCGCTCATTCCTTGCTCGCGGTCTCGCGGGTGAAGCTGAGGGAACCGAGGCCGCGCAGTCATGGCCCGGACTCTCAGAGATTCGGTCCCGTCTCTCTCATGCGGCTGTCGCCGCTCGGGAGGAACTCGGTTCTGACCTACGGCAAGCATGCATAGAGGCGTGGGACGGGTTTTTCACCGATACGGAGCGTTTGAGTTCGGACGACTGGGCACGACCGTTCCCATTTCCCCTGTATCAGCATCAACCTCCGGGAGCCGTTGCCGTGTGGGCCATGCAGGAGCTGGCTGTGCACGCATGGGATGTGCGCTCTGCACTTGATCCGAATGCTCGGCTGTCGCCGGAACACCTGCCAGCCCTTCTAGAACGGCTATCGCTCCGTTTCGTTCTTCCGAAATTTGCCGAATTCCCGCCGTTTCCATCTGACTCAGACTCGATTCGATGTCGTTTCGAACTCTCAGGAGATGTCGACAACAAGAGCTACGACGTTATCGTGGAGGATGGCTTAGGACGCCTAGAGCCAGCCTCAGAAGAGACGGCACAGGTGAACTTTCGTATGTCAGGGTCCGACTTTGTCTTGATGTTCTTTCAAAGGCACAAGCCCCAAGCATTGCTCGATAGTGGCGCCATGACTGCTGATGGCGACGCACGACTTATTACACAGTTTACCCGTTGGTTTGCAGACATAGAGATGCCTTGATGTCATTGTGGTGCTTACGTAACGATTTCAGGCATATCGCATCTATAATCAAGCCATTCGTATTCTAACAGAACGCTTAACAGTATCTCTCATCAGGAGAAGCATGTGGATACACGGCAATCCCGTATTGAGATTGGGCATACCTTGGCACCACGGCTGGCGCAATTTTTACAGACTTTGCCGCCAGATGATTGGCAACACCCCAGTACCTGTCCGGGTTGGGAGGTGGGCGATGTGGTGGGGCATTTGGCCTGGGTTGCTGAACTCTACATCGATATGATCACAAAGGGGAGGCAAGGGGACGTGACTCCTTGGCCCAATTTTCCAGACCCCAACAATATTGATCTTGTGGCGTATCATCAGTTTGTTGCCGACACGTCGATCGCCTATCGGAAACAGCATGGAGACCAACTGCTCTCCACTTTTTCAGATCAATACGAGCAGTTGCACCAACTCATGCTGAGCCTCGGTGATGATGATTGGGAGAAACCGTGTTTTCACCCCTTGGGGTTGTTTCCGATTCATGCGTTTGTCAATCTCCGTATTACGGAGCTGGCCATGCATGAGTGGGATATGCGGTATAGCATTGACCCTTCATTCAATCTGGTCGCCGAGAGCATTCCCGTGTTTATGGAACGTGTACCAGCCCTACGCGGATTTCGCGCTGGTGCAAAATTGTCAACCCCCATTCGGTATCGTTTTGCATTGTCCGGCCCCGAACCGAGCACCTGTGACATTCTTGTTGAAGGAGATACAGCCCAGTTTGAGACGGCCGGGAGCGATGCCGCTTCTGTCATTTTCCACTGTGACATCGGCACTTTCGTGCTTGTGATGTATGGGCGACTCACCCAAGGAGCCGCTATGGACAGCGGGCGTCTAACCGGAGAGGGGGATACGCAACTGATACAAACCTTCGGCCAGTATTTCGATCGTTAACAGAGGGATCAGAAATCAGCGATGGGAAGCTTTGCGTGAATATGGTTATGTTTGCTTTGGAGGGGAACACATGACATGGTCAGTCACAGGTGAGGTACTTGAACGGATAGGATTTAGAAACGCCCTTTTCCTCCCCGCGCCGCCACCGTTTAGCCCCTGCCCCCCGCCGGCGAGCTGCGTGCTGAGGCGCTGCTGGGCGTCCAGGCGCCGGGGATACTCTCAGTGAAACAGTCTGCAAAAAAGATGAAGATAACAATCAAAAAAGTTGATAACAAAAAAAAAAAAAAATCCGGAAAGACGCCCGTTCT
>CAJIAL010000556.1_pt1 | contig 11737 bp, 10 predicted proteins | sample 9199091 | NCBI WGS metagenome assembly CAJIAL01 (sample SAMEA7708270, study PRJEB35096) | sediment metagenome | biome: marine neritic benthic zone biome [ENVO:01000025]; feature: sediment [ENVO:00002007]; material: shallow marine sediment [ENVO:03000034] sea grass bed [ENVO_01000059] ... | reverse complement strand
CTGCCGCGGTGGCCCAGATCTCCTTCCCGAGCTTAATGCGCTCCTCCCGCGGCACGCCGAAGGCCTTACGCCATTTCGCCATGATGCTCTTGATAAACGGCAGCGGCTCTTCGCCGTCTTCGCCATTGCTCTGGAACCACAGTCCATTCAACGACCCGTTGGCGCTGCGTTGGTCGAAGGGAAACACGTGCACCGGGAAGGTGAACATATGCTCGCTTCCGTCATTGTTCCAGGCCCACATCTGATTCTTGTTCGTGGTCGAGAGCTGGATGCCAAGCCCCCGCTCCACCTCTTTGACGGTCAGCTTAATGCCGATCTTGGTCCACATTTCCCCAATCGCTTCCATGATCTGGGTGTACTGCACGAACTGGCCGCTCCAGGTCGTCACCTCGATCGTCAACGGCTTCGTGGGGTCATCGGTCCGAAGCCGGAAGCCCTTGGCGTCTTTTTTGTCGAGGCCGAGAGCGTCGAGCATCGCATTGGCCTTGTCGGGTTCGTGTGTGGCCCAGAGCCGATCGTACTCGTGACCGGGGTAGTATAAGTTATTGGCCGCGGGCACCGGGGAGCGCGGCGTGCCGACCCCAAGCCAAAATGTCTCGTTGATCTGATCGCGATCGATGCCTAGCGATAAGGCCCGGCGAAAATCCCGCTGGTGAAACCACTTGCGGATTTCCGGGTCATCCTTATAGCTCATATTAAACTTGATAATCATGTCGCCGCCATAATCCCCGGGGTCGAGATACAGCTTGTACTGCCCTTTTTCCTCGTTTTCCAAAAAGACGGGGATCTTTTGAATATCAACGTGGCGCGCCATGTAATCGTATTCACCGGCGATGGCTCGCAGATTGTGGACTTCAATATTTTCAAACACCGTCAGCACCACTTTGTCGATGTAAGGCAGTTGGTTCCCAGCCGTGTCCACGAAGACGCTATACGGGTTGCGCTCCAGCACCCAGGTCGGCTCATTGATGGGCTTGACGGTTTTCCACGGCGTGATGACCGGCAGCTCGGGGTTGAGATGGGTTGTGTTCTTGAACTTAAACAGGTTCACCCATTTATCGTAGCCGGCGGCCTTGGCCAGTTTCTCGGCGGCCTCTGCTCCAACAAAGTCAGGGTGAAACTGTTTCAGATAGTGGGCCGGCGCATAGCCGCCGCCATCAAGCCGGCCGCGAAAGGCCTGTCCGCCCAGTTGTGTCGCGCCGGCCAGGACGTCGGGCAGCAGATAGTAGGGGTCGGGGAATTTGAGGGCGATCGTATGATCGTCAATTTTCTCCAGCGTTCCGCGCTTGCCGTTAATCGTGAAATAGGACGGAAAGGTAGGCGTATGCTCTTCGTTGGTCACAATGTGCTTATACCAAAACACGAAATCATCGGCGGTAAAGGGATGGCCATCGCTCCACCTCATGCCACGACGTAAATGGATGATCGTGGTCCGGCCCTCGTCCTTGACCTCCCAACCCTTGGCGATATTCGGGGTGGGATTATTGCCCGTGTTCTCCCAGTATAGTAAGCCGTCAGGGCCCGAGCAGCACCGGATACCGTTCCAAAAGTCCGCCGGTCCACTAAAGCCACGGCGCCAGATGCCGCCGTACTTCCCCGTCTCGTGCACCGGTTTGATCACCAGGGGGTCTTGCCCAATGCGTTTTGCCACGGGCGGCAGCTTCCCCTGTTTCACCAACTCGGCGAGTTGAGGCGCCTCCTGAAATGTCTTGGGCCATTTGGACTCGTCGGTGACGACTTCCGGCCCCTCTTGCTTGCCGATCAGCGTCGCCCCCGCCTTTTCCCCCGCTTGCGCCTCGGTCGCCGCGAGCAGCGCCGACCCCGTTACAATGCCAAGTAACACCAGCCCGGCGACCAGGACGATATTCACCCACTGCAAGCACATTCTGTGTTGGTTCACCATACGCCTTTTCCCTCCTCGATGCAGATTGGCTTTCATGCTGTCCCCTTTTCTGGGCAATGCGCACGTCTCGTCTAGCCGAGCGGTGGTTTGACTATTCGCGATACGTCCTTTGCTGTTGGGTGCCGCTCTCGCGGTCACACTGCGCGTGCCGCCGGTCTTGTATAGGGGGAGATCACGCTATCACTGCTGCTTGATGCTGTCAAGCGCGTAGACGGCATACACAGCGTTCGTCTCTTGATGGACGCCCAGTCGTCTACCGCATGATTTTCCAGCATGATCGAACCAAAAAAATCGCATGGCTGGCGAAGCGGTTAGCAGGATTGACGCCCTCCCTGCCGTATGCCTCCGTCGGCGGCTACCCCTGGCTCGCGGCTTTGCGCAGCCTGGACACGCGGCTTAGGAGAGAGGCAATTGCGTCTCAAGGGGCCCCTGGGGGCGAAGGCCTCGGGGGCCGTAGCGGGGAAGGAATCAACGGCAGACTCTGGTGTATTGAATGCCATTGCGTGTTCCTGCGTGAACACCAGACTAACTGCCCGCAATTGGGATAACTTGTTACGGGTGGCGGGCTCCCTCCATCAAGGGAGAGAGGGAGCGTAAATGTGTCCGATAAGCACGCCTGCAGCATCCGCGTCTGGAGACGCCTCCTACAAGTGAGGGCGAAAACGCCGGAGGCGTAGTGAATTACTGACGACCGAGACGGAACTCATGGCCATCGCGGCGGCGGCAAAAATGGGGTTGAGCAGTATCCCGAAGAAGGGATAGAGTACGCCGGCAGCAATGGGAATCCCCAGAGTATTGTAAATAAAAGCCCAAAACAGATTTTGTTTGATGGTCCGCATGGTGCGGTGTGACAGCTGCATAGCGGTAACTACGCCGCGTACATCACCAGTCATCAGGGTACAATCGGCAGTTTCCATGGCCACGTCGGTACCGGTACCGATGGCGATGCCCACATCGGCTTGGGCCAACGCCGGGGCGTCGTTGATGCCGTCTCCGACCATGGCGACGCGCTTACCTTCGGCCTGTAAGGTCGCAATATGGGCTGCTTTGTCCTCCGGTAGAACATCTGCGAGCACACGGTCGATGCCGAGTTCGCGTCCGATGGCGTTGGCGGTACGCGCGTTGTCCCCTGTCAGCATCACCACTTCCAGACCGAGTTGGCGCAGCGACGCAACAGCTTCCGTGGCATGAGGCTTCAGCGTATCAGCGACAGCAACAATTCCGGCGCCGTGCCCCTCGATGGCGACGAACATCGGGGTTTTGCCGTCGTTCGCCAGCTGTGTTGCAGCTTCCGGCAGCTTCCCGAGCGGAATCGATTCGTCCTGCATGAGCTTATAGTTGCCGATGAGCACCGTTGCCGTGCCCACGTGGGCGCGAATGCCATGCCCCGGCAGGGCGGCAAAGTCACGGACGTCATCCAACTGGAGTTCCTGCGCATATGCAGCCTCGACGATGGCGTTGCCGAGTGGGTGTTCGGAATGACGCTCGGCCGAGGCCGCTATCCGTAGCACCTCATCTGCAAGCACACCATTGTGCGGCACCACGTCGGTGACCACCGGTTTGCCTTGCGTAAGGGTGCCGGTTTTGTCCAGGACAATCGTCTGGAGCTTATGCGCCGTCTCCAGGCTCGCGCTCCGTTTGAACAACACGCCGTGTTCCGCCCCTTTGCCGGTCCCCACCATGATCGCCGTCGGTGTCGCCAGCCCTAGTGCACATGGACACGCGATGATCAGCACACCGACGAAATTCAGCACGGCAAACGTCAGAGCCGGTGGCGGGCCGAAGATGGCCCACACCACGAACGTGACGGCCGCAATGCCGAGTACCGTCGGCACAAAAATACTGGCAACATAATCCGCCAGCCGTTGGATCGGGGCTTTGGAGCCTTGAGCCTCTTCGACTAAACGAATGATGTGGGCCAGCATCGTTTCGCGCCCGACGTGTGTGGCACGCATGGTGAAACTGCCGGTGGTATTCAGCGTGGCGCCGAAGACATCATCCCCAGGTGCTTTATCGATCGGGAGACTTTCGCCTGTCAGCATCGATTCGTCCAGCGTTGCCGTGCCCGAAAGCACGGTCCCATCCACTGGTACTTTCTCGCCCGGTCGCACCAGAATGACGTCATCAATCTGAACATCCTCGACGGGGATATCTTCTTCACCATCCTGACGCACCACGCGTGCCGTCGTCGCTCGCAATCCCATCAGCGTGCGGATGGCCGCTGATGTCTGGCCGCGGGCGCGTGCTTCAAGCAGACGACCCAGCAGAATCAGCGTGATGATCATGACCGCCGTGTCAAAATAGACATGCGTACCGACGCCCAAGCGTGTAAACACGGCCGGTAGGAAGGTAACGGCGGTGCTGTAAACGTACGCGGACGACGTCCCGAGCGCGATCAAGGTGTTCATGTCCGCCGTTTTGTGTCTCAACGCCGACCAGCAGCCTTGATAGAACGGCCAGCCGACCCAAAACTGCACCGGGGTCGCGAGGGCGAACAAGACCAAGGGATGGCGCAACCAGGCAGGAACCCAGGCGGCGAAGAGGCCCATCGAACCGAAGAAAACGAGGAGGCTGAGCACCACACTGACGGCAAATTTGCGGGTCAACGTGCGAATCTCCACGGCTCGTGCCTCTTGCTCACGATCTGGGCCGCTTTCCATTTCACTGGTGAGTGGTTCATAGCCTGCCTGGCGAATAGCAGCGCGTAGCTCGCCAGGCTCGACTATTCCAGGCACATACGATACGGTGGCCTTTTCCGTGGCGAAATTGACCTGAGCCTCGGTCACGCCATCGACACCATGTAAGGCGCGTTCGATGCCTGCGGCACACGAGGCGCAGCGCATACCACTCACGGGTATGGTCAGCCTTTCAAAAGGCACGTGATAGCCGATATCTTCGACGGTGTTGGTGATGTGTTCGAGACTGAGGACCGTGGGCTCATATTGCAGCGTGGCTTTTTCCGTGGCGAAATTGACCTGCACGTGCTGGACACCGTCAAGCTCGCCGAGGGCGTGCTCGATGCGCGAAGCGCAGCCGGCGCAGTGCATGCCTTGGAGAGGAAGATCAAGACGTGCGGTTGGCATATGTTACCCTCCTCCTCGGTCACGACAGATCACAGAAATCGATCACTGATGATACTCTCCCTGGTGCTTTCTATTGTATACCACGTCTGGAGCCGGCCGGCACGTTTTGACCTGTTTTCCTCCTAGATGGTCTATTTTGAAGCATTTAGGTGACTGTTTGATTGCTTGACAGGTTTTATCGGCCCTCCTATAGTGCCTCCATTATTCTACGTAGTACCGAGAACATCCGAACAAGGAGCATGGTATGGCTGAAAGCGATAGCCGGACGTATAAGCTTATCGAACTCGTGGGTGTATCAAGCGAGAGTTATGCCGAAGCCACGCAAAATGCCGTGGCGCGCGCGAGTAGCACGCTGAAAGGCCTGGGCTGGTTTCAGGTGACGGAATTACGTGGTCTCATTCAAGATGGTGGGATCTCGGAGTATCAGGTAACGCTGAAAGTCGGTTTTCGGCTGGTTGATTCCGAGACCCTGTAGACAGTGAGCCTGCGATGCAAGTAGGTCACGGTGCGCTTAACCGAACGTTTCGCTTGCTCCTGTCAACAGCAACCGGGTTACTTGCGGTGCCAAGAGTTGGGCCCGGGTGTTGAGGTCCATACTGCTGACATTCGTAATGGGGTGTGGACATACCAGGTATGGAAAGGTCGGCACCCCTAGCAGCTGTGTATAAGCGATGGCGGTATTGACGAAGACGCTGGTGATGATCGTCGCGGTGGGAAGACCTTGTTGTTCGAGTGTGATCCCGTCGTGCAAACTGCCCGACGAACATCCGCCTCAATCGCCTACGCCGGTTATGACGATATCGGCATGCCGATGCAAGTCTGCCACAATTTCCGGGTAGGGCGGCAGTGAGGCGGAGTGTTTTTTGGTGTAGAAGATGTCCGCGAAGCCGAATTGCTCGTCCAGAATGCGCGCAATCTCGTGCAGGATCACGTCGGAGTTGGCTTTCGAGTTGTCCAATAAGCCAAGGCGTTTGCCCCGCAGATCGACCGGACGCGGGGAGAGCGTCAGTTGTTGGATGCCGGGATCGGCCCCGGTAGGATCAACGAGATGGACGGTGGCAGGGGTGGCGAGCGCCATCGTAGGTCTCCTTTAGGCTTACTGTGGTACGTCAATACGGGTGGTTTCAGCCAGCATACCATAATAAATTTTGATCAAGGTGCTGTAAATACCGCTATCGCCCCCGGCTTTGACAATCAAAATATCTTCCGGTTTTGGCGCTGCGGAAACACGGGTTGTTTCGTCCTCCGGTTCGACATCGCCGCGTATGGCGCCGAGCCGTTTCAGCGCTGCCCGCGTGCGCCAGGCGCGTTCCCACACGTACTGTTGCATGCGTGCGCGGTCCCAGCCTTGCCGACCGAGCATTTCGGCATGCCAATGGCCGACGATCCACAGCCATTGGGTTTCGTTGAAATGCACCGCCAGGCCGTGTGAGGCCATGGCATCGGCAGTCGCATCCATCAGGCTTTCCGCCGTTTGGCCGTAGCGGTTGCCGAGCATTTCGGGGTCTTGAATCGTTGCCACCGTGACCGTCGACTCATCCGGGGCAAACCCGCGTGAGACGTGAAACGGTTCCCACGGGCTGCGTTCTTCGTCCTCACCGAAACACACGCCAAATTTGGTCAATGAACCCATGCAGCCGCGATCGAGGACGCCGGGGCGTTGTTCGAAGACATTGAGGAGGATCAAACGGATAGCGCGGCCGATGGTGACGTTAGCGCGATGGCCAGGGCTGAGCAAATTATCGATACAATTGAGCGCGATCTGTTTGCGAAGAGGGCCATTCACGAGGAGCAGCAAGCCGGTGGAATTGGTCACGGCGGAGACTTCGTGGATACAGTTGGGATCGTGATGGAACATCGTCTCCATGGTTGTCAAGACAATGGGAAAGTATTCCGGTAGACATCCCGCCATGACCGCATTTGCCGCGGCTTGCTCGGCGGTCAGGGCGCGGCGCCGCACAGGGACTTCACCGAGGACATGGTCAGGAGCAAGGCCGACGTAGGCCAACATGGCTTCAACGCGATCCGCTGTTGGCGGCACTACCGGTAAGCCGTCTGTCCAGCCGCGCTGGTAACAGTCTTCGATGGCATCGAGCGAGTCGGGTATCTCATAGCGTGGTGCACGCGTGGACATTAGCGAGCCTCCCTGAGCAGTTCATTGCGATGCGCAGCACTCAGGCCTGGTAAATCATCCATTCCAGCAAGTTGTCATCCGGGTCGCGAGCATAGAGGCTAAGCGACGGCACCGTGCCGCGACCACGACCACCCGGGCGGGCCACCGGGCCACGGATCACTTCAACCCCGGCGTCCGCCAGCATCTTCTGACATGCCTCGACCGTACCTTCGTACACAAAGCAAATATCGGTACAACCCGGCACGGCTGTGGGACCTCGGAGTTGGGCTGTATAGCCCTCAGGATGGACGTTGATTTTCGACTCGCCCACCTGAATGGAGAAGATCGGTACCTCCCCCGCTCGCCAGGCGTCTTCATTATTGATGAGAAAGCCGAGCCGTTTGTAGAACGTGAGTAGCCGTTCCGCGTTCGCGGTTGGCATAGCAATGTGATCGATTCCAGCGGTGGGCATCTGTTTTCTCCTCTCGCTAGACATCTGTAAAGCACCGGGCGAATTGTCAATACAGCGTCCGCTCTGCTGCCACAACGCCCATGATACCACACCTGTGCGCGTCCTGTTTGTGGTCTTTGCATGCTTCCAGGGTCATGCAGTTTTCCAAATCGAGGCCACGTGGAACGAGATGACGCAGGTCCAGTGGCGTAACGAGCTGGTCGACAACAATGGCAATTTCCTGCCCCACCTGTTGCCGGTGGACCAGACCCTGAACTGGGCCAACTCCCCAGGCGGGTTGGTCAGGCGCGATACGAGGGGCTTCGATCCCACACTGTATCTGGGGCCGGCTTCCTCACCATGCTGAGGTTGCTCCCCCCATGGGGAACTACCTGGGCAAGCCGTTGAGATAGCTCGACGGACAACCTTCCGGCAATGCTCGAAGGTCCCGAGATGTTCTGCCATCTGCGTCATTTATGAGAGCGCGTGTCTCTTTGCTGAGACGTCGCCGGCGCCCTCGGCATCCGGTTCGTGCTCGGCATCCTTTCCCCCAGGTGCTGAGCGTGCTGCTTACCGCGTGTAAGTACGTTCCATAACACAGTCTTTCCCCACAGACAGGACGGCATCGCTCTTGGTGAGCAACACCATACACTCGCCTTCCGGGACACGGATGTATTTGGGTGGCGACATACACCCCGCCAGGAGCAGCACGACGATGACGAGACTCACGTTTCGAAACATCCTCATATTTCCACTTCCCTCGGCCGCCCGCCCCCGCCGGCGGCCGCCCCTCGCTCGCGGCGATGGCGGCGTCCCCGGTACGCAGTGGCTGCCTGCCGCAGTGACGCACCGCGAGGCGTAGCGTGGCAAGGCGCGGTCTGGACATGCTGTTTTAAGGAGGGGTGCCGCTGAAGTCTCAGGGGTTTCCCGGTGCGAGGGCCTCGGGACGAACGGTTAGGAAAGCGGGGGAGGGTAGGTTCGCGTCAGCACTGGGGACGGTTGCTGCTCTCAATGTGGTTCCACGCATACCGTGCGTTTGCCATATTGGATAGCGTAAACTTCGTACTCTGGGGCTGTTATGAAAACTCTCGTTCACTGTAAAGTTCGCGTGGAGGCGCGCGATAGCTCAAGCACCATCCACGCCTCAGTTATGCGCATGCTTACTCGTCGTCTCCGAATACTTCCAGCGCAACACGACCGGCATTCACAGCGGTCGGCCAGCCGGAATAAAACGCGATATGCGTGATTAGCGCTTTGATCTCATCTTTGGTCACGCCATTGTCGAGCGCGCGCTGCATATGACCCTTCATTTCCGCAGTACGGTAATGCGAGGCCAATACCGCAACGGTGATGAGACTGCGATCACGCTTGGAGATATCCGTCTGCTCCCAGACGTCACCAAAGAGAACCTCGTCGCGGAGCTGACCGAGCTTGGGGATGAATTCATAGACTGTTTTCTTGGCCATGGTTTCCTCGTTGTTTTTTAGCGACATTATTGCCTGGCAATGCATAGCCAGTTTTCCATCGAGCAATCGTGCCCGATGATAGAAAAGACAATCGCAGCCGTGCGTCCGAGTTACGGATAGGAAACATCCATGTAACCGTTGGTTTCGCCCCGCCCGATGAAATGCCTCCCTCTCAAACCGCGAAACTTGTCCCAGCGGTCAGCCGCCAGGGTTGCCCTGGGCTTCGACGTAGAGTGCATAGACGGATTGGCTGGCGGTCATGAACAGTCGGTTCCGTTTGCGGCCGCCGAAGCAGAGGTTGGCACAGCGTTCCGGCAGCAGAATTCGCCCGATCAAAATACCGTCCGGCGCAAAGACCGCGACGCCATCCTGACCTGGGCCGCCGGAGAAGCCACACCAGACATTACCCTCTGTATCGCAGCGAATGCCGTCCGCATAACCGGGCATGGCGTCGAAAAACAGCCGACCGTTCACGGCCTTGCCGTCAATGATGTCGTAGACATGCGTGGTCTTCACGCCGCCCGGCGTATCGACGACGTAGAGGCGGGTTTCGTCAGGCGAGAAACACAGCCCGTTCGGCCGTTCCATATCACCGATTGCGATGCTGAGCGCTCCGCCCACCGGGTCCCGACGATAGACGCGAAACGGCAATGTCTGCTCTGCCTTATCCCCGAGATAGTTGCCGCGGATACCCGCACCGTTGTCGCTGAACCAGATTGATCCGTCTGACTTCACCACCACGTCGTTGGGTCCAGTCAGCCTGGTGCCCTCAAATGACGTCGCCAGAACCGTGACCGTACCATCATGTTCGGTGCGCGTCAGCGTGCGACTGCCGAGTTCACAGCTAATCAGCCGACCCTCTCGGTCGCGCGTGTTGCCGTCGGGGTTGCCCGCAGGATGCCGCAGGGTGGCGACGGCGCCGGTGATCTCATCCCAACGAAGGAGCGCGTCATTGGGAATGTCGGAAAACAACAGGTATCGTCCGTCGCCGTAGTACGCAGGCCCCTCGGTGAAGCGAAAGCCGGTGGCGATACGCTCGATCGCAGCGTTGCCAAGCACCATCTGCTGGAAGCGTGGATCGAGCACGACGATATCTGGGTCGGGATAGCGGATCGGTGCGGATGATTCCCAGCGCGATGTGCCACCACTGCCCTCCGACGCCGCGACGGTTGTGTGATGTGTCAATGGGGTTCTTCCCTCGCTCATGTTCGTGCACCTTCCCATGTGACTGCGCCCGTTGCTCGCACGGCTATGGACACTGCGCTGATCCTTGGCTGGAAGCCTCTATTGAGGCCGCCATGTAACGCGGCAATGCGTTCGAATGGCGGATCGTAAATTTCAAGCCAACTTACGCCCGCCCCTGAATCGTGTCAAGCGGGGTCAGCGTTTCCAAGCCAGAAAAAGGGAACAGATTTGCATGGCATTGCTCTCGTCGGGGCTTGTGCTCCGGAACGGGCGGCGATACAATGCCGTTTGGATGGCTGATGCAACAGAGCGTTTGATCTTCCTATTACTCCGATTACTTGATCGAGCGAGATGACCCAGTGGTGCATCGTTCGGCTCAGGCAGATTTGGGCCCTTACGACGAAAGGCGGATACCATGCGCGCAGTAGGAGTCATAGTTCACGGAGGCCCGGATGCCCTGGAAGTCGTCGACCTTCCCGAAGTCCACGCCGGCCCCGGCCAAGTGCGCGTTCGTATACACGCTGCGGCGGTGAACCCCACTGACACGATGGCACGGAACGGCTCACGTGCCGAGCAGCAGAGGGTTGACCCACCGCCATACGTACCGGGAATGGACGCAGCCGGGATCGTCGACGAGGTCGGCGACGGTGTCTCCACTGGGGTCCAGGTTGGGGACGTGGTCATGGCCATGGTTGTCCCGAAGGGCAGCCACGGTGCATACCGCGAACAGATCGTCCTCGATGCGCGCGCGGTGGTTCCTGCTCCGACCGGCACCACGCCCGTCGAGGCATGCACGCTGCCCATGAACGGACTCACGGCCCGTCAGTCGCTTGACCTGCTTGGACTGTCTTCAGGACAGACGCTCGCGGTGACCGGGGCTGCAGGCGCATACGGCGGCTATGTCGTGCAGCTTGCCAAGGTCGATGGGTTAACGGTCATCGCCGACGCGTCCGAGGCCGATCACGAACTCGTCGCATCGCTCGGTGCCGATATCGTCGTTCGCCGAGGCGACGATGTCGCCACGCGGATCCGGGAACACTTCCCGAACGGCGTCGACGGTCTCGCCGACGGTGCCGTCCTAGACGCACTGGTAATTCCTGCAGTCCGCGACGGTGGCGCGTTCACGTCGGTGCGTGGTTTCAAGGGCGAGCCACAACGTGGCATACAGTTCACGATTACCTCGGTGCGCACGTACGACGGCGAGTTCGAGAAACTCGACCGCCTCCGGCAACTCGTGGAGTCCGGAGCCATCACACTCCGCGTGGCCGACACCTACCCACCGGAGCGAGCCGGTGAGGCACACCGACGGCTGGAGGCCGGTGGAACTCGAGGACGGCTCGTCATCGAGTTCTGACCCCGAGGATCAGGTCTTAACGGAATTGGGAGCATTAGGAAATTCTTACACCCATAGAGACCTGAGAATCCGGCGGAGGCGACTATCTGACAGCTTCCATCCGCCTCAGGAAACCGCGCGCCTTTTCGGTGGCAAAACGCCCGGAGACGCTGCCTGTCGCGTTTGGGTAGAAATCAGCCGCG
>CAJIAL010000033.1_pt1 | contig 11752 bp, 5 predicted proteins | sample 9199091 | NCBI WGS metagenome assembly CAJIAL01 (sample SAMEA7708270, study PRJEB35096) | sediment metagenome | biome: marine neritic benthic zone biome [ENVO:01000025]; feature: sediment [ENVO:00002007]; material: shallow marine sediment [ENVO:03000034] sea grass bed [ENVO_01000059] ... | reverse complement strand
CAAGCGTCCGCTTATGTCCGCAGAGCCAGTATTGGCTGATCACGAGGCGCTCATTTTAGACTTCTCCGAAGTACCGGTGCTTGGTGTGTCTTCCTCCTTGGCGCTCGAGACGATGGTGTTGGAGCACGTCCAAAAGAACCTACCGGTGTTCATCGTCGGTGCCGAGGGAGAGGTCAAACAGCGATTGATGAAGCTGGGCCTCCTCGAAGTCGTGTCGCCAGAGCATGTTGTCTCGACCCGCCAGGAGGCGCTGGAGAGGGTCAATGCCCTGCTTGATAGTAACGATACCGGCAATGGCGCACCAAAGGACGATACACACGGCACGGCGATGGCGTGAGTGCACCTGTCCTTCATCATTATTCGTCCGCCAGGTCTGCTCGGCGAGATAATGCAGCGACTCCGCGCTTGTTGTCCGCAATCTATGACGCGTTCCCACTCGTGTCGATCCGATCACGCGGCCTCGCGCCACTCTTAGCGGTGATGAAGTCCACCGACGCGGGGCAATGCGACGACCTTGGCCGTGGGCAAAGGTCGCGGCGTGACCAGTGCACGGCGGATTGGCACTTACCCCACGGCGGGAAGCTGATAGATCTGTCGACATTACGACTGCCAACGGAAATTACTAAATGTGATTTTCAGCTTCGTCGCAATTCCACCAGCTTCGGAAGGCGCGTCGCCGCTAATCGTGTGGTAGGTGCAGTGCGCATTGCAAAACCGCTGAATTCAATCTGTTTCAACTATCGTTTGACACCAAGTCATTAGGGCGCATGGATCAACGAGGTTAATGAAAAAATCTCGTTTTACAGCAAGTTAGATCTGCATTTGGTGTCTGACAACTGTCGGCAAAACTGGCGGCAGTCGTTGTTCACGCGCTTCTAACGCCCTGATTTTCGGGTCAAATCCAACCCAAGGAGCGGTCTTGGCCGAACCTTTTCCTGGGACGGTGGCTCAAGGGGGTATCCTGGTGTTTGCGAAGGAATTCAGCGGATTATGAAGGAGTGGGTTGGGAATGCCCACGGGGATCAGCGAGTTAGGTGCTTGCAGGAGAAGAGAGTGGGTCGCTTCGATTTTCGCGACAGTCGCTCACGGGGCACTTAATAGTAAGTAAACCAGACCCCATGTGACAGTCAGTGTCGGGGACCTGGGGTTTTGCAATGCGGCCTGAAGCGGAACGGCAGGACCGCAGCAATAGGCAGATATTCACTAGTGCTTGTTCGGTGGCGCAGCCTGTGGTCCCCGAACCAGTCGTCCTGGTAGTTCACCAGTATCGGAACCGTTGCGGTGCACGATACGGCCGCTAACGATGGTCGCGCAGTAGCCGTCGGCGCGTTGTACGAGTCGTCGACCTCCGGTCGGCAGGTCGTGGGCAACTTCGGGGGCATATAGCCTCAGTTGGTCCAGGTCGATGACGTTAAGGTCAGCTTTGTAACCTGGTGCAATGACACCGCGGTCCTCCAGTCCGACGGCACGTGCCGCGTCCCGGCTCAACATGCGCACGGTTTCAGACAGCGACAGTCGCTCGCCACGAGTTCGGTCCCGTACCCAATACGACAGCATGAAAGTCGGGAAACTGCCGTCGCATATGGTGCCGCAATGCGCGCCGCCATCTCCCAGGCCGAGCACGGCTCCAGGATGGCGCATCATGGCGAGCGAACTCTCCAAGGAGCCATACTCGTAATTGCACAGAGTGACATAAAGCATGTTTTGGCCGTCGCGTTCCAGCATCAGGTCATAGACGAGTTCCTCGGGGGTAACGCTGGCGCGTTGAGCAAGCGCACGAATACTCTGGTCGAAAGGTTGCTCATAGTCCGGGGGATCACCAAGGAGAAACATGTGGTCGAACTCGCGTACCAGCCGACCGAGGACTATGGTCGGGTCGGGATCAACGGTCTCGGACAGAATACGCGCACGCATCTCCGGTTGCTTGAGCACACCTATCTTGTCATCGAACGACAGGGACTCGAGTTCCTGGTAGCTGGGTGTAGTGTAAAAGGGGTTCAACGTCAGTTCGTGGCCCAGCATGACGCCGATTGCGCGACTGAGGACCTGGGCGCGTATCGGCGGCCCTGCCGCGCTTGCCTCGGCTGCCCAGTCAAGTATGTCGCGCCAGCGCAGAGTCATCGGGCCATAGCCGCCTTCAAGTAGTGACACAGACAAGGGGCGATTGGACCGCTTCACAACTCTACGCAACAGATCAAACGTCTCCTCAACTGGGTCGAAGTCCATGATCAGCTGCATCACACCGCGGCCCAGATCATTCAGAACGCCTGCCAGTGCAAGCAATTCGTTCTCTGCAGCTTCAAAGCTAGGCGTGGATTTGCCATCGCTGGAACGGTGGAAAAATGTACGGGATGTTGTGATTCCCAGTGCCCCGGCCTGCATAGCATCCCTTGCCAGCTCAGACATGGCCTTGAGGTCATCAGGAGTCGCAGATTCACGATCCGCACCGCGCTGTCCCATGACGTAGACGCGCAGTGCGGCATGCGGAAGCTGGCTGCAAACGTCCATATCAAAAGAGCGGCCGGCAAGGTAGTCGAGATACTCGGGATAGCTCTCCCAGGTCCAGGGCAGACCGTCCACCAGCACCGGGTGTGGAATATCTTCCACTCCCTCCATCAGCTGAATCAAAAGTTCGTGCTGATCAGCACGACATGGTGCAAAGCCGACACCACAGTTGCCCATGACGACGGTGGTCACACCATGAGCCGAGGAAGGCACCAAGTGATTTTCCCATGTGACTTGGCCATCGTAGTGGGTGTGGATATCAACGAAGCCCGGCGTAACCACTTTGCCCCGGGCTTCGATCTCTTCACGCCCTGCTTCTCGGACCTCACCGATTTCGACGATTCGACCTCCGTCAATTGCGACGTCGGCGCAAACCGGCTCGCCGCCATTTCCGTCGACGACCTGCCCGCCCCGAATAACCAGATCAATTGTGCCTTTCATGATGCAATCCTCTGAAAGCCGACACGGATAATCCGCCCCAACTTGCTCGGTTTCCACCATGATCAATGACTGATCAGAACGCCTATGGAATCCTTCGAGCAGCGACAGCTAGGCTTTATGAAACCCTAGCTCATCAGCCAGGAAAAAGACGCAAATCTTGGGGTCAGCCTAGAGTTGTAGAATCCCATAAACGACTAAAGGGAATCTGGGGATCAGAAACGCCAGTCGACTGGCCATTCACGCATGGAACGTGGCATGCCAACTCAGCTGAGCCCACGAGAACGTCGATCTAGAGGAGTCCCTCTCACAAACTGCCAACCAGGATGACGGCAATTGCTTAGGCGAATTCGTCGGCAGTCTTTGTTCACGCCTCTCTAACTCCGCAGAACACGCAGAAAATCCACTCCGGGCAACAGTCCTGGCCGAACCTTTTCCTGGGACGGTGGTTCAGGGGCGCTGGATACGGAATGTCCGCGTTCAGGACGTCACATGAGCGACAAACACAAGGCCCGCATGACCGCTTAGGGTCGCTATGGAAATATTTGCATAGCGATCCCTATGCCCATGTCCCAACTATGGAAAGTTCTCCGTTGTAGTCCTGCGCAGCCCCGGTTTTCGGGGGCGGAGGACGATATCGACGGTTACTGAACTGGACATAGTCTTGCCCGCGTCCTGAAGTTGTGTTTCCACTTCACTTCAGGAGATCGGGATGGAACATAACCTACGCATTCGCGGTGGATTGACGGCTCAGCTTCGGGAGTCTGTTCTCGCTCCGTACAGGGATGTGTTCGTGCAGCATTTGGCCAAGGGAGGGTACGCGTCCGGAACCATTGGGAGGTACCTGGCGTGCATTGCACACTTTGCTCATTGGTTGGGTGCTTGCCAGTTAAACCCTGCGCACATCGACGAGGCGATGGTGCGACAATTTCTCGATGGTCATCTGCCCGGTTGCGCCTGTCCCAAACCGGCGTGCCAAGTCCGGAATGAGCTGCGGGCCGCACTTGGGCATTTGCTTGTCGTGCTGCGGGCTGAGGCTGTCATTGCCGAGGCACTGGTTGCGACAAGCCCCGTGGACGAAGAGTTGCGCCGCTTTGATGCGCACATGGAGCGTGTCCAAGGGCTGGCTCCGAGAACACGTAGAGGGTACCTGCGCCCGGTAGGCTGGCTCCTTCGCGAACAGTTCTCCGATGGCCCCGTATCGCTCACAGCGATCGGTCCCGAAGATCTACGCGAGTTTTTTGCCCGTCAGTGTGAACGCTACAGCACATCGGCCAGCATCAGCACGTTGACCTCGGCTCTACGAGGCTATTTTCGCTATCGGGCGTCCTGCGGTGACCTGGTGCATCGGCTAATCGGCGTCGTCACCTATCCTGCCAACTGGCAACAGGCCTCGTTGCCGGAAGGGCTCAGCGATGCCGAGGTCAAGCGGCTGGTGGGTGCGCTGGATCACGAAGGACGTTCGGCGCGACGGGACGCCGCTATGGTGCGTTGCGCGTTGGATCTCGGCTTACGTAGCTGCGAGGTCGCCACGCTGGGCCTCGATGATATCGATTGGCGGGCTGGCACGGTGACGCTGCGCAAAACCAAAAGTCGCCGCGAAGATGTCCTGCCGTTACCGCGCACGACGGGGAGCGCCATCGCCGCCTACTTGAAGTTTGAGCGCCCGAGAACTCGCCATCGGGCGGTGTTTGCGCGGCTTGTTGCACCGCGCGAACGTCCGATCGGCCCCGACCTGGTACGCAAGACGATTCGCCAGGCCTATGGCCGAGCCGGATTGCCGCACACACGTGCCCACCTTCTGCGCTACACCATGGCCAGCCGCCTGCTTGAGCGAGGCCGGTCGCTCAAGGAAGTCGCCGATGTCCTGAGGCATCGCTCCCTCAACACAACACTGGTTTACGCCAAGCTCGACAGCAGGAACCTGACGCAAATCGCCCTGCCTTGGCCGAGGTGCGCACCATGACCACTACCACGACCATGCAATCGCACGCTCAGAACTACCTCAACGAGCGTCGCCGTCTGGGTTTCAGACTGCTCAGTACTGGCTACTCAATCATGAGCTTCGCGCACTACGTCGACAGCGTCGGTCACACGGGCCCGGTCGACAGGGAACTGATGGCCGAGTGGGCACGGCGTGACAGCACCCACAGCAACAACCCGGTGACTTGGGCACGACGGCTGAAGAAGCTTCGTCCTTTCACCCGCTATCTGCAACAGTTCGAGGCAGGAACGGAAGAGCCTGATGACGTCAACTTTCGCCAGGTGGGTCTGCGACGGGCTCCACACATCTACAGCGAGCAGGAGATAGTTGACCTGTTGGCAGCCGCTCGGCGTCTTGGCCCCAGCCCAGGCTTACGCGGTGCGTGCTATGAGAGTCTGTTCGGTCTGATCGCCTCCACCGGACTTCGCGTTTCCGAAGCGGTCCATCTTCTTGACCGCGACGTCGACCTGAACGGCGGCATGCTGACGATACGGCAGACCAAGTTTGCCAAGTCACGCCAAGTGCCACTGCATCGTAGTGCGGTGACTGCGCTGAAGCGCTACCAGCGGGCTCGCAGCCTGTACGTCAATGTCTCAGACGAGACACCGTTCTTCGTCAGTACGCGGGGTCAGCGCAGCGGGTGTGCTCTCAACCTGCGCCAGGTCCGTCGCGTCTTCGTCGGGATACGTGATGAATTGGGTATACCCAATAGAGGCGCGCATGCTGCCCCTCGCATCCACGACCTTCGACACACATTCGTCGTACGTCGCATGATGCTCTGGCATATGCAAGGTGTTGATCTCGACCAGATGATGTTGGCACTGTCCACGTACGTCGGGCACGCGATGGTGACCAATACTTACTGGTACCTCACCGCCGTGCCCGAACTAATGGCGGCGGCAGCGACCAAGTTCGAACCCTTCGCACAGGCGGCGGAGGTGAAGAATGGCTAACGCCAATGGCCTGCGAACGCCATCATTCGCATCACTTGTTCAGGAATTCTTCACAGAATATCTCGTCGACCAACGCGGGCTGAGTCCACGCACCATCGCTTCCTACCGCGACGCGCTGATGTTGTTCCTTCAGTTCGCTCACAGGTGCTTGGGGAAAACACCAACACAGCTGCGTCTCGAAGATATAAAACCCGAATTGATTCTGTCGTTCCTGGACAGCCTGGAGCAACAACGACACAACACCGTGCGCAGTCGCAACCTGAGGTTGACGGCGTTAAGAGCCTTCTTGAAGTTCGCCTCACGCCGCGACGTCTGTTCCCTCCACGTCATAGAGCGTGCATTGAATGTTCCGATGAAGCGATTTGAACGTCCGATACTCGGCTACCTGACCCGCGAAGAGATGCTGGCCGTAATCGGACAGCCCGGTAGCGCCTGGACTTCTCAGCGAGACCATCTGCTCTGGACGATGCTCTACAACACCGGGGCACGGGTCTCCGAGATCATCGCAGTACGCGTATCCGACGTGGTTCTCGATGACGCACCCTGCATACACCTTCACGGAAAAGGACGAAAACACCGCTCGGTCCCGTTATGGAAGACAACAGTCAAGGTCACGCGTGCCTGGTTGCGGCGCAATCGTGGACTGCAACCAGATGCAATTTTGCTCCCCAACCGTGCCGGTCTGGCGATGACGCGATCCAACGTCGCGCAACGACTGAAGATCGCCGTAGCTCAGGCAGCCGAGCAGCACAGCGATCTCCTCAAGAAACGGATCTCGCCGCACACCATTCGACATTCGACAGCAATGGCTCTTCTGCAGTCCGGCGTAGCCTTCAGCGTAATCGCGCTGTGGCTCGGACACGAGAGTGCTACCACAACCCACCGCTACGTCGAAGCTGATCTCGCAATGAAGGAGAAAGCATTGGAGAAGCTTGAGCAACCCGACACCAAAAGGTATCGCTATAAACCGCCCGATTCGCTTTTGCAGTTCCTGCAGTCACTGTAACTATGCGAACACCGCTAACGGCCCCGACCGCTGGCGAAAGGGTCGGGGTCGTATCCAATGCCGCAACTTTCCATAGTTGGGACATGGGCATAGGGGTCGATTGCGGCCGTAAGCGGGCGACAAGGCGAACGTCTCTTGCGTATCAAGCAGCCGGTCAGCACCTCTCCGGAACAACCAGACTTATGGCTGGCGGCGACTGACCGCAACGCAAACCTGCCGGTCAGAGATCTTCACAGCGGTTGATTAGGTCGGCGAGATCGTCGGCAAGGTCAATCGCTCTTGATGACGCACAGCCGACGTTGACCCTTCTAAAATAGCATTAGAGCTGCACGCCGAAAGTTGGAATTGCATATGGCAATTCTGTTCAGACAACGCCGTTGACGGTGCCCTTGCTGGTACGCTTCGGACGTTGGGTTAAAACGTTATTATTATCCGAAGGATCAAGCCGGTTGTTAAAGGGAGAGGCGAGATGGAGCAAGGAAATTGGGTGGAGGCGGACCTGCGTCGGTTGGCCAGCATCGTGCGCGACTCGAATGATGCTATCACGGTGCAAGAATTCGACGGAACGATCACGGCCTGGAATCGGGGTGCCGAACGGATGTACGGCTGGAGCGAGGCCGAGGCGCTGGGGATGAACATCGAAGAAATTGTCCCTGAGGCTAGGCTAGAGGAAACGACGATCTTAATGAAACGGTCAGCCCAGGGAGAGGCAGTGGAGTCGTTCGAAACGCAGCGGATCACGAAAGACGGTCGCACCCTAGACGTGTGGTTGACGGCCACTGTGCTCGTAGATGCCCAGGTTAGACCGGCCAGCATTGCGACGACGGAACGTGATATCACCGAGCGTAAGAAGGCACAGGAGGAAGCGCTGTTCGTGGAAAAGGAACGCGCTCAAGTGACCCTCCACTCTATAGGCGACGCAGTGATAACCACCGACGCAAGTGGCATTGTGGAGTACCTGAATCCCGTGGCGGAAGGGCTGACCGGCTGGCCGGTCGACGAGGCGCGGGGGCAACCCCTGGAGGCGGTGTTCCATATCCTCAACCAACAGAGCCGTGAGCGGGCACCAAACCCCGTGTCCAAGTGCCTGGCGCAGGGAAGAATCGTCGGGTTAGCCAATCACACCATTCTCATCAGCCGCAGTGGACAGGAGTACGCCATCCAGGATTCGGTAGCCCCCATACGCCGCCGGGACGGCAAGGTTTTCGGGGCGGTATTGGTCTTCAGTGACGTTACCGAAACGCGGCGAATGGTCCAACAGCTGGCTCACCAGGCGGCTCATGACACCCTGACCGGACTGGTCAACCGCCGCGAGTTCGAGCGCCGCTTGGACCATGCCCTGGGGAGCGCTAAGTTGCGGGGTATTCAGCATGTGCTGTGCTACCTCGATTTGGACCAATTCAAGCTCGTCAACGACGCCGCCGGTCACATGGCTGGCGACAGGCTACTCACGCAGATAGGCGGCGTCCTGATGCAAAAGGTGCGTGCGCGCGATACGCTCGCGAGGCTTGGTGGCGACGAATTCGGTCTGCTCATTGAGCACTGTCCCCTGGAGAGCGCCATCGAAATCGCTGACTCGTTGGTGGCAGCCCTGCGAGATTTTCTTTTCGTCTGGGAGGGTCTTACTTTCGATATCAGTGTCAGTGTGGGGGTGGTGCCCATCACCGCGACAGCCGTGACCGTTACCGAGCTCCTCGCGCAGGCTGATGCAGCCTGCTACACCGCCAAGGACCTTGGACGCAACCGGGTCTATGTGTACCAGGCAGAAGACCCCGAACTGGCGAGGCGTCACACAGAAATGCTCCATGTCGCCGACCTCAAGGGCGCTTTGCAACAGGGCCGATTCCACCTCCACTGCCAACCGATCGTTGCCCTTTTTCCGCCCAATGATGCTCCCTTTTGTTACGAATTCCTGCTGAGGCTCGTGGACGCCAACGGCGAGATCGTGTTGCCAAAGGCTTTCATCCCGGCCGCCGAGCGCTACGGCCTGATGGCGACCATTGACCGATGGGTGATTCGCAAGGTGTTCCACCACGCCGCCCACGGTAGTTACCTGGGTGCGGGGATTGCGATCAACCTGTCAGGAAATTCGCTGAACGATGACGGGCTGCTGGCGTTTGTCCGTCAGGCGATCGCCGAAACAGTCTTTCCGCCCGCTCGGCTCTGCTTCGAAATTACCGAGACGGCCGCCATTGCCAATCTCACGCAGGCCACCCATTTCATCACGGAGATGAAAAAAACCGGCTGCCGCTTCGCTTTGGATGACTTCGGCAGCGGCTTGTCGTCCTTCACCTACCTCAAGCACTTGCCCGTGGACTATCTGAAGATCGACGGGAGTTTTGTGCGAGAGGTGATGAAAGACCCCATAGACGGTGCAATCGTGGCCGCCATCAACCAGGTCGCTCACGCGATGGGGATTCAGACCATCGCAGAATACGCCGAGAGCGAAGCTATCGTCGGGAAACTGAGAGAGCTCCGCGTGGATTATGCTCAAGGTTCTGCCCTCGGTCCGGCCAGGCTGATGGAAGAGCAAGCGTATGTGTGACGTGCCGACAGGCAAAAGAGCAACCGCCATGGACGGATCGACGTGACAAACGCAAAAAAAACAAGCCCTCCCTTGTAGCCCGCAGCGTGCAATTGCCGTGTCAATTCCCTGTGCTTTGAAACGGACTTGCTAATTATGTTTCAGGTTATCGCCTCCGGCGGACAACAGCGTGCCAAAATCATGCAGGTTAGAGCTGCACACCGATGTCGATTGTGGGCCACATCTCAACGGGCACGCACTGCTTCAACAGGTTCACTCAGCGCGTCGCGGCTTGCTTTTCTCGCCGGGAGCGCTAGCGTAATGAAGCCGCAGCCCCGGATTCTGATCGAGAGATAGCTTCGAAATCGATTGTCAGTCTCCCAGACGACGGCAGTAGACTTTGTGTATTGAGCCGCCGTTCAAGTGGTCCGACGCTGGATTCGGCTGTAAGAAACTTGACAGACAATTCTTTGGCGATATCCGGATCTCGCAAAGCTCTGACACGACCTTCGTTCGGTAGAGTAAGGCATACTGTGTATGTTCACACTGTGCGGAAAGACTTCGGAATCTGCGCAGGGATGTCGAGGTCCGGGTTACCGGGATATTTTTGTTAAAACTGCCGCTAAGAGATGTTCGTAAAATCAGATAGTTATTGGTCGCCCAACAATTAACCCATTGTAAATACACGCCTTTCAGCTTTTTTCGCCTACGCTTGTCCCACTCCGCCTTAAACTGCGCTCCGTTTAACAATTCAGAAAAAGGAGTGTCGCCTTGCAGCGCTGGCAGATTCGTTTTCTGGGGCGAAATAGCATTCCCCGTCAACTGTCACTGTTCGAGATCGAACAGTTTTTCAACTTCACTTCAGAAGAGCTTCAAGCCATCCGTACCCGACGTGGCGCGCTCAACCGCTTAGGTTGCGCGTTGCAGGTTGGCTTCCTTCGCATGACCGGGCGGCAATTGAATTCCGTGCGCGTGTTGCCGCAACCGCTTCTGGCCCATCTCGGTGAACAACTCGCTATCGCCGTTCCTGACATTGCATCGGTACGCGCCTTGTACCGTCGCGAACGTACCTTGTATGAACACCAAATATTTGCCAGTGACCTTTTACGGTTTCGCTCACTGAGCGCACATAGCGAACGGGGTCTGGTCGCCCACCTGCGAAAAGAGGCCGCCACTGTTTCATCACCACAGGCACTACTGACCAGCGCTTATCGTTGGTTGTATGAGCATCGGTACGTTATCCCTCGGCGGCGGCGAATCCAGGATCGAATTCGTCAAAGTGTCCGTCACGCAGAGCAACAGCTCCTGCAGGCTATTGATCACGAAGTACCCGCAGATACCCGGACGCGTTGGATGCGGGCATTGTTATCGTCACCTCCCGACAAAGAGGCCGGGACTGCCTGGGAGTGGCTACGGGCCGCGCCCGGTCGCAAATCCAAGAAACAGTGGACGGAGGGGTTGGACAAACTGCATTTTCTGCAATCGCTGGGGGTCGATAAGGTCCGCCTTGAAGGAATCTCCATAGCGCGCTTGCGTCTTTATGCACAACGTATGGCGGGACGCAAAGCCTCACAGCTGAATAAGCAGCGTGAACCCCGCCGTTCTTTGGAGTTGGTCTGCTTTATGCGATTCACCTTACTCCAAACTACCGATACGGTATTGGCGTTGATCGATCAACATATCGTCGGTCTTTGGCGCGAGGCGCGCCAGCGCGCCGAATCCCAAGCGGTGTACGACCTCGGAGCCTATCGCAATCTGGTCGATCAACTCTGGGCGGTCGCTGCGGATGCCGATCTGGCCGAACAGCCACTACGTATGCAAGTGGTCGAGTTGCTCGAACCGTTCCGTGTCTCTCGTCTGGCCAGCCGCACCGCCGCGATCCGGACGAAAATGACGGCGCATAGAACGAAATTACGGACCCTTTTATCAGCCTTCATTGACCTGCCGTTTAAGACGGCGCCTGATCACCCCCTGGCGGCGGCATTGGCGATCATGCGTGAGCTCTATGGATCCGGGTCGGCCGAACTGCCGGTCACCGTGGAATCGCCCTTTGCCCCTTGCTGGTCTCGCTTGATCGCCGATCCCGATCGAAAACAGGCACGCTATGCGTTTGAAGCGGCGACCTTGTTGCTGTTACGCCGTTCACTTCGCAACGGTTCAGTATGGATTGACCACAGTTTGTCGTATCGAAGCCGGGACGAGCTGCTTATTCCCCCCGCTCAATGGCAGAAACAACGGCTGCAACATTACCGCCGTCTCGGTTTGCCTCAGCGGCCTTCGCATTTTCTCGTTCCCTTGCTCGATACCCTCGACGCGTCGTTGCATGCCTTGGCTGAGGCGGT
>CAJIAL010000498.1_pt1 | contig 11756 bp, 8 predicted proteins | sample 9199091 | NCBI WGS metagenome assembly CAJIAL01 (sample SAMEA7708270, study PRJEB35096) | sediment metagenome | biome: marine neritic benthic zone biome [ENVO:01000025]; feature: sediment [ENVO:00002007]; material: shallow marine sediment [ENVO:03000034] sea grass bed [ENVO_01000059] ... | reverse complement strand
GGTAGCGTTGGAAGTCTTTGAGGAGGCCCAATGCCTGTTCCCGAGAATCGGTAGAAGTTGCCTACGCGATGACTCCCGACTTGACCAGTTGTTCGATGTCATCCGTGGAAAGCCCCAAAAGACCGCGAAAAACGGCGTCGTTTGCTTCGCCTAAGCCTCCTACGGGACGTTGAATTGCACCCGGGGTGTCGTGTAACCGTACAGTCATCCCGGGATGTTCCACCATACCAAGTTCGGGATACTCCATCTTGACGGTATAGTCCCGGGCGCGCAATTGCACATCGCGCCACAGGTCTTCTGCCGTCTGCACTACCCCGGCAGGTACACCCACAGCTTGGAGCTCTCGCATCAATTGGTAGGGAGTCCACTCTCGAGTTAGGGAGGCGATGAGCGCATCCAGCTCATCATGGCGTGCCCAGCGCTCTGCGGCGGTCGCCCAGGTGGGATCGTTCGTCAATGCCTCGTCTCCGATGAGTGTAGCCAGCGCACGCCAGTGCTCGTCGGTAGGACAACTAATGACGCACCATGCTTCATTCCCCAGGCAGGGGTAACAACCTTGTGGCACCGCATTGGGATCACGATTCCCTCGCGGCTCCGCCACTGTGCCATTGGCAAAGTAGTCCAAGTACACTGGCTCCAAAGAAGCAATGGCGGCTTCGACTTGGGCAATTTCAATATACTGTCCCTCACCCGTGCGAGCCCGGTGATGCAACGCAGCCAGGACGGCGAGCACCTGGGTCGTGGACGAAATATAGTCCGGCTGGGCCACCTTGACGCGCGCATCGGGGGGCGAATCAGGGTATCCCCACAGAAGCGACATACCCGTATATGCCATCAACGGGCCGCCGAAACTGATGAAACGCCCATGCGGTCCACTGCGCCCATAGCCCGGTAAACTCACCATGATAAGGTCCGGACGCACCTCAAGCAGATTGTCGTAATCCAATCCGTACTTGGCCATAACTCGTGGGCTAAAATTTTCCACCACGATATCGCTGATAGCGACCAAGCGTTTGAGCAAGTCGCGGCCTTCCGGCGTCTGGAAATTCAACGTAATCGGGCGCTTGTTGCGATTGACTTCCCCATAGCTGGGATCGCCAGACTCGCGCCCACGCGCGTATTGCGCCGTTTCGACCTTAATCACATCCGCCCCGAAATCTGCCAGATAGCGTGTACCGTACGGGCCAGCCCAGGCACGGCTCAGATCCAGCACACGCACGCCCGCAAGCGGGAGGCGGCGCGGTGTCCCGCCGCGAGGTGGCGAAGGCACATGTTGCGTGTCTGAAACGGCCTCAGCCCACCCTTCGTGTTGATGCTCCCCGGGTTGCGGGGCCGGACGGCGAATCTGCAAGGGTGAAGCAGAGGCACGAAACATCGGGCCTGCGCTCCGCAACGTCCCAAAGGGGGGCTGCTCAAAGTCTCGAAAGAAGCCACGATCGTTGAGATGCTCATTCGCAGCCACATCTGCCACAGTCGACCACGGGGCCGCCGGTACACCATAGCGTTGCAATTCGTTCGTCAGTGTCCAGCGATCAAAACGCGAGGTGAATTCCCGCAGAATCGGCTCAAACAACTCCGGGTGCTCGTTGCGGTAATCCGCGTCCAGAAGGTCTGCATCTTTGAGCCGGGGATCGTCCACAAATGCCACCAGCCTTTCCCACATCCCGTCCATTAATGCAGCGATAAAGACATGCCCGTCTGTACAAGGGTAGTACCCGTTCGGCGGCATGAAACTGCTGGCACCGATACGGTAGGGAATATCACTCCACATGCCGTAATTCACCAACAGGTAATAGAGATGTGAGAGCACCTCATGCACGGAGGCTTCCACAAGCTGGCCTTGTCCGCTGGTACGGCGCTCCCACAGTGCCATGAGCGCGCCAAAGGCCGCTTGGATACTCGCCAAATAGATACCTTGCTCGCACGGGGAAACGCATGGCGGTTTGGCGTCATCACCCTGAATATAGGCCAGGCCACCCATCGCCTCGGCAACAATATTGTTGCCGGTATACGTGCTATACGGACCGGTAAGGCCGAAGGGCGTAAAAGCCAACCAGACCAAACGTGGATACATCGTTGCCAGATGGGCGAGATCGATGCCGCGGGCTGCCCACGCCGCCATGCCTTCGGTACTGACCACTATGTCCGCCTGCGTGATCAACGTACGCAAGCGCTCCTGGTCCTCACGCTGATCCACGTCGAGGATCACGCTACGTTTGTTCACATTGGCACGGATGAACGGCAGGCTCAGGCGTTCCTCCCCCTTGGTGACAAATGGTGAAAGTTGCCGACCAGCATCCCCACCGGGAGGCTCGATTTTGATCACGTCAGCACCGAGATCTCCCAGAAGACGACTGACAAAAGCCCCAAACGGCGCGGCGACGTCTAAGACGCGCACACCTTCGAGTGCTTTGGGAGAGGAGCTGTCTTGGTTGATTTCACTCATAAATATGTGCTCCTACACATCGGCTGTCTATGCATACATTCTTGTCGCACTTGTCGCATCTGTTGGCGTTACGTCTGCTTAAAAAACCGCCGGGCGTTGTCCCAAAACAGTTTCTGCCTCAGGCCCGGCTTGAGACTCGACCAGGCCATGACTTCATCGACCGAATCGGGGAAATGACATTCCGAGTGCGGGTAATCGGTCGAAAACATCAAGACGTCTTCCCCCAGAAAACCGACGACGCTCTGATACATCTCCTCGCCTTCATGCAGGTCAAGGCTGCAAAAGAACCGCCCGCTGGTGAGATACTCACTGGGACGATGTTGCAGTGGCGCAATGCCACCCACATACGTGGCCTGTTCATCCATGCGTTTCCCCCAGAAGGGCAGCCAACCAAAGCCGCACTCAAGCACACCCATGCGCAGGGTAGGATACCGGTCCAGAATACCGCCGCCGATAAACGACGCGACAAAACGCATGGCGCCCCAGGGATGCGAAGCCAAGCGCCCTAAAAAAATGTTGTCCCACAGGTCCTGATAGCCCGGGAAGTACGGCGGGTTCCAGGTAAAGCTATGGTTTACCACGGCCAGATCATGCTCTTGAGCCGCCTGCCAAATAGGCTCCAATGACGGATGATCGGCCGGCATATTCATCCCTTGCAAGGGGAGTACTGCGACCGCCCATTTCGAGGTCCCCCATTGGCGGATTTCTCGCACTGCCGCATCGACGTCCCGGGTGGACGCGACAATCAGGCCGGTAAGACGATCGGGGAATTGGCCGCAGAAATCGTCCATGTATCGGTGATACGCCTCGATCAACCCCACTTCGAGGCTCGCATCGTCGAGTCCCACAACACTGAGCCAGCCTGTCGGAATCAGGAAATGGACGTCCGTGCCTTCATCGTCCATGTCATGAACACGATTCGTGGCACTGTCATCCTGCACACGTGGTCTCGCTGGCTTGGAGCCTTTCCAGTTGGTGCTACGCCCGGAGAAGTCGGGATTGGGCTCCGCATCGCCGAGTATACGGTGGTAAAACTTTGTACCAACACGGTATTGCATGAGCTGGCCTGAGCCTTGCGCTGCCCCGCCGAATTGCAGCCGGTAGGGCTCAAGTTCTGCAAGACGCGGCCGGAAGCCTGGGGAGATATACTGATCAAGAATATCCGCCGCGGGGTTGACGTGTGTGTCGGAGTCGTACACCTTGATCCCGTTGCGCATAGTGTTGCTCCTCTTCGGTCAAGACCGAGTGTCATTCTGTGTGGTGCTCTTATGGCCCGTACGGTGTGATGCCTGGGCCGCGCCGGGTATTGTACGTCGCGTATCATAGCACAGCTGCCGTGATGTGTATGCCCTAGCACGGGCCGGCGGAAGTACGCTACCAGTGTGCGCACCGCAAGGTCCGTACAATCGGAGCACTGAGGTAGAACGTTCCTTGCGGTACCCAGTACTAGCGCCTTCCACCCTAGAGTCACGTCACGCATCGGTGACGTGGCATCTTGACCTGACGATGGCATAGGGTATACGGTGAGCCCTCGTCAAAACACCATCATCGCTCACGTGTCCCCTCACTGAGGCGTCCCGAGCACGAGACAGACAGGAGGTTGCCCGATGCCACATCATACCTACCGGCCCGATCTCATGGGGCATGCCACCGTCGACCCCTCCGGAAGTTTTGAGGCTGGATCGTGGGGCAGTTTCACCCTGACGTATACCTGCGGCAAGTTTGGTATCGACGATCGCGGCAGTATCAAGATCGCGTTTCGCTCCCTCACCGACCAATGCCCCGTGCAATTCGACGACCCAACGGCTCCTGGGTACACAACCATTGAAACATCCACCGGCATTCCACTCACCTACGCCTATGAAGGACGGCGCAACATTCGACCGTGGGGCAAATCGCTGTATATTCGCTGCAATCGCTTCATGACTGCAGGCGACACGATTCAGGTGCACTTCGGCGATATGCGCCAGGGTTCGCCGGGTATGCGGATACAGACATTTGTGGAATCGACCTTCGAGTTTCGGGTACTCGTTGATCCGTTTGCCAGCTACGACTACATCCCACTTCCCGATGATCGCCAACCCACAATCACCATTGTGCCGGGCCCCGGAGTGCACTGGAAAGCCGTGTTGCCGACCCTGCGGCGTCCCGGGGACCGTTTCCGTCTGAGTCTGAAGTGTGAAGACAAATGGGGTAATCCGAGCGATCGCGTCGGACAAACGGTACGCCTGGATGCCGGTGGCAAGATTGACGGTCTACCCGAGACCGCAACGATTGCTCCTGGTGCATTCTCAGCCATCCTCCGGAACCTTACCGTCGCAGACGAAGGCGACATCACCGTCAAAGCGTACGCCATGTCAGGCGAGTTCCTGACCGCATCCAATCCTCTACGGGTGAGACGAGACGCTCCACTTCTGCACTACTGGAGTGACATGCATGGCCAGTCGGAAGAAACAGTGGGGACCAACTCGGCGCGTGACTATTTTACCTTCGGGCGCGACAAGTCTTTTCTCGATATTTGTGCGCATCAAGGCAACGATTTTCAGATCACGGACGCGTTTTGGAAGCATTTGAACGAGCTGACGGAAGAATTCTACGCCCCTGGTACGTTCGTGACGGTGCCGGGCTATGAGTGGTCCGGCAATACCAGCCTCGGCGGGGATCATAACGTCTGGTATCGTGAAGAAGGACGGCCGATTTACCGCTCCTGCCGGGCGCTGGTTGCCGATACCGGCAACCCGGAGACCGATTGTCACACCGTGAAAGATTTACTGCAGGCGTTGCAAACGGAAGACGCCATGGTAACGGCGCATATCGGCGGACGCTACGCCGATGTGAAATACGCCCACGATGCCAGGATTGAACCCTCCGTGGAGATTCACTCGGCCTGGGGCACGTTTGAGTGGATCGTGCGCGACGCCTTCGAAGCCGGTTATCGGGTGGGGATCGTCGCCACGAGCGATGGCCACAAAGGCCGCCCAGGGGCCAGTTTTCCGGGCGATGCAGAATTCGGCTCGTACGGCGGACTGACGTGCCACCTGCTGCCCTCGCTTGACCGCGATGCCTTGTTCGAAGGCTTTCGCCGGCGTCATCATTACGCTACCACAGGTGCGCGCCTCTATCTCGCTGCATGGGCTGACATGCCCTCGGGCGCGACGCTCTATCACCGCAATCCCGATTTGGGCAACGTTCCCAGTGAGCCGTGCACCAGTGCCATGATGGGGGATATTGTGCAGGTGCGTGACGACCGGGTGACATTCCACGTCGATGTGCTGGGTTCGGCGCCGATCGAACGTGTCGACCTACGGGACGGCCTCGAGACACTGGAGACGATTCGTCCCTACGGCGTGAGCGATCTGGGCAATCGCATTCGCATTCTCTGCGAGGGTGCTGAGTATCGCGGCCGCGGCCGGCTGGTGCATTGGGACGGCACAGCCGAGGTGGATGGCGCAACGATTCAGCGGGTGCGACCCGTAAATTTCTGGAATATCGATAAACAGCCCCAGCAAGAAACCGATACCCGTGTGGCCTGGCACTGCGTCACGACCGGCGGGTACTCCGCCATCGATGTGTGGCTGGATAACGCCACGGACGGCGTGTTACACCTCAAGACCAATATCATCACCTGTGACATCCCCCTCAATGAGATCGGCCTAGAAGATATCCATTACGACTGCGGCGGACTGTTCAAAGCCCTGCGTGTGTTCCGGCTGCCGGACGAGCTAACCGCTCGTAAGGTAACATTCGACCGCACGGTGCCCCTGCGCAATGATGGTGATACTCGGTTGTTTGTGCGTGTCACCCAGGAAGATGGCCATCAGGCTTGGTCGAGTCCGATCTATCTGTTTCAGTAGAGAAAGGGGAGGAACGACATGGACGACCTGACTCCTCAACAGCGCGACACATTGCGTCAGCAACTACTGACGTTGCAACATGAGTTGACCACCTTGCTGGATCTCAGTGCCGAGAGCAGTAAACCGGTAGCGTTGGACCAGCCGATCGGCCGGCTCACACGGATGGATGCCATCCAGGCGCAGCACATGGCGCAGGCCAATCGCAGTAGTCACGAAGTGCGGCTGCGCCAAGTGCAAGCAGCCTTGGATGCCATGGACGACGACACCTATGGTCTGTGTAAAAGCTGTGAAGACCCGATAGGCTTTCCCCGCCTGTCGGTACGTCCGGAAGCACCATTTTGTCTACCGTGTCAGGAAGAACGCGAAGCTCGTCGGTAGGTATTACGCGCCCCAGACGTCGCGGAGCACACGCAGCCAGTTCTCCCCCAGCACCTTGCGTATACGCGTCTCCGACCAGCCGCGCTTGGCCATGGCAGCGGTGAGATTGGGGTAATCGCACAGACGTGCCAGTCCCTCCGGGAGTTGCGGCACCGCAACCGTCCCTGGTACCAGCGAGCGTCCGGTGCCTTTGTCACGCCGCAGCCACTGGAAAAACGCCAGGTCCTGATCTTGGGTGAAGTCGGTACCAATGCCGACGTGATCTTCCCCAATAACGTTGATCATGTACTCGAAGACATCAATACAATTGTCGAGCGTGGTGTTGTTTCCCCAAGGCAAAAACGGGGGATACGTCGCCACGCCGACAAAACCGCCGCGATCGGCAATCGTCCGGAGTTGCTCGTCCGTCTTGTTGCGAGGATGATCCATAATGCCCGTCGGACAGCAGTGGGTAAAAGCCACCGGGGCACGTGAGTGCTGGACGGCATCCGCACTAGTGGTGGGACCGACGTGCGACAGATCGACCAGCACGCCGGTGCGGTTCATTTCGTCAATGACATCGCGGCCAAAGTCGGACAGTCCGCTGTCACGTGATTCCCAGCAGCCACTGCCGACAAGGTTTTGAGTATTGTAGGTCAGTTGCATGACCCGGACGCCGAGTTCCTGGAAGAGCTGGACAAACTCGACCCGATCGTCCAAGGCATAGGTGTTCTGCCAGCCGAGAAAGAGCCCGACTTTCGATTCCTGTTTAGCCCGCGCAATATCCGCCGTGGTATACACCTGCAATAAAATATCGCTGTGTTCATTGAACCACTGCTTCCAGCGCGCGATGTTCACCGTCGTGTCGTGAAATCCCTCCCACACCGAGCAGGTGCAGTTCGCCGCCGTCAAGCCGCCCCGGTGCATATCTTCAAACACCTGGCGGCTCCACTTCGAGACAACCAGACCATCAATGACGATGGCATCCTGGTGTACCTGTGCCGTATCCATCTTGTCCCCTCTCAGTCCAGCACATCGCGAAACGACCGGATGGCGTCAATGTGCGCTTGCGGCGAGGTGAACCCGGCACGCATCGTGTCCACGGCCACATGACTGGCTCCCAGGCCGCGCCAGGCTTCAACCCGCCGGCGCCATTCATCTTTCTCGAGTCCGCCAATACTGATCCAGGGATCAATGCCGAAGCTTTGCGGGTCACGCCCAGCTTCGTCGAGATAGGTGTGCAGTGTATCGATGTGCCTTTTGACGCGATCATCCGGCGGCCGCCCTGCAGGCATCCAGCCGTCACCGAGTCGTGCCGCACGTTTGAGCACGGGGTCAGCGGCGCCACCGAACCACAATGGGATGGGTTGCTGAATAGGTAACGGGCTGATGCCGGCATTGTTAATCACATGTTGAGGACTCTGGTGGGTAACCAAGGGCTGCGTCCAGAGTTTGCGCAACACCTCGATTTGTTCTTCACAGCGCCGCCCACGGATGTGGAAATCCTCGGCCAGCGACTCAAACTCAACATAGTTCCAGCCAATGCCTATACCCAGGCGTAAACGGCCACCGCTCAAGACGTCAACTTCCGCCGTCTGCTTCGCCACCAGCACGGTCTGTCGTTGCGGCAGAATCAAAATGCCGGTCACCAGCTCCAGCCGCGACGTGATGCCAGCCAGATAACCAAAAAACACCATCGGTTCATGGAACGGATGCTCGTTAGTATACGGTCCGGTCAGTTTCGGCTCCCGATCCGGATGGGCGCCGAGGACATGGTCGTAGACCAAGAAATAGTCATAGCCCAGCTCTTCAGCAGTTTGCGCGTAATCTTTGATCGCTTGCGGATCGTTACCGAACTCCGTCTGTGGAAAGACAACTCCATACTGCATGGGATGTGCTCCTTCGGACAAGGGATGTGTACAGCACGGATGGGTAGAGACATGCTGCTGAGGATAAAGCAGAGTGCGTGGCCGGTCAATCGAGGTGTGATACTATGGCACTATCACACCAACGCACGGGAAGGAGTTCTACATGAGTACACGCATCGTTTTCATGGGAGCAGGAGGAGTGGGCGGCTATGTTGGGGGACATTTAGCCCGCAACGGGCACGATATCACGCTTGTGGATCCCTGGCCGGAGCACATCGAATACATCAAACGCAACGGCATTCAACTGCGTGGAACACAAGGTGAGTACTCGGTTCCTGTCAAGGCTTTGCACTTGCACGAAGTCCAAAGTCTGCACAAAGAGCCCGTGGATATTGCCTTCATCTGTACCAAGTCCTACGACACCGAGTGGGCTACCAAGATGATCGCGCAATATCTCGCGCCGCACGGGTTTATCGTGTCGTTACAAAACAGCATCAACGAAGAGCGGATCGCAGGGGTCGTCGGCTGGGACAACGTGGTGGGGTGCATTGCCAGCACCATTGGCGTCAACGCCTTTAAGGCCGGACATGTCATGCGTACCCGCCTGCCTGGTGGGAAGGACTACACCATTTTTCGCGTCGGCGAAGTCCACGGCCGCATAACACCGCGTATCAGGGCCATTGCCGACATGTTGGGAGAGATTGATAGTGCCAAAGTCACCACCAATCTGTGGGGCGAACGGTGGTCGAAATTGACCACGAATGCCATGGGCAACGGCGTCTCCGCCAGCACGGGTTTGAGTAGTCGGGGTATGGTCGAAGTCGAAACGGCGAGACGCTTGTCCATTCGCTTGGCGGCGGAAGCTCTACGTGTGGGACAGGCCTTAGGGTACGATCTCGAATCCATCCGTGGTCAACCGGCGCCAAAATGGATCGCCGCCGCAGAGGGCGATGCCGCAGCGCTGGAAGAAGTCGAAGGTGCTATGTTGGCCGGCCTAAAGCGCACGACGGAAGAAGGGCGCCCCTCAACCGGCCAGGATATCGTCAAAGGGCGCCGCACCGAGATTGACTTCATCAACGGGTTGGTAGCAGCAAAAGGGCACGAAGTTGGTGTTCCTGCCCCGACGCATGAGGCCTTAACAGCCTTGGTCAAACGCGTTGAGCGCGGCGAGGTCGAAGCGTCGCCGGAGAATCTGGCGCATATCTAAATGACTCCTGAAAACTGACAGTGCGCAACGTCCGCATCAAGCAGCACACTTCATTTACCCGTACGCCATATCACTCCGGTACGGACAGGCTTTGTTGCACGAATCGATCAGACGCCACATTACCCCTATGCATGCCTCTTTTAGATCACCGGATAGGACTGAGGCCGCCCCAGATCCAGCATCCGATTGAGCAACTGGCAAGCGAGCGACGCTTCCCGCTCCTGCGATGCATCCCACTTGGCCCGTAACCCACCGCCGAACGTCCGTTGGAACCGCGAAAAGGCGTTCTCCGCGTGACTCTGGGCGTAGTACCCCGACGTCCGTTTCCAGGCAAATCGACCGTCTCTCTCGATCTCCAGAAGGTGCGCATCGCGTTGCGTCGGTGAGGTGCATGCCGTGGGGCTTACCACCGCATCCTTGCGGGGCGGAATGATCACACTGGCACCCGGTGAATGGTTCTCGACGGCCGTGTAGACCGGCGCTTGATCGTAGATGCCGTCGGCCACGAAGCGGTCAATGTCCTCATCGATGTGGTCCAAGAGCTCTGGCACGAGCGAGGGATCTTGCTCGGTGCTCTCCGTCACCGTGGACGCAATAATCTGCCCCTGGTCATCGACACCAATATGCAGTTTCTTCCAGCGCTTGACCTTCTTTTCCCCGTGTTTCTGGCTATGCCATTCTCCTTGGCCGCAGACCTTCAACCCCGTACTGTCAACGATGACACTCAGCGGCCCCTGAGGTGCCCGTTCGATCGTGCGCCTGACCACCACGGTGGCATTGCGTCGCGACAGGGTCGTGTGATCTGGGCAGGGAAGGTCCACGCCCATCAGCCGTAAGACGGAGCCCAGGAAGCCCTCGGTTTGGCGCAGCGCCAGGTGAAAGAGCAGCCGAAACATGAGCGCGGTCTCGATGGCAATGTCCGAATACACCGGCTGAGCGCCGCGCGTGCCGGTCTGCGGCGGGGTCCAGGCGTCAATGGCCTCGTGACTGATCCAGAGCGTGATGTCACCGCGATCGCGCAACGCTTTGTCATATGCTGCCCAGTTCTTGACGCGATAGGTGGTCTTATATTTGGGATGTCGATGGGGTCGTTTATGGGGCTCGGTCATGGCACGCACCGTTGGGAGTTGGGGTTGATCATGGTCAAGTATGACGCCCAGTTCAGCGGGTATCAAGCCCCGCGGAGGGATTCATGCACCAATTCCCCGCCGCTCTGAAATATTCCGCCATCCGGTTCTACTCCCCACCGATCTCGCTAATGATAGGTTGTCTATGAGCTGCCGTAGACCCGAGCCCCACTTTTCGCTACAATCACCTCAGTAATCGCGATGCGGTGAGAGCCGCTTCCATCGGCAGCATCTGAGGCATTATGGCAGACGAGGTTCATCATCCACACGACTCGATGGTAGTTGCTGTCCTAAAGGACCCGTCTGAGGCGGCGAGCTTGTTGCAACGGTATCTGCCAACTGAGGTGCAGCAGGGACTGAACTGGTCCACGCTGAGGCTCGCCCAGGGGTCGTTTGTCGATGAGGACATGAGCCGGAGCCACTCGGATGTGCTCTACGAAGTCGAGCGGGTGTCCGGTGAGGACACAGTATGGGTATACACCCTCATCGAGCACCAATCGACGCCAGATCGCTGGATGCGGTTCAGATTGCTCAAATATTGCTGCCGGATATGGGACCTGAATTTGGCGCAACGGCCCGCGCCGAGCGAACTACGGCCCATTGTTCCGCTGGTCTACTATCAGGGCGAGCGGCGTTGGTCGTACTCGACGGAGTTTGCGGAGCTGTTTGCGGAATCGGTACGGGATTGGCCAGGGACACCGCGCTTTTCGCACGGGCTGATCGACCAGTCGGGGATGCAACCGGACGAGGTGCAGGGCGAGCTGAAGGCCCAGCTCATGCAGCTCTTGCTGATGGCGGCGTATCACCCGACGCTGGCCTGGATGGAGCAGGTGGCGCGGTTGCTGGTCACGCTGTTATCCCTTCCGCCCAGTGGTGGTATCAACTATGTGCGAATAT